>Ga0182030_10002108_pt1 | contig 42018 bp, 34 predicted proteins | sample 812S3MmetaG_FD_121299 | JGI IMG/M metagenome (GOLD analysis project Ga0182030, IMG submission 121299) | Permafrost microbial communities from Stordalen Mire, Sweden - 812S3M metaG (Illumina Assembly) | ecosystem: Environmental > Terrestrial > Soil > Wetlands > Permafrost | place: Sweden... | reverse complement strand
GTGAAGACTGAACACCTTCCACCTTGGGCACTTTGATGCCGTCTGCCCGGAGGGTCCACTTCCTTCTTTAGCTCACCTATCACTTCACTTCGAAGTGGGAGGCGTCCATACCATTTCTCCCGACTGATTGGAAGGTTTTCTTTTGGCCAGTCCGTCTATAGCTGTTGATCTCGGGCTGGCTGTGGCGATTAGTCTACCCCTGACATTCATAACCACAAAAGGTGCGTTAGCTGCCGGAGTTGGTGCAGCGCAGCGGCTGGGGTGGCGGATTTAGAAAATGTTCTGGCCAGGACCGCGAGGCGCGCGCAACTCACAGCGTCTCGAGATTCTGCACCCACATGATTTCGCAGGCACCGGGTCCGGTGTCACTGCGGGTCATCGACGTATGGAGCCAGCGGCCATCGTTGCGCTGCGCATCGACCAGCAGGCCAGTGAGGTGCACCACCTGACCGACTCTGAGTTTGCGCAACTGGGAGCGGATGAACGGGTCTGCCGGTATGACGTGCGTATTGGCGCTGTGTTCGATAATCACTGGGCGTGGGAGCGGCAGTCCGCGCGGAGCACGCCAGAAATAAAAGCGGTAATCCTGCGTGATTTCGAAGTCCTTGAGTATCCGGTTATCGGACATCGGCCCCCAGCCGAGCGCGAGATCCTCGGGGATCAGATCGGCCGCGACATCGAAGTGGTAATCCTCGCGGCTCAGGATCCTGGCCGTAATGTCATAGCGCGCTCGCGGCGTGAGCATCCAGCGACCCTGGGCCATCGGCGGCTGGGTATCCAGATCGATCTGCACCGGCTCCTCGGGCGCCAGCGCGCCATCGGGCGGATGGACTGCGCGCAGGTGCCACAGGATCCAACCTTGGCAGAGCCCACCAATCAGCAGCAGCAGCAACAGGCTTTTGCGGACATTCACGGATTAAGAGTGCCCTGTTGTGCAGGTGCCGGATGTGTCGAAAATCCAGTTTTCCGCCAGACACCCGCGATCCGCCCAGCACTGGGCGCCGCCAATCGGGGCCGCGGCTCCTCAGTCCTTGGAACTGGCCGACGCCAATGCTGCCAGACGCGCTACGGTATTGAGGTTACGGGCGGTACCGAGGCGGGCGGCAGGGATGCGCAGTTTCGAGTTGGCGAGGGTACCGCAGTAGTCCACGTAGATTTCGCGCTTGCCCAGCTTGATCTGCTCGACCGTGCGGCCGGAGATCGACTTGAGCTCATCGGGCCGCGGCGCCTCGTCCAGGAAGATGGCCACCGCGCCGGACTGGTTGGATTTGGGAAACGGATTGGCCTTATGGATCGCCTGCATCTCGGCGGCGGTGCGGACCAGCGCAATGACGGGTTTGCCGACGAAGGCGCTCAGTTGCCGCTCCAGGGCGCGTTTCACGTGAGCTTCGCTGGCCCTGGATTCGAACAGCACGTTGCCGCTGGCGATGAAGGTGCGGACGTTCTGAAAACCCGCTGCTTCGCATTGGGCCTTCAGATCGCTCATCTTCAGTTTCCCGGTGCCACCGACATTTACCGATCGCAGCAGCGCAACGAAGGCCGTCATCGCTGGTTCAGCGCAACCGCGAGTGCCGCCGCAACTCAGATATCGAGGTTGGCAACATCCAGCGCATGCTTCTCGATGAACTCGCGCCGCGGCTCAACCTGATCGCCCATCAAGGTCGTGAAGATTTCATCGGCCGCGACCGCATCATTGATTCGCACTTGTGTCAGTCGGCGAGTTGCCGGGTTGATGGTCGTATCCCAGAGCTGCTCCGGATTCATTTCGCCCAGGCCCTTGTAACGCTGGATCGACTGGCCCTTGCGAGCCTGGTCGAACAGCCAGCGGATCGCGCCCTTGAAGGTGCTGACTTCCTGCCGCTCATCACCGCGGCCGACCCAGGCGCCAGTGCCAATCAGTCCAGTGAGCGTCTTGCCCAGATCCACGATGCGGCGGTACTCGGCAGAGTCGAAGAACTCACGCGGCAGATGCTTGTCGGTCACGCTGCCATGCTCACTTCGATGCACCAGCACGCGGGCCGAGTGCCCGTCGGTAGCCGGCCGCATCTCGATCGCGTAGGTGCGTTCGCCATCACGCAGTGCCCGCAGACTCGCCTGGAGTCCCGCGCACCAGCTGTTCATGAACTCCGGGCGATCAAAGTTCTCGAGAGTGACTTCGGGCTGGTAGATCAGCTGATCGAGCAGCTGCTCGTCGTAACGCCGCGCCCAGCGGTGGATAATCGCCTGGACCTCCATATAGCGCCGTGCCAGCAACTCAAGGGATGAACCTGTCAGCGGCGGAGAATCCGCGCCCACCTGCAGCACCGAGTTGTCGAGCGCGCTGCTGAGCAGCAGTGCATCGAGCTCGCTCTCATCCTTGACATAGACTTCCTGCTTACCGCGCTTGACCTTATACAGCGGCGGCTGCGCGATGTAGATATGCCCGCGCTCGATCAAGAGCGGAATCTGGCGGTAGAAGAAGGTCAGCAACAAGGTGCGGATGTGCGAACCGTCGACGTCCGCGTCAGTATTGTGGCAGCAAAGACCGCCGAAGCCGGCGATGAAGTTCTCATCATCTTCGACGGAGAAGTCGTAGACGTTGCCATTGCTTGCTGTCGTCTCCTCGATCGCAACGATCGGGAGCGACATTAGATCCCCATCGATGCTATCGAAGTCACGTGCGCCGCGTCGCTCGGAGGAGCCGAGCCACTCTGCTACTGCCGCGGCTCCAGGGTGATCCTTCCAGATCGGGTGAAGGCGACGCAGGTCTTCCCGAGCCGCAACAGTTACTGTCCAGTGCGCGTGCCTAGTCGCACATGGCTGTCCGCGGATCAGGCGCACGACTCCGTCGGGCTCAATCCGGGAACTACTCGCGACGACGCCCAAGGAACTCAGGCAATAGAGAATGCCGCTCGCGAGATCGTAGGACGACGTGGTGAATGCAAGGCGATTCGCACTGACGGTGCCGTCGCCAAGTAGGTAACCGCGCAGGAACGCAATGCGCAGCTCCTCGGAGACGTTGAATACCAAGTCCGGAATGCGCTTGCTCGTCGAGTCGACCGCGCAGAAGCCGAATATTTGCTGCCAGGCCAGCGACGCGACGCGATTGACGAGTTTAAGATCGCCGCAGTTACGACTGGTATCGCTGTAGGCTAGTGCGGGAATGCCGAATACGCCGGCGAAGTATCCGGCCATCTCCTCGGCGAAGCGCTGGTTGCCCGCGCCAATCGCGACTCGTATGCCATTGCGATTCGAGCACGAGCCTTCGGCCAGATAGAATCCGAGCAGAGTCATCAGCGGCACATCCACGGCGATGAAGCGGGGAATGCCGTTGCGTCGATAATGTTCCGGCGTCAGCTCCAGATCCTCGCGCGCGGCGAACCACTCGAGATCCTCGTCCTCGAGATCGCTGAGTCGCACGCGATCCCGCACCTGATTGACACCGGAGTTGCGATATTGCTCGTTCCAGGCGCGTTCGAGCCGGCTCGGCGCTGCGGCCGTGCGCGGTATGACCGCCGCCGCATCAGCGCCGATCGCGCGCAGATAAGCCGCAAAGTGCCCCTGAGTCGGACGCGTCCGCCCACTCTCCCAAGCATAGAAGGTCACTGGTTGCCGGATCCCGACTTGCGCGCAGAGCGCAGCGTTGTTGATGCCGCTGGCGCGCCGCTGCTCAGCGAGCTCCCTGCCAAGTTCACCGGGGATTGCCACGCGGGGCTCTACCAGTTGTGCGTTGCCCTCGTGCTTTCTGAGTACCCCCTCCTTGAACCAAGCTTCCACGGCGCTCCCGCGCACCCAGACTTGATTGGCAGCGCTCGGCACGGCGTGCAACGCCCGCAGCAGATCGATCCGTGCTGGCGCCTGCGATGGGAAACGGATCCGCTTCGGGGCCGCGACACGGTCGCCGAGCCGCAGTTCGTCGCCGCGCTTGAGCTTCAATGCTCCCTGCTCATAGACGAACACGCTGTGGCTTGAGGTCACGCGCACTGAACGGCCGTAGGCCGTGCGCACATTGAAAAGCCTTTCTTCCAGAGGGTGGCGAATCACGCTCTTGATCCGGCGGAATCGCACTTCCCGGTCGTTCAGTCCGAAGCAGAGCACCTCGCCAAGCGGAGCACCGGTCAGCTTGTCGGCGCCGTTCTCAGATCGGCAAGACTCCGCATGGGACTCTAGCGCAGCATCGATGAATTGACCGATGCGCACCATGCGGACGCCCGCGCCCGGATCTCGTACGAACACATGCTCGTCGCCGTCGACGCTCATGATGATGATGCGGTGGTAGCGCAACTTGTCTATATCGAAATCATCGCGACCGATACCGCACCCGAGCGCCGTGATCAGCGTTCCAACCTCGGCCGACGAGAGCATCTTGTCGAAGCGCGCCTTCTCGACATTGAGGATTTTGCCCTTGAGCGGCAGGATCGCCTGCGTGCGCCGGTCCCTCCCCTGCTTGGCCGAGCCGCCGGCCGAATCACCCTCGACGATGAAGATCTCGGAGAGCGCCGGATCCTTCTCCTGACAGTCGGCGAGTTTTCCGGGAAGCCCGGCAATATCCAGAGCGCCCTTGCGTCGAGTCATCTCGCGCGCCTTGCGCGCGGCTTCGCGCGCGCGCGCCGCTTCGATAGTCTTGGCGACAATCGCACGGGCCTCGGCCGGATGCTCAAGCAGAAACTCGCCAAGCTTAGCGGTGACGGCGGTCTCCACCAGGCCTTTGACTTCGGAAGACACCAGCTTGTCTTTGGTCTGCGAGGAGAATTTGGGATCGGGCAGTTTCACCGACAGGATCGCGGTCAGTCCTTCGCGCGCATCGTCACCCGTGGTGCCAATCTTTTCCTTCTTGGCCACGCCCTCCTTCTCAATATAGTCATTGAGCGTACGCGTCAGCGCCGCGCGGAATCCAGAAAGGTGCGTGCCACCGTCTTTCTGGGGAATATTGTTGGTGTAGCAGAACATGCTCTCCTGATAGGAGTCGTTCCACTGCAAGGCGACCTCGACGTTGGTGGTTCCTTCCTGCGCCCGGAACCAGAACACGGATTCGTGGATCGGCGTGCGCGTGCGATTCAGGTGCTGCACGAAGGCCTTGAGCCCACCTTCGTGCTGAAATACTTCCTGGCGATCTTCGCGTTCATCGACCAGCTCGATGCGCACACCCGAGTTCAGGAACGAGAGTTCACGCAAACGTTTCGCGAGCGTGTCGTAGACAAACTGGATGTGGGAAAAAATCTGCGCCGACGGCTTAAAGCGCACCGTAGTACCGCGCTCCTGCGTGGGGCCCGTGGGCGCGAGGGGCGCGACTGGATCGCCAAGGTGATATTCCTGGCGATAGACGAAGCCGTCGCGGCTGATCGTCAACTGCAGTACATCTGAGAGCGCGTTGACCACCGACACGCCCACGCCATGCAGGCCACCCGAGACTTTGTAGGAGCTGTCATCGAACTTACCGCCTGAATGCAGCACGGTCATAATCACTTCGGCAGCCGAGCGGCCCTCTTCCGGATGGATATCCACCGGAATGCCACGGCCATTATCGGTTACCGTGACCGACTCATCGGCGTGGATGATGACCTGGATCCGGTCGCAGTGGCCTGCCAGGGCCTCGTCGATGGCGTTATCCACTACCTCAAAAACCATGTGGTGCAGGCCGGTTCCGTCATCGGTGTCACCGATGTACATGCCGGGTCTTTTGCGCACTGCATCAAGGCCTTTTAACACCTTGATTTTACTGGAATCGTAGACGTCAGACTGCGTCATGCGAGGACTCGATTTTTCATCCGCATATTATAGCTGTTTGACGTGCCCTTGTTCCACGTGAAACCGCCGATCGGGCACACCAAAGTGAAAGTCCTGTTCTCTCAGCGCGGTGACGATCATCTGCCCTTTGACTGAGCGTAGCTCCTGCACCAGGGCCTCCGTGTGCGCTTGATCCAATTCCGCCGCAGGATCGTCCAACAGCAGCGTTGGCGGCTGTCGACCCCCCTCGGAGACCAGCCGCGCCATGGCCAGTGCCAGCGCGGCGCCGAGGAGTTTCTGCTGGCCGCGTGACAGGACTTCGCGCGCGGCCACGCCATCTGCACGCAGGTGGACATCAAAGCGCTGCGGGCCTGTGGTGGTGCCTCCGCGCAGCCGATCGCGAGCGGCAGCAGCCGCCAAAGCCTCGGTCAGCGAGTGCTCCTGGCTCCAGCCTCTGAAAAAGCTCAATGCGACGGGGCGCTGTAGTAAGGCTTCGATACTGTGCTGCCAATAAGGCGCTGCCGCCGTCAGTGTTCGCTCGCGCGCCAACGTGATCAGCTCACCCAGCCGGATCAGTTCAGCGTCCCATGGGCTCGGATCCTGGCCGAGCTTGAGGGCTGCATTGCGCTGGCGCAGAGCCCGGCTAAACGCAATCCAATTGGCCACGAAACCCGGTTCCACGTGGAACACACCCCAGTCGAGCCAGCGGCGTCGGTAGGTGGGACCCTCCTCCACCAACCGGTGTATCCCGGGATCAATGACCTGAACCGGGAAGGCTTCCGAAAGATCCGCCAGGGACTGCACTGGGTGGCGATCCAGCCGGGCCGAAGTTCCGGTAAGCCGATCGAACGCGAGGCCGAGCGCCCTGGGTGTTGCTCCGTCGGTGCGTCCCACGACCTGAACTCGATCGGCACCGTGCCGGATCAAACGTTCCGTGTGGCGGGTACGAAATGAACGCCCCCGGCCCAACAGGTAGATGGCTTCAAGCAATGAAGTCTTGCCGGAACCATTGGGCCCCAGGATCAGATTGATGTCCGGGTGGAGGGACAACTCCGCCGTCTGGAGGCAGCGTAGATTCTGCACCCCCAGCTCGACCAGGCTCATGGTCAGAACTGCTTCAGAGCCGCATCGGCATGACCACAAACTTTGTGGCGCCGTCTCCAGGAGCCCGGATCAGGCAACTGCTGTTGGCATCCGTCACACCGATCTCCACGGTATCGGCATCGACCGCCGCGAGCGCATCGAGCAGATAGGTGACATTGAACCCAATCTCGACGTCATCGCCCTCGAAGCTGGTCTCTACCTGATCCTCAGCCTCTTCCTGCTCAGGGTTATGGGCCTGCACGGTCAGCAGATTGGCGCCAAACGTCAATCGGACGCCGCGGTATTTCTCATTCGAGAGAATCGATGTCCGCTGCAACGCCTGGCGAATCAATTCGCGCGCACCCGACATGATGCGGGGCGGGTTAGACGGGATAACACGGCTATATTCCGGGAACTTGCCGTCAATGAGCTTCGAAGTGAAGCGAATGTCGCCGATCTGCGCACGAATGTGATTGGTACCAATCGTCAGTTCCAGCTCTCCTTCGCCCGCCACAATGCGCTGCAGCTCCAGCACCCCCTTACGCGGCACGATAACTTGTTGCGACGCACTAACCGGCTCGAGCAGCTCCGCTTCGGCCAGCGACAGTCGATGCCCATCGGTGGCCACCGCACGCAGTTTCTTGCCGTCAGTTTCGAACAGGGTGCCGTTGAGGTAGTAGCGCACGTCCTGTTGCGCCATCGCGAAGTGGGTCTTGTCGATCAGGCGGCGCGCCGCCGCGCGCGTGATGCGCAGCGCCTGGCGCGCGTTGATGTCCTCGATCACCGGGAACTCACTGGCGGGCAGGCTCGATAGCGTGAAGCGGCTGCGACCGGCTTTGATCACGACCTTCTCGCCATCGCGGGTCAGCGTGACGTTCACCTTCTCGGGCAGTGTCCGGATGATCTCCAGAAGTTTGCGCCCCGGAACCGTGACCTCACCGGCCTGCTGCACCGATACCGCGTGCGCTGCGACCAGCTCCACCTCCAGATCGGTACCTGTGACGCTCAGCTTGTCGTTGCGGGCACTGAGCAGGACGTTGGCCAGAATCGGCATGGTCTGGCGTCGTTCTACGACGCCCATAACGCTTTGCAGTGGAGCCAGCAGGTTTTCGCGGGTCGCCGAGACTTTCATGACGCTTTAGATCCTTCCAAGGGAGAAGAGGGCAGGACAGTTCTATCTTAATTCTTTCTTAGCTTAGATAAGACAGATGTAATTATTAGTCCTGTGAGTCATGGGGACAACCGCTCAGAGCAGGGGAGTTATCGCGGCGCCCGGCCTACATTCGTACGTTCCGTTTTTGCGGGTATGCAGGCCGTAAAGCTGTGCGTGAATTGTGTGTAACTTTAAGTCTAAAGTTGTCTACAGGTGATGCACATCATCCAGCCAGTATTCTCAACAGGTTTGAATAATCCTCCTGCAGGCGCTGCTCGCTGTCGCGCAATTCGCGCACCCGCTTGCAGGCGTGCATGACCGTCGTGTGATCGCGCCCACCGAAGCCATCGCCAATTTCCGGCAGGCTGTGCGTGGTGAGTTCCTTGGCGAGCGCCATCGCTACCTGGCGTGGGCGCGCCACCGAGCGTGAGCGTCGCTTGGACAGAAGATCTGCGATGCGCAGCTTGTAGTAGTCGGCGACGGTCTTCTGGATATTCTCTATCGTCACCAGGCGCGCCTGCATCGTCAGCAGGTCCTTGAGCGTTTCTCTGGTAAATTCCAGCGAAATAGGCCGACCTGTGAACCCGGCGTTGGCGATTACGCGGTGCAGCGCGCCTTCCAGTTCGCGCACGTTGGAGCGGTTGAGCTTGGCGATGAAGAAGGCCACTTCCTCCGGTAGTTCGACATTGGCCGCCTGTGCCTTGCCGATCAGAATCGCCACACAGGTTTCCAGGTCCGGCGGCTCGATCGCCACCGTGAGGCCCCAGCCGAAGCGTGACTTGAGTCGCTCCTCCAGTCCCTCAACTTCCTTCGGATAGCGATCGCAGGTCAGCACCACCTGATGCTGGCCCTCAATCAGCGCGTTGAACGTATGAAAGAACTCCTCCTGCGAACGATCCTTGCCTGCAAAAAACTGGATGTCATCGATCAGCAGCGCATGCAGGGAGCGGTAGGTGTTCTTGAACTCATTGATCGTGTTGTGCTGGAGCGCGCGCACCATCTCGCTGACAAAGCGCTCCGAGTGCAGATAGCCAATGCGCGCGCTGGGGTTGCGTTCGCGGATCAGGTGTCCGACCGCATGCATCAGGTGCGTCTTGCCGAGGCCGACGCCCCCATAGATAAAAAGCGGGTTGTAGGCGGCGCCGGGATTCTCAGCCACCTGGATCGCAGCGGCCTTGGCAAAATGGTTGCTCTTGCCCTCGACGAAGCTGCTGAAGGTGAAATCGCGGTTCAGGGGTACGCCCACCACGCCGCCGGGCCCCTTGGGCGAGGCTTCGGCACGGCGGGTCTCGGCGGGCGGGGGCGGGGCAGGGCGGGAACCGACCTCCAGCGTCACTGGGGCGCTCGCCACCGGGCTATCGGCGCGCACCAGATGCTCGATACGGCTGAGCAGGTTGGTACGCACCCAGTCGACCACAAAGCGATTGGGCGCCAGCAGACGCAGGCCGCCGTGTTGCTCGACGGCCTGAAGCGGGCGCACCCAAGTATTAAATTGCTGCTCCGGGAGCTCGCTTTCCAGCGCAGCCAGGCAACGTGACCACCGCGAAACCTCCAACGTGCGTTCCCCCACCCAAATCCTGCCAGATGGACTGCCCAATCCCCCTTCAAGGGCCTTTCTCAGGGGTCGCCGCGGCGCCCGGAAAAAAGGGCAGAGAGTCTAACCTTAACGCTCCGCCCGCTGAAAGCTGACTGGTATTGACACCTACCCGCCCCCCTCGTACCCTGCCCGCCCATTTTTCGTTCCATTTTCAGGGCCTTGAATCATGAAACGCACCTACCAGCCAAGCAAAGTGCGGCGCGCACGCACGCACGGGTTTCGGGCCCGCATGGCGACCAAGAACGGCCGTAAGGTCCTCGCGCGTCGCCGCGCCAAGGGTCGCAAGCGCCTGATTCCGTAAGGGAACATGCGTGGCCGACGAGCTTAAGCGGCCGCCAGGCGATCTGCGCTGCCGCTTCCGTCCCAAGCAACGCGTCCTGCGACCCGGGGATTTCCAGCAGGCTTATCGCACCGGGCGCCGCTGCGGCAACGAATTGTTTGCCGCCACGATCCGCATGAATGAGCATGGTACGGCCCGACTGGGGCTTTCGGTCGCGGCGCGCACGATTGGCAATGCAGTGGCGCGCAACCGGCTCAAGCGCCTGGTGCGCGAGAGCTTCCGACTCAGCCAGCACCGCCTGCCGAATGCCGATATCCTGATCGGTGCGCGCCCACCGGCGCGTACCGCGGGCGCGCCGGAACTTCGGGTGGGCCTCGAACGACTCTGGAATAAGATCCTCGCCGAATGCGCACGCTGATCCGCTATCTGATACGCGCCTACCAGCTGACGATCAGTCCGCTGCTGGGTCCGCGCTGCCGTTTCTACCCCTCCTGCTCGCAGTACACGCTTGAGGCGGTGCAGGGCCACGGTGTGATGCGCGGCCTGTATCTGGGCGCACGTCGCTTGCTGCGCTGTCACCCCTGGCACCCGGGCGGATTCGATCCGGTGCCACCTACCCATTGCCTGAAGGCTCCTCATGCCAATGACTTTTAATCTTCGCATCGCGCTTTGGGCGGTACTCGCGGCCACGCTCTACATGGGCTACCAGATATGGCAGCACGACTATCCTCCCGAGTCGGTGGCACCCGTGGTCGCCGCCGCCGGCAGCAATCCGGGCACCAATTCCCTGGATGCCACGGTGCCGACGGCTCAGAGCAGTGCGCCCCCAATCGCGACCGGGACTGCGCCCAACGTTGCGTTACCGGGCGCCACCAGCGAGAGCCAGGCAGCCGCTGCGGCCCCGGTAGTGCATGTGCACACCGACGTGCTCGATCTCGATGTGAGCCTCGCCGGCGGCGAGCTGCAGCGCGCCGTATTGCCGCTGTATCCAATCAACAAGAAGCAGCCGGACCAGAAGGTTGAGCTGCTCAACCGCGACAGCCCGGAGTCGCTGTTCGTGATGCAGACCGGTCTGGTCGGGACCAATGGGTCCGAGGCGCCCGACCATCGGGCGCGCTTCAGCTCGCCGGTCAGCGAGCTTGAGCTCAAGCCGGGTGAAGAGCAGGTCCAACTGCCGCTGACCTGGAGCGATGGTCATGGCGTCACGGTCGCCAAGACACTGACGTTTCGGCGCGGCACCTACACCATCGGGCTGGATTACCACATCAGCAACGCCTCGGGCATGCCCTGGTCATTCGAGCCGTACGCGCAGTTGCTACGCAATAACCCGCCGGTGCAGCGCAGCTATTTCAATGTCGACAGCTACTCGTTCAAGGGACCGGCCATCTGGGATGGCACGAAGTACCAGAAACTCGTTCTGACGAATAAAGATGATCGTGTCATGGATCGGCAGATCAGTAACGGCTGGCTCGCCGCGCTTCAGCATCATTTCGTCGCCGCCATCGTACCGCCGGTCGGCGCGGTCTACCGCTACCAGCTCAAAGTCGACGGCAATCAATTCCGGCTCTCGGCGCAGGGACCGAGCCAGACCGTGGCGCCGGGCACCAGCGCCGACAGCGCAGCGCAACTGTTTGTCGGGCCCAAGCTGCAGGCGCAGCTGACCGCGACCAGCCCCGATCTGACCCGGGTCGTCGACTACAACCGGCTCTACATCCTGGCCATGCCCCTGTTCAAACTGCTGAGCGCAGTCTATCGGTTCACCGGCAACTGGGGCATCGCGATCATTGTCGTCACCTTCCTGCTCAAGCTGCTGTTCTATCCGCTCTCCGAAGCCAGCGGTCGCTCAATGGCCAAGATGAAGGCACTGCAACCGCGCATCAAGCAGCTACAGGAAACCTACAAGGATGAACGCGAGAAACTGGGCACCGCGATGATGAAGCTGTACCAAACCGAAAAGGTCAACCCGGTGGCCGGCTGCCTGCCCATGCTGATCCAGATGCCCGTGTTTCTGGCCTTCTACTGGGCGCTGCTCGAGAGCGTGGAGATGCGTCAGGCGCCGTTCTTCGGCTGGATCACCGATCTGTCCTCGCGTGACCCCTTTTATATCCTGCCGGCGCTGATGGCCGGCGCGATGTTCGTGCAGTACAAGATCAACCCGCAGATGGGTACCGACCCGATGCAGCAGCGCCTGTTCATGATCATGCCGCTGGCGATGTCGGTGATGTTTGCGTTCTTCCCCGCAGGGCTCGTGCTCTATTGGGTGACCAACACCTTGCTCTCGATCCTGCAGCAGTGGAACATCAACCGCCGCATTCAGGCGCAGGCGCTGGCGCGCAACTGACCGCCATGGCCGCCGACACGATTGTCGCGGCCGCGACGCCGGCAGGGCGTGGTGGCATCGGCATCGTGCGACTCTCCGGCCCCGACGTGCCGGCGATTGCGCTGGCGCTACTGGGTGAACTGCCCTTGCCGCGCCATGCACAGCGCGCGAGCTTTCGCGCTGCCGATGGCAGCGCGCTGGATGAGGGGCTCGCGCTGTACTTTCCCAAGCCCCATTCCTTCACCGGCGAGAGCGTGCTCGAGCTGCATGCGCATGGCGGACCGCTGGTGTTGCAGGCACTGCAGGCGCGCGTCCTGGAGCTCGGGGCGCGCGCGGCATTACCGGGGGAATTCACGCAGCGCGCCTATCTCAACGGCAAGCTCGATCTGGCCCAGGCCGAAGCGGTCGCTGATCTGATCGATGCCGGTTCGCAGGCCGCAGCGCGCGCGGCACTGCGTTCGCTGCAAGGTGAATTCTCCAGGCTGGTAGCGCAGCTGGCCGAGCAGCTGGCTGACCTGCGCGCCTATGTCGAGGCGGCCATCGATTTTCCGGAAGAGGAGATCGATTTTCTGGCCGATGCAGCGCTCGCGGGCCGTCTCACACAGGCGCAGCGCGGCTTTGTGGAACTGCAGGCGCGGGCACAGCAGGGTCGGCTGTTGACCGAAGGCATGACGGTGGTTATTGCCGGGGCGCCCAACGCCGGCAAGTCCACGTTGCTCAATGCGCTCGCTGGCTACGAGGCGGCGATCGTGACCGCCATCCCGGGCACCACGCGCGATGTGCTGCGCGAGCGCATCCATATCGGCGGCATGCCGCTGCACCTGTTGGACACCGCTGGCCTGCGCTCGGCTGCCGATGTCATTGAGGCCGAGGGCGTGCGGCGCGCGCACGCCGAGATGAGCCGCGCAGATCACATCCTGTTCCTGGTCGATGGCGCCGCCGATCCGGCCGCGAAGTCGTTCCAGGCCGTGCGCGGCACGCTCCCGCTGCAGGTCCCGGTGACGGTTATCCTGAACAAGTCCGATCTGGCGCGCGCCGCGTTGCCCGAGATCGGCGTCCCCTGCCTGCACCTGTCGGCACTGACCGGCGCGGGCCTTGAGTCGCTGCGCGAAGCCCTGGCGCGCAGCATGGGATTTCAGGGCACGGAGGGCGGGGCGCTTTCCGCGCGCGCGCGCCATGTGCGCGCGCTACAGTTGGCCCACCAGCATCTGGATGAGGCTGAGCGCCAGCTGCGTGCCCGGCGGGCGGGGGAGCTGGTCGCTGAGGAGCTGCGCCTCGCGCAGCAGGCGCTCGGGGAGATCACGGGGCAGGTGAGCAGCGAGGATTTACTCGGGCGCATCTTTGCCTCCTTCTGTATCGGCAAGTAGCGCGGGTCGCATGGCCGAAATTCACAGCGGGTGCGCCGCGAGTGACTCGAGATAGCTGGCAGGCGTCTGCCGGCTCGCTTCATCCAGATTGTCATTGAGCGGCATGTGCGCCCCGCCTGACTGTGGCGCGAGGCGGAATTCAATCTCATCGAGCAGCTCACCGCGCGGGTAGCCGCGATCGTGTAGCTGCAGCGCGAGCGGCTACGCCGGCCAGCAGCGTGAGCGACAAGAGCAGTAGGCGGCGCGTAGCGCAGCGAGGCTCGCGAGGCCCGGGGCTGTTGACCGTAGTACTCAAGGGCAGCGTTCCAGCATCTGATTGCAAGGGCTCGGCAGTCACCGCTGAGCGTGCGGACTGGGCGTACCGCGCCCCGCCGCGCAGTGCGGCCTGCTGCGTTCAGGCCGAGGTGTCGACGAGCGCCCCGCTGGTGCTGTTGGCAGTGCCGAGGTCGCTTTGCAGATTCGTCAGCCAGGATTGGAGGAAGCTCACCAGACTCGGCGCACTGCTGCTGCTCGTAGAGGCCGCCGGCGTGCTCGGAGTGCTGCTCGAGCCGGTGGCGGAGGAACTGCTGTTCAGATCACTCACCAGTTTCGAGAAGGCGCGTTCAAGCCGGTTGAGGGCGCGCTCCAGGTGCCGCGGCGGCCCGCTCTGCTGGGTGTTCGTTATCGGAGCGGTGCCCGAGCTAGCAGAACTCGCGCCGCTCGTTGCTGCCGCAGCGCTGGTGGAGGCGCTGGGGGCAACACTGGCCGTGGAGGCGCCAGTCGTGGTGAGGCTCGTGCTCGGACCCTGCGCATTCAGCTGCTGGACCAGCTGCTGCAACAACGCCGCCAGCCCGCCGGTGAAAGCCGTGCCGCCGCTCGAGGTGCTGCTGCCGCTGGTAGGTTTGGTGCTCGTCGTCGCACTGGGGCTCGGCCGCTGATGTTGATCGAAGCGGCCGAGCTGTTGCAGCGCCTCGAATAAAGCCAGTAGAAAACGTCCCGCATCCTGCGGGATATCGCCGTTGGCATTGCCGGGTGAACTCGTCGTCGCAGCATTCGAGGAATCGCCACTGGAACTTGCAGGCGTGGAGGCCGGGGCTGGGCTCGTGCTGCCGCTGGTGGTTGCAGTGTTGCCTGAAGCCGCCGATGCGACGGTGAAGGTACTGACCGGAGCCAGGGTATTGCTGGCAGCAGTGCTGCCGGTTGAGGGCGTGCTCGGTGTGCCGCTGCCAGCAGCTGTGCTGCCGGAGCCTTGAACGAGTAATCCCACCAGAGTCTGCAAGAGGCTAGCGAACAGCGCGGCTACACCACCACCTGTGCTATCCCTGCTGCCTGCGCTGTCGCAATCGGAAGTCTTGTGGCCGCCATCGCCACTCGAAGCGCTGGCGTTCGAAGTCGAGCTCGTGCCAGCGCTCGAGGCGCTGTAACCGCCACCCAGCGCTGAGTTCTGGTTCCAACCGAAGCCACTCAGGGCGTTGAATCCAAACATGAGCAATCTCCTCGGGCGATACGCCAGTGACTCCCGGTGGCTCCGGTAGCTGCCTCCAGGAACGCGCCTTGTCGTAGCTCGCTAACGGCCCGTCTTGACTTAAACTTGAGCGGATCTTGCGTCCCACCGCCGAATTTCAGCGTCGGCTACCGGTCAGCGCCGGACCGTCGTTCAGACCGGCAGTGTCGTCCGCAGTCTGGATTATTGACTTCATAATCAATAGTTTATATCTCAACTGGAGCAACAGCTGGGCGGCGCCGGCCGGCTGCATGGAAACGGCGATTCGAGGCGCGTTCCTGCGCCTTGGACCCGCGATCCATCCTGCGGCGCCGATCACGGCGGGAGGCGGAGCGGCTGCTGCCCGGAAGACCCAATCGCGGAGCCGTCCGGGTTTTCCGTTTGCGGGCCGGACCCTCTACAATCGGCGCCCCTTGGAAACCTGCGGTGCACGGACAATTGCCCGGGCGATAAAGCGATGCGATTTGCCCAAAAGTACGACGTCATCGTCATCGGCGGTGGCCATGCGGGGACCGAAGCGGCCCTCGCCTCGGCCCGCATGGGCGCAGCGACCCTGTTGCTGACACATAGCCTTGAGCAGTTGGGAGCCATGAGCTGCAATCCGGCGATTGGCGGCATAGGCAAGGGCCATCTGGTACGCGAGATCGATGCCCTGGGCGGGGCGATGGCGCGCGCGGCTGACGCTGCCGGCATCCAGTGGCGTACGCTCAATGCGAGCAAAGGGCCGGCGGTCCGCGCCACGCGCGCGCAGGCGGACCGACAGTTGTATCGCCAGGCGATTCGCAGCCAGCTGGAAAACCAGCCGAACCTGGCCCTGTTCCAGCAGGAAGCGGCCGATCTGTGCTGGGGCGCGGATCGCGTGACCGGCGTCATCACCACGAGCGGCATCGTGTTCGAGGCACCGGCCGTGGTACTCACCGTCGGCACCTTCCTCGCCGGGCGGATTCACGTGGGCCTTGAAAACTACCCGGGCGGGCGTGCCGGGGAGCCGCCCTCGAACCGGCTGGCCGAACGTCTGCGCGAACGCATGCCCCGTACCGGCAGGCTCAAGACCGGCACGCCGCCACGTATTGACGGGCGGACCATCGATTATTCACGGCTGGACATACAGCACTCGGATCAGCCGTTGCCGGTATTTTCATTCCTCGGCCGTGCCGAGGAACATCCGCGCCAGCTCCCCTGCCACATCACGCACACCAATGAGCGCACGCACGCGATCATTCGCGCAGCGTTCGATCGCTCGCCGATGTTTAGTGGACGTATCGAAGGGGTAGGACCGCGCTACTGCCCGTCAGTCGAAGACAAGGTGCATCGTTTTGCCGAGCGCAACGCGCACCAGATCTTCATCGAACCCGAAGGCCTGAACACGCACGAGATCTATCCCAACGGCATCTCAACGAGCCTGCCCTTTGATGTGCAGTACGAATTCGTGCGCAGCATCGCTGGTTTTGAACAGGCCCATCTGACGCGCCCCGGCTACGCGATCGAGTACGACTACTTTGACCCACGAGATCTGAAGGGCTCGCTCGAAACCAAGGCGGTCTCCGGTTTGTTCTTCGCCGGCCAGATCAACGGCACGACCGGCTATGAAGAGGCGGCGGCGCAAGGCCTGGCGGCCGGCATCAACGCCGCGCTGCAGGTGCGCGATCGGGGTCCCTGGCAGTTGCAGCGCTCGCAGGCCTACCTTGGCGTGATGATCGACGATCTGATCACGCAGGGTACGCTCGAGCCTTATCGCATGTTCACCAGCCGCGCCGAGCATCGACTGCTGTTGCGCGAGGACAATGCCGATGAGCGCCTGACACCGCTCGGACACGAACTGGGGCTGATCGACGAGCAGCGCTGGGCCCTGTTTGGCGCCAAGCAGGCGGCGATCGCGACTGAACTCGCGCGCCTGGAGGGCACGCGGGTTCGTGGCGCGCACATCCCGCCCGCGTGGCTTACCCGCATCACCGGCAGTGACTCGCCGCTGCGCGATGCGACCGCGATGGAGCTGCTGCGCCGGCCCGAGGTCAGTCATGACGACATCTGCGAGCTCATTGGCACAGCCGACTGGAGCATGCTGGATGAGCGCCTGCCGCCACAGATCCGGGGGGACCTGGAAGTGCGTGCCTGCTACAACGGCTATATCGAGCGGCAACGCGCCGAGATCGAGCGCAGCGAGCGCCACACCCACACCGCATTGCCGCAGGACTTGGACTACCGCGCACTGGCGGGCCTGTCCAACGAAGTACGCCAGAAGCTGAGCGAGATCCGTCCGGCCACGCTCGGGCAGGCCGCACGCGTGCCGGGCGTTACGCCGGCCGCGGTCTCGATTCTGCTGGTGCATCTGCGCCGCCAGGCCCACCTGGCCTGAGGCACCCCCGGCTACGCCGCCGCCGCGCGCACGTGCTATGTTGCCCGTCGGGGAAGAGTGTTCGCCAATGCGCCGTCAAGACCTGAGCACAACAGGAGGCCACCATGAGCACCGTCGCACAGCTGCTGGCACGCAAGCCCAAGGGCCTGCATATCCTATCGATTGCACCAGAATCACCGGTCCTCGATGCCATCCGGCTGATGGCCGAGCACGGGATCGGTGCGCTACTGGTGATGCAGGGACCTAAACTCGCCGGGATCGTCTCGGAGCGCGACTATGCACGCAAGGTCATCCTCAAGGGACGCTCCTCGAGCGACACACCGGTATCGCAGATTATGACCGCCCAGGTGACCACCGTGCGGCCGAACCAGAGCGCGCAGGAGTGTATGAGTCTGATGACCAACGGACACTTCCGGCATTTGCCGGTCCTCGAGGGCGAGCGCGTTATTGGCTTGCTCTCGATCGGGGATCTGGTCCGCGCCGTGCTCGAAGAGCAGCAGCAGACAATAGAGCAGTTGGAACACTACATCCGCAGCTGATGGCCACGGATGTAGCGTCGCCGGATCAGGTTTCGCGGCAGGCGGCATAGGCCATGCTCAGCAGCACCGGCCGCCCGCGAAACTGCGCGAGCCGTACCGCGCTGCCGTGATCGTCCTGCCATTGCAGGCCAAGCGCATAGAGGTCGGCGCGCTCCATGGCACCGGCCGCACCAAGAAGTTGGCCGGCAAGCAGTGCGATCAGTGGCAACAGCGCTCCGCAGCGCTGCGCGAACAACCGCACTCGATCGGCTGTGGGATAAAACATGCAATAGGGATTCCGCAGCGCTCGCGCTAGCTCGCCATCCGAATCTCATCGGCAGTGGCGGCTTCGCGCTCGGATTCCAGGGCCGGTGGCAACCGATCGATCTCACTCAGACCCGAGCGCTGCGCCTGCAGCTGGTGCACGCCACCGCCATCGGCAGTCGCCCGAATGAACCACTCGCGCGCCGCTCTGCGATCAGTCTCCCGGATGCGCTTGAGCTTCGCGCCATAGGCATAGGGCAGACGCTCACCGGCACCGCGCATCTTGATGATCTGGCACTCGAAATACACGGGCGCTGCGAAGCCATCGCGGGCCGACTGCACCAGGACGCGCATAAGTTGACCGACTTTGAAATTCACATCGGTCTCAAGGCGCATGCCGGTCACTGAAATATCGCGCACGACGGCGCCGAAGCGCCGGCCGCCAAAGCTGCCATTAGCCTCCCAACTAACCGGGTAGCGCACATGGCGCATCAGCTTGAAGCGCCCGACGATCTGATCCAGATCCGAGGCGCGCTCGCGCACTGCGGCCGAGGCGCGCTCGGCATCGTGCACGAAGGCCGAATTCTCGCGCGTCATCTCATCAATCTTCGTCACCGTGGAAGCGACCGCGTCGGTATCACGCTCCTGGCGTTGCGACACTTCCATTACGGCGCGCGTGGTCTCGGCCAGCGACTGGACCGCGGCAATGATCTCCTGCATTTGCTTGCCAGCCTGCTCGACCAGCTGCGTGCCATCTTTGACGCGCAAGAAAGTCTTGCCGATCAGTTCCTGGGCAGCCTTAGCGATGCTTTCCGAACGGTTCGCCAGCGCCTGCACTTCGGCGGCAACCACCGCGAAGCCCCGGCCGCTGTCGCCGGCGCGCGCCGCCTCGACCGCCGCGTTGATCGCCAGAATGTTGGTCTGGAAAGCAATATTCTGGATCGAGCCAATGAAATCCACGACCTGCTTGGAGCTGGCATAGATCGAGCGCATTGTCTCGACCACCTGATCGACAGTCTGGCCACCCTTGGCGGCGACATCTGCCGTGCGAGTCGCCACGCTGCTGGCTCTCTGCGATTCGCGCGCGTTTTCGGCCACGGTGTCGCGCAGCTTGACCGTGCTGTCGCGGATGTTCGCGAGGCTCTCACCCTGCAGCTCGGTGCGACGCGCAAGATCGGCATTGCCATCGGCGATGTTGGTGGTCGCCTCGGCGATATCCTGGGACGCGCGCCGTACATCGGAGACAATCTCGGTCAGGGCAATGTGCATGTTCAGGAGCGCGGCCTGCAGCTCACCCAGCTCATCGCGGGTCTTGATCTCAACCTCGCCGGTCAGATCGCCGTCCGTGACCCGATTGGTGACATTGACCGCCATGCTGATCGGGTAGGTGATCGAGGTGATCATGTGGCCCAGCGTCCAGGCGAGGGCAATCAAGGTGACCAGTGTCAGGCCCAGCAGGATCAGTTCGCGCTTGCGACCGGCCGCCTGCTCTTCGGCGACGCGGCTACCCAATTGCTTCTCGATCTTGGCGGCGGTCGATTTAATCGAGGCCTCGGCGCCGTTAATATCGCTGCGCAGCGGCATCAGCGTTTTCATCGAGTTGCTCGAACTTAAGGCCGAGTCGACGCGCACGACTTCATCGATCGCACCGCGCAGCTCCTCGGAAGGCTGTGCCGCCTCCAGATCCCGCAGCTGCCCCAGGGCGTCGTGCAGCGCTTCGATTCCCTTCGGGCCCACCGAGCCGGTATCGACGACATCGGTCACGCCGTTGACGAATTCGCGGTAACTCTCCTGCGCCCCGGTGGCCAACTGACTGATCGTCAGATCGAAATTCACATCGCGTACCATGACGCTGACCAGAACCGACTCGTAGACCAGCAGGGCGCAAGCGGCAGGACGGCGGCAAAAATTTGCAGGTACATCCGCACACGCAGCGAGCGGAAGCCCTTATCGGGTCCGACCGCGCCGATCGTGGCACTGGCGCTCGCCGTAACTGGCTGGCTTCCCATGAGATGAGGCGTCCTATTTGATCCGTGCAACCCGAACTGCAACCGGCAGTCCCGGGTTCTTGACGCCAGGGCGTTCGATTGCCGAGGGCTTATCGGCCCGAGTGGGCTGTGACTTGAATACCGCGGGCGGGGAGGAACCGCGAGGCAGTTCCAGAATTAGGGTAAATGGCGCCCATCCCGGCGCGGCGCTATTTGCGCCAAAAAGTTGGCGTGAACAGCACCACGAAGGCAAATATCTCGACCCGGCCCAGCAGCATGGCGAGCGTGCACACCCAGGTCTGGAAATCGCTCAGGCTCGCATAGGTGTTGCCGGGTCCGACCACATTGAGTCCCGGGCCGGCGGAATTGATGCAGGCGACCACGGCCGAAAAGGCCGAGACCAGATCCAGACCTGAGATCAGCAGCACGAAGGTCAAGAGTACGATCGTCATGAAATACATGAAAATGAAAGCCAGCACCGAGTAGACCACCCGGTTGGGTAGCACCTGTCCGGCTATTTTCAGCGGCGCCACGGCCTGCGGGTGCACCAGCGTGAACATCTCGCGCCACGACTGCTTGATCAGCACCAGCGAGCGGAACATTTTGATACCGCCGCCCGTCGAGCCGGTGTTGGCACACACGCAGCTCAAGAACAGCATCCACATGGGCGCAAACACCGGCCAGGCGCCGTAGTTGGCGCTGACGAACCCGCAGTCGGTGGCCATCGAGACCAGGTTGAAGGTCACGTGGCGGAACGTCGTCAGAAAGTCGGGATAGACGCCCTTGAGGTAGACGTGGATCGATACGCCGATGCAACTGACCGCAATCCACAGCAGCATCCACTTGGCTTCCGGGTCGCGCCCGTAGGTTCCGGGCTCCCCTTTGCGCAGCGCCACGAAATGCGTGGCAAAGTTCATCGCCGCCAGCAACATAAAGACGATCAGGATCGCTTCGATCAGCGGCGAATGAAAAAAAGCGATGCTGGCATCATGGGTGGAGAAGCCGCCCAGCGAGAGCACCGAGAAGGCATGGCAGATCGCATCGAAGGGACTCATGCCCGCGGCGACCAGCGCCGCGGCACACACGCCGGTCAGTCCGATGTAGACCAGACCGAGCAGCCGCGCCGTGTGCGCGATCCGCGCGCCGAGGCGCGCATCTTTGGTCGGCCCCGGCGCATCGGCGCGATACTGCTGCATGCCACCGATGCCGAGCAGCGGTAGGATCGCCACGCCCATGATGATCAGGCCCATGCCGCCCAGCCAGCTCAGGGCATGGCGCCACAGGTTGACAGCGTGCGGCAGGAAATCTAGGCCCGTGAGTACTGTGGCGCCGTTGGTCGAAAGGCCCGACATCGTCTCGAAGAAGGCATTGGTGAAGCTCAGGTTCGGCAGGATCCAGAGCAGCGGAATGGTCGCCACCGCGGCCAGCGCCAGCCAGCTCAAGGTAATCAGCAGGTAGCCATCGCGTGGCTTGAGCTCGCTCCGATAGCGATCGGTCAGCAGACGCAGCATCATGCCTATCAGTGCTGTAATCGCCCCGCCCGCTGCAAACGGGCCGATCGCACTCTCCTGGTAGATCAGCGCAGTGGCGATCGGCAACAGAAAATAGAGCGCGAACAGCGCCAGCAGGGTGCCGAGGGCGTGCAGGACTCCAAAGAGCGAGCGCATGGGGTTAGCTGGATCCGCGATCGTCAGTAGTCGACCTGGAACAGGCGCTGCACCGCCTCCACGTGGCGGCGATCGGTCAGGAATACGATCACATGATCCTCGGCCTCGATACCGGTGTCATGGTGCGCCATGATGACCTGTTCGCCGCGCACGATCGCGACGATACTCGCGCCATCGGGCAGCGACACTTCGCCCACCTGCCGGCCAATAACGCGCGACCGCTCACGCGTGCCATGAACCACCGCCTCGATAGCTTCGGCCGCGCCGCGACGCAGCGAGTGCACCCGGACGACATCGCCGCGCCGTACATGAGCCAGGAGTGATCCGATCGTGATGGTCTGCGGCGAGATCACGATGTCGATGCCCCGATTTTCCATCAACTCACCGTAGGCCGGACGATTGACGAGCGCCATGACGCGGCGCGCCCCGAGCCGCTTGGCCAGCAGCGCCGAGAGCACATTGGCCTCCTCGGAATTCGTCAGTGCGGCAAAGATGTCGACACTGTCGATGTTCTCCTCGATCAGCAGCTCTTCGTCGGCCGCATCGCCGTTGAGCACGATAGTGCTCTGCAGGACCTCCGAGACCCGCCGGGCGCGCCGTTCATCGCGCTCGATCAGCTTGACCTGATTACTCCCCTCGAGCGTGCGCGCCAGGCGCAAGCCGATATTGCCGCCGCCCGCGATCATCACGCGCCGTACCGGATCCTCATTCTTGCGCAGCTCTCCAAGCACCTTGCGCAGATCATCGGCCGCGGCGACGAAGAAGATCTCATCCTGCTCCTCTATCACGGTATCGCCGTCGGCCGGAATCAGCCGGTCGTTACGGTAGATCGCGGCCACCCGGGCATCGGTGTCGGGCAGGTGCTCGCGCAGGGTTCGCAGCTGCTTGCCTACCAGCAGGCCTTCGCGCCGCGCCCGCACGCCGACCAGCTGAGCGCGGCCATTGGCGAACTCCACCACCTGCAGCGCGCCCGGATAAACCAGCAGCCGCGCAATATGCTCAGTGACGAGCTGTTCGGGACTGATCCAGAAATCCACCGCCAGCGCGCCCTCGGCGAACAGTTTCTCGCGGCTGGTGAACTCAGCTGCCCGGATGCGGGCGATCTTGGTCGGTGTGCGATAGAGCGCGTGTGCGATTTCGCAGGCGATCATGTTCACTTCATCGCTGCTGGTGAGCGCGATCAGGATGTCAGTATCGGCAATGCCAGCCGCTTCGAGTACCGGCGGGTGCGCACCCTGTCCAGCCACCGTGCGGATATCGAGCCGATCCTGCAGGTCGCGTAGTACCTGTTCGTTGGTATCGACTACGGTGACTTCGTTGGCGGGCTCGCGTGCCAGGTGGTAGGCGGCTGTCCGGCCCACTTGGCCGGCGCCGAGGATGAGTATCTTCATGCACTTACCTGCCTGCTGACCACCGGCTCCAGCGCCCGCATCTGCGCCGCCATAAGGCTACACCACTTCCAGATGGGCGTAGCTGAGCATCAGCCACTTGGCCCCCTGGCGCTCGAAATTCACGTGCACCCGTGCATGTGGACCCTGGCCCTCGACGTTCAGCACCACGCCTTCGCCGAACTTGCCATGACGCACGCGCGCCCCGAGGCGCATACCCGGCATCGGCGGGGTCTCACTGAGCGCAGCCGAGGGCCGCTCACGCCGCTCGCTGCTGGCGGGCGCCATAATCGTGTTGCGTACGCGCGGGCGCAACTCTTCGAGCAGGGCCTCGGGAATTTCGCGGATGAAGCGCGAGGGCGCGTTATAGCTGTCGATACCATGCAGGCGGCGTTGCTCGGCATAGGTGAGGTACAGTTCGCGCATCGCGCGCGTGATGCCCACATAACAGAGCCGGCGCTCCTCCTCCAGGCCCTCCAGATCCTGCAGCGAGCGCTGGTGAGGGAACAACCCATCTTCCATGCCGCACAGGAATACCACTGGGAACTCGAGGCCCTTGGCGGTATGCAGCGTCATCATCTGCACGCAGTCTTCCCAGGCATCGCCCTGCATTTCACCGGACTCGAGCACTGCGTGCGCAAGGAAGCTCTGCACCGGTGGCAGATCCGAGGCCTCGGGCTCATAACCGCGCGCCGCGCTCACGAGTTCGGCCAGGTTCTCGATGCGTGCCTCGCCGCGATCGGCTTTGTCCTTGCGATAGTGCTCGATCAGACCGCTGTTGTTGATCACATGATCGACCGCCTCGAACAGCGGCAGGCCCTCGATGTCGCGGCCCAGTCGCTCAATCAGCCCGAGAAATCCCTCCAGCGCCGCAGCGTTGCGCGCGGCGCTGGCATCGCCCAGCGCCGCGCCGGCGGCTCGCCACATGGAACTGCCGGCACCGCGCGCGTGCTCGCGCAAGATCTCGATCGTGCGCGCACCAATACCACGGGTCGGCAGATTCACGATGCGCTCGAAGGAGGCATCGTCATCGCGGTTCACGATCAGGCGCAGATAAGCCAGCGTGTCCTTGATTTCGGCTCGCTCGAAGAAGCGCAGGCCACCGTAGACCCGATATGGAATACGCGATTGGACCAGGCCTTCCTCGAACACCCGCGACTGGGCGTTGGAGCGATACAGGATGGCCACCTCGCGTCGCGCGCCGCCCTGCGCGACCCACTGGCGGATGCGGTTGAGCACGAACTCGGCTTCGTCCCGCTCGTTGTAGGCGGCATACAGCTGTACCGGCGTGCCACGCGCGCCGCTGGTCCACAGCTGCTTGCCAAGCCTGGAACTGTTGTGCGTGATCAGCGCGTTGGCCGCATCCAGTATCGCCGCAGTCGAACGATAGTTCTGCTCGAGCCGGAACATCTTCGCCTGCGGAAAATCCTCGCGGAATTTGTGCAGGTTCTCTACCTTGGCGCCGCGCCAGCGATAGATCGACTGATCATCATCGCCGACCACGAACGGATGGCCCTCGGTGCCCACGAGCAGCCGCACCCACGCGTACTGGATTGAATTGGTATCCTGGAATTCATCGACCAGCACGTGCTTGAAGCGCGAGCGGTAGTGGCGCAGCACATCGGGCTGATCGCGCCACAGCTCATAGGCGCGCAGCAGCAATTCGGCAAAGTCGACCGCGCCGGCGCGGGCGCAGGCGAGCTCGTACTCGGCATAGACCTTCAGCAGCTGCTGCTCGGTCGGATCGGCGTGCGCCTTGAGCATGGCGGGGCGACGACCTTCATCCTTGTGCTTGTTGATGTAGTACTGCACATCGCGCGGCACCCAGCGGGCTTCATCAAGTTCCATCGCTTTGAGGATCTTGCGGATCAAGCGCAGCTGATCCTCCCCGTCCATGATCTGGAAGCTCTGCGGCAGGCCCGCCTCGCGCCAGTGCAGGCGCAGCAGCCGGTGGGCCAGGCCGTGGAAGGTGCCAAGCCACAGGGCCGAGCCGGGGATCCCGAGCAGGCTCTCAACGCGTCCGCGCATTTCTGCAGCGGCCTTGTTGGTGAAGGTCACGGCCAGGATGTTGTGTGGCGAAGCGCCTTCGGTACTGATCAGCCACGCGATGCGGTGGATCAACACGCGCGTCTTGCCGCTCCCGGCGCCGGCCAGCACCAGGATCGGCCCGAGCGGCGCGGTGACAGCCGCACGCTGGGCATCGTTCAGCGGGTTGAGGATCGGCGAGACGTCCATGAGGGCCGCGGATTCTACCGCAGGCGCCTACCAGTCATCACGGAGTTCGCGCAGGCGGATGAATACTTCCCGGCTCGAAGGCTTCGCGGGCAACTGCGGGGAAATGCGCCGCAGCCCCTCAATCAGTGTGGGCTCGCTCAGTCGAAAAAAGCTATTGATGGCCTGCTCATCGGCCAGCCGCAGTATTGGCAAGTCGGTCGGCGCGAGCCCGGCGCACTCGCTCTGGTAACGGGCCACTGACCGATTAGCCGGCTCGACGTGGGCGGTGAATGCCAGGTTGCGCCCCAGATACTCATGCCCGGGAAAGACCCGGGTCGTGGGGGCGAGCCGGGCCAGCGTCTGCGAACAGGTCTCAAACAGCTTGCCCGGATCCCCGCCGCCACGGCAGTTGCCCACGCCGGCATTAAACAAGGTGTCGCCCGAGAACAGGGCCGGATCATCCCCATGAGCCAGCAGGCAGATGTGGGACATGGTGTGGCCGGGTGTATCCAGGCATTCAAGCTCCAGGTGCCGGCCAATGCGGATCAGATCACCGGCGCCGACGCCGCGGTCCACGCCGCCAATGCGCTTGGCGGCCCCGGCGTGCGCAATAACCGCGGCACCGGTGGCGCGCACCAGCGGCGCATTGCCAGCGGTGTGATCCGGATGCTCGTGGGTGTTGAGGATCTGGCGGATGGTCCAGCCGCGCGCCTTGGCCCGCGCCAGGCAAGCCTCCCAATCCAACGGATCGATCACCAGCGCTTCCCCACTGTCTTCGCAGGCAATCAGATAGTGAAAGTTACGCAGCTCGTTCGCGGCCCAGATTCGTTCGATCAGCATCATGGGAACAAGCGTACGGCATTCTTGCAGCGATGCAATACGTGGCACCGGATACTCGCCCACCGCCACGCCATGCCTGGCTCCAAACCCCCAATGGCATGCGGGGTGTGTCCGGCACAGTTGCGGCCACGGGGCCCGGCTCATGAGTGGGCGCGCAAGACCCATTCGCGGCTTGCCTTCGGTCCGGGGTGCCCGGCGAGCTTTCGCTGGCTGGTGGCGCGTAGTGCAGGGCTCGCGGACGCAAATCTTAAGCTGCTAAAGTGCCGTGCCGGATATTCAGGCTCGCCTTGGGGTTGGAGGTCGCAGTGAGTCGCACCGTAAGTTTTCGCCAGATGAAGGACGGCACGCGCGAGGACTATCTGCTGCTCGAAGCGTATGAGCGCGACTACGTTCGGCTCCTGCCGCAACGAATCATTGCCTCGCTGCTCAAGCTCGGACAGTCCTTCGAAGGCTACCCGATAAGCCGCCTCGAGCATTCGCTGCAGTGCGCGACGCGCGCACACGCGGACGGCGCCGATGAAGACCTGGTGGTCGGGGCACTGATCCACGACATTGGCGATGATCTCTCACCCTACAACCATGCCGAGATCGCCGCCGCGATCCTGCGCCCCTATGTGCGCGCGCAAGTGACCTGGATCGTTGAGCAGCACGGACTGTTCCAAAGCTATTACTACGCGCACCACACCGGCGGCGATCAGCATGGGCGCGAGCGGCTGCGGGGCCACCCGTGGTTCGAGGCCGGCGCCGATTTTGCCGAACGCTGGGATCAGGCCTCGTTTGATCCGGACTACAAGAGCCGATCTCTTGAGTTCTTTGAACCGATGGTGCAGCGGGTCTTTACCCGCAAACCCTTCGATCCGGCGCGCAGCGCACTCAGCGCATAGCCATCTGTATATCAAGCTGACGCTGGCGTTCGGCGCGACGCATCAGCATGCCGGCGATCAGGACGCCGATGCCCACGATGCCGATGATCAGGCTCGCGAGCGCGTTCACATCAGGACTCAGGCCCAGTTTCACCTTCGAGTAAATGACCATCGGCAGCGTGCTGGCGCCAGGCCCCGAAACGAAGCTTGAGATCACCAGATCATCGAGCGAGAGTGTGAAGCTAAGTAACCAGCCCGACAGCAGTGCCGGCGCAATGATCGGCAGCGTGGTATCCAGGAATGCGCGTACCGGACCCGAACCCAGATCCATAGCCGCCTCCTCGAGCGAGCGATCAGCGCTTTGCAGGCGCGATTGCACTGTCACCGTAACGTAGGCGGTGCAGAAAGCCACGTGAGCGATGACCAGTGTGGTGAAGCCGCGGTGCGGCCAGGAAAACAGCTGGAACATCGCGACGAACAGCAGCAGCTGCGTGATGCCGGTAATGATTTCCGGCATCACCAGCGGTGCGTTCACCAGCGCAGTCAGCAGCAAGCGGCCGCGAAAGCGGATGAAGCGCACCAGTGCAATCGCCGCCAGCGTACCGAGCAGCACCGAGAGCGTGGAGGCCACCACACCGACCTCGAGCGAGAGTGCGGCAGCATCAAGGATCTGATCATTGTGGATCAGTTCCCGGTACCAGGCGAAGGAGAAGCCGCCCCAGACATTGACCATCGATGAGGCGTTGAAGGAATAGGCAATCAGCACCAGCATCGGTACGTAGAGCAGTGCGATGCCAAAGCACAGCCAGGTTAACAGCAGGACCGGCGCTCGCTCATTCATCAGCTTAAGCCTCCTGCTGCTTGGCACTGTAGTGTTGGTAAAGCGCGATCGGCCCCACCAGGAACACCAGGAACGCAATGGCGACCGCGGAGGCTACCGGCCAGTCGCGATTACTGAAAAATTCATCCCACAGCACGCGGCCGATCATCAGATTATCGGGGCCGCCCAGGAGCGATGGAATCACGAACTCGCCGATCGCCGGAATGAACACCAGCATCGAGCCGGCGATGACCCCGGGCATCGACGGTGGCAGTGTGACATCAAAGAAGGCCCGCCACGGTGAGCTACCCAGGTCCGATGCCGCCTCGAGCAGTGTGTGATCGAGCTTCTCCAGCGTCGCAAACAGTGGCAAGACCATGAAGGGCAGATAGGAGTAGATGATGCCCAGATACACCGCGAGGCTCGTGCGCATGATCTGCAGCGGGTGATGGATGACGCCCAGCCACAGCAGGGCAGAGTTGAGCAGACCGTTCTCCCGGATGATGCCTTCCAGCGCATAGACGCGCAGCAGGAAAGAGGTCCAGAACGGCAGGATGATGATCAGCATCAGAATGCCCTGCGTCGTCTTGGAGGAGCGCGCCATGGCGTAGGCCATCGGATAGCCGATCAGCAGGCAGATCAGGGTCGAAAAGAATGCCGTGCGCAGCGAATACAGATACGAAAACGCATAGACCTCATCGGTCAGCAGATAGCGGTAGTTGGAAAGACTGAGCCGCAGCGTGATGTGGTGATCTTCCGAGAGCGTCCAGATACTCGTATAGGGCGGCACGTGCAGGGCCGTGTCGGCAAAGCTGATTTTGAAGGCGAAGGCGAACGGGACCAGAAAGAAGAGCACCAGAAACAGCAGCGGGGGCAGGATGATCAGCCAGCGCCCGTAGCGGCGGACCAGTCGTGACAGGAACCGATCCAGGCCACTTGCCCGTGGCCGCTGTAGGCCAGCGGCTGCCAGGGCACCTGCTACTGGCACGATTCACTACTGAGTTGCAAAATCCTGCTGGTCTCCGCAAGCATGCGCTGCCCCTGTCCCCTGATCTTATGGCGCGTAGTATGCCGGAGCGGCCCACGAATTATTAAGGGGCGGCCGCCAATCTGGCTTAAAATTTTGCGCCAGATCCAAAGGGCCGCGGCTGCACGGGTTGCCGCAAGCCGGAGTCTTGTTAAATAGCTTATCTGAGGACTTTTGAGCGGGCGCATTGGTGGACCGTACGCAACTAAAGAAACCCAAGATGGCCCGGCCGCCGGCCGGCGGCCGGGCCTCCAGTGGCCGCCAGCGGCTGCGACTGATCAACGCCTGCATCTCGGCGCTGCATATTCATGGGCCCTCGCGCACCACGGTTGAAAAAGTCGTCTCGATCGCCGGGATGTCGCCTGGGATCGTGCGCTTCTACTTCGCCTCCAAGGCCTCGATGCTGGTGGCTTCGCTCGAGTACCTGTCAGCCGAATTCGAGGAGCGCGTGCTGCTGCCAGTGGCGGCCCTGCGCGCCGACCCGGTGCGGGCTTTGAGCACGCTGGTGGATCTGTATCTGGATCCGGACATTGCCAGTCCCCGCAAGGTTTCGGTCTGGTACTCCTTCTGGGGCGAGGCCAGTTCCCGCCAGGAGTATTTCGATATCTGCGGCAAGAAGGATCAGCGCTTCGCGGACCTGGTCCATGAGCTGATCGGTGAGCTGATCAGCCAGACTCATGCCGAGCAGCTCGATACCGACGGCGTAGCGCTCGGCCTGATTGGGGTTCTGGAAATACTTTGGCAGGACTTTGCCTTTCAGAACGAGACCAGCATTGATCGCTCGGCGGCCCGGCGGCGCTGTTTTGCCTATCTGCGTTCGGTTTTCCCGCAGCAGTTCGGCGCCACAGGTCCGGCTGGCAGCCTCTCCGTGGCGTTCCCGAACGCGGGCAGCGCACTGCTGCCACGACTGCCGGCGCGAGAACAGTTCCTGTTCCAAGGCCTGTGGCAGATCGCAGGTCATGAGTGCGCGCTGCCACAGAGCGGTGATTTCATCACCGCGGATCTGGTGGGTCTGCGTGCCCTGATCGTGCGCGACGAGACGGGCACGATCAGGGCCTTTCGCAATCAATGTGGCGAGCGGCCGCATGTGCTCAGTCTTTCCTCGCGCGGTCGCTTCGAAGGTACGATCGAATGTCCGATACACGGCCTGGGCTGCACGCTGAGCGGTGTGGCGCTGCAGGCCGGGGTCGGGGAAGGGCTGCAGCCGCTGCCCTCGCGCGTGCAGGATGGCTTCGTGCTGGTGCGGGCACGCGGCAGCGGCGGTGATTCGGGGCCAGCGCTGGCCGAATTCGGCGGCGCGCTTGCGCTGACGAGCGCCGCCGAAGCGCAGGAACTGGCGTTAGCCGCGGATTGGCAACGCCTCTGCGAGCACTGGCTCGAGTTCGATCTACCGGAGCAGCCCGTCGGCCGCCTGGCCGGATTGCTGGTCGAACCGACACTCGATCTGTCCGAGCCCGCAGCAAAAATGAGTTGGCGTGCGCGCGTGGCAAGCGCCGGGCGTGGCTGGTCTGCGCGCCGCTACGCTACCCTGGCGCGCGAGCACGGCCCCGCGCACTGGATGCGCATTTTCCTGCCGCCGAACCAGTGGCTTGAACGGCGCGAAGATGGGCTGAGCCTGCTGCAGATCCTGCCGGTGAGCGCGGGCCAATGCCGGATCCGCTGGCTTGAGTATCGCATTGCTGGCGCCGATGCGCGGGTGCAAGCGATGTCTTTCCTGGCGCAGCGCCTGCGCGCGACCTGGCTGGCGCAGGATGTCGAGGCGTGCGAATCCCTGGAGCGCGCGAGCGCCCCGGCAGCGCCAGGCGCCCATCCGACAGGGCTGCCGTGCGCAGCCATTGTGGCGTTTCGCCGCACCCTGGCGCAGCTGTTGCGCAACGCGGCGATGCCCGGAATACAATCACCCTAAGTCTCGGTCGGCACCGGCGTTGCGGCGATCCTGATCCAGGAGCAGCAGCTAGGCCACTGCGAGCGGCAATTCTTTAAGGAGTCGATGAAGATGAATGCACTGCCCACGACCAAGGCCGAGTGGCACGCACGCGCCAAGTCACTACGCTACGAGACCCGCCACTTCATCGACGGGGCGTATGTCGATTCGCTCGATGGCGCGCGCCTGAGCGTCATCAACCCGGCGACCGGTGTCGAACTGACCACGGTGGCCGCAGGCTCGGCCGCGGATATAGACCGTGCCGTGCAGGCGGCGAAGCGCTGCTTTGTCTCAAAGGCTTGGAGCCGGCGTGCGCCGCGCGAGCGGCTGGCGGTGATGAGCAAGTTTGCGGCCTTGATCGAGGCCCACACCGAGAAATTCGCGCTGCTCGACACGCTGACGATGGGCAAGCCCATCCGCGACATGGTGGGCATCGACATTCCGGCGGCGGCGCAGAATTTCGCCTATTTCGGCGAGCTGATCGACAAGATCGAAGGGGTTGTGACCAGCACCGCAAGTGATGCGTTCCACTACATCCTGCGCGAGCCTTTGGGCGTGGTGGGCAGCATCGTGCCCTGGAACTACCCGCTGCTGATGGCGGCCTGGAAAGTGGCGCCGGCGCTCGCGGCCGGCAACTGCGTGGTGCTCAAGCCGGCCGAACAGTCGCCGCTCTCGGCGCTGCTGATGGCGGAGCTGTTCATCGAGGCCGGCGGCCCAGCCGGGGCCTTCAATGTCGTCAACGGTCACGGCGAAAAAGCCGGCGCGGCGCTGGCTCTGCACAACGATGTGGCCAAGATTGCCTTTACCGGCTCGACCGAGATCGGCAAGCAGATGCTGGTGTATGCCGGGCGCTCGAACATGAAGCGTGTGGCGCTCGAGTGCGGCGGCAAGTCGCCCCAGATCTTCCTCGGCGATCTGGAGGATCTGGATCGCGCCGTGCAGTACGCGATCAACGGCATCTACGGCAATATGGGAGAGGTGTGCAACGCCGGCTCCCGCCTGCTGATCGATAAGCCGATCGCCGGGGATTTCCTGGACCGTTTCATCGAAGCCGGGCGTAACGCTTATGTAGCGGGCGATCCACTTGACCCGCAGACCAATCTTGGACCGCTGGTGACTTCAGGCCAGCAGGCGCGCGTTCTGGGCTATATCCGCCGGGGCCGCGAGGAGGGCGCAAAGCTTGAGTTTGGGGGCGATCAGCCCGCAGGACCCGGCAGCTATGTCAATCCGACCCTGTTCTCCGGGGTGACCAACCAGATGACGATCGCGCGCGAGGAAATATTCGGCCCGGTGGCTGCGGCGATCGAGGTCGATGGTCTGGAAGAAGCGCTCGCGGTCGCCAATGATTCGATCTATGGCCTTGCGGCCTCGGTCTGGACCAAGGACCTGAACAAGGCACACAAAGCGGTGCGCGATCTGGAAGCTGGCGTGATCTGGGTCAATTGCTTCGATCATGGCGACATGACGCAACCCTTTGGCGGCTACAAACAGTCTGGCCATGGCCGCGACAAATGCTGGGAGAGCCTGCTCTCTTACACGCAGACCAAGTCAGCCTGGGTGCACTTGGGCTGAGTAGGCCGTAGCCAGCCGCCGCCAGCCGCGGCGGCTGTGCTCAGCCGAAGGTGCTCGGCGGCGCGGGCAACCGTGTCTCGGGGATGCGCGTGCGCAGCAGCTGGTGAAACTCGAGCATCCAGTGCTCGATGTTCGACAGCGGCCCCGGCTGATAGCCACTGGAGCCCAGACCCAGCTGCACCCGCTCGCACAGCTCCTTATCCTGGGCGTTCACCTCATTGTTGATGCGCAGGCCGAGACCGCGCAGCACGCGCATTTCGCGGCGCGAATCGGGCAGGCCATACACGGCACTGCGAATGAGTGTGCGGCCCGGGCTCTTGGGCAACACCTGGAAAAAATCCATCTGTTCCGGAAATACATCCAAGCCGAGATTGGGCAGCAGGCTGTAAAAGCGCCAGCTGCGCCGATGCGCTTCGGGCAGGTGGGTGGTCAGCGGCACCACCATGTTCTGGTACATCCGCTCGCTCCAGCGACTCGAAGGCTGCTCGCGCAGCCAGCTGGTGCCACGCGCCAGACCTTCACTGCCCTGCTGGTCATCGTAGTCCGGGGTAAACATCCGCTGCAGGCCCGGGTGCCCGATCGGCACATGGTAGGACTCCAGGTAATTGTCGATGGCCACCTTCCAGTCGCAGGCCCATTCCTCGGTGGTGATCGGGCCCAGCGGCACCATCTGCTCGAAGCGGTAGGGCGCCAGTTCATCGAGCACCGGCCCGAACACTTCGAGCACTGGACGCGGGGCGCCGCTCAGGCACACGAACACGAAGCCGAGCGCGACATCGGTACGCACCGGGCTCAGGGACAGCGAGGCACGATCGAGGGAAGGAAAGGTGTCGCTGCGCGCTACGCCTTGCAGCGAACCGTCCTGTTTGTAGCTCCAGCCGTGATACGGGCACACGATCGGTCCGGAACAGTGACCGGAGTCGTCAAAGATGCGCGTTCCGCGGTGGCGGCAGACGTTGTGGAAGCCGCGGATGGTACCTTCGCGATCGCGCATCACGAACACGCTCTCCGGTCCGATCTGCAGCGTGACGTAATCGCCGGCTTTGGGAATCGAACTGGTGTGGCAAACAATCTGCCAGCTGGGCTTGAGGATACGTTCGATCTCGAGCTTCGTGAGCTGCGGGTGACCGTAAATCCATGCCGGCATGGCGTGCGGCGCAGCGCCGTTTACGCGTTCATCAATCTGGGCAGCGGCGAGGCTCATAGGGCACTTCCAGTGTTATATAGCCGTATAACTCTACCCCTACCGGCCGCATAGCGGCAAGCCACGCGACGCCCCATCTGACGGCTTAACGGGTTATCAGGGGGCCATTTTCGCGACGCTAAAGGCCATAAACAGGCGCTCCGAGAGGCTCCGGTAGCCGCACGAAAGTGTCCGCGTCAATACTATATGAACGTATAAATTTTCTAGACAGCCACTGAAGTCGAGTGGTAGGGTTCGGGCGGCTGCCCCCGCGCAGGGAGGCACGGGGAGGAGTTATGGCTCGCGATTTGTCTAAGTCCAACGCCCACTTCAAAAAGGCGCTGACCCGGCTGCCCTTGGGTGTGGCCTCAAACTTCCGCTACTGGGGCGATGACCGCACGATCTACGTCAAGCAAGGTCGCGGAGCCCGTATCACCGATATCGATGGCAACAGCTATGTCGATTACCGCTTAGGGTACGGTCCGGCGATCCTCGGCTATGCCGACCCCCGGGTCGATGCGGCCGCGCGCGAAGGCATGGAAGTCGGCGGTGTGTTCGCGCTCTCGACCGAGCGTGAATATATCGTCGCCGAACGCATCGCCAAAATGGTCAAGTCCGCCGAACTCGTGCGCTATTCGAATTCGGGCACCGAAGCAGTCATGGCGGGGCTGCGCCTGGCGCGTGCCTACACCGGGCGCGATGACTACATCATTCTCGAGGGCGGTTACCACGGCCTGTTCGATGCGGCCATGTGGTTCACGCCAATGGACCAGTGGAAGCAGGTCGGAGAGCCTGAGATCAGGCCTTACAGTGAAGGCGTGCCGTTGAGCACCCGCAGCTTTGCCCACTTCGTGCAGGCCAACGATGCCAATCAGCTCGAGGACACCTTCAAGCGCCACGGCTCGCGCATCGCCTGCATGCTGATCGAGCCGATCATGGGCAACTGCCTGGGCATTTCGGCCGAACCCGAGTACCTGCGCGCGGCCCGCGATCTGTGCACCAAGTACGGCGTGGTGCTTTTCATCGACGAGGTCAAGACCGGATTCCGCGTCGCCCGCGGCGGCGTACAGGAACTCTACGATGTGCATGCCGATATCTGCACGTTCGCGAAATGTGTCGCCAATGGTTACCCCATCTCGGTATTGGCCGGGCGCGAGCACATCATGCGCAAGCTCGGCAAGGGCGTCGCCCACGGCGGTACCTACACGGCCCACTCGATCTCGCTGGCGGCCGCCGAACGCACGCTGCAAATCCTTGATGAAACCGATGCGCTCGAGCGCGTCGCCGACTACGGCACCCGCCTGCGCAGCGGCATGCGTGCGATCTTGAGCGCGCGCGGCATCGCGCACAGTTTCGTCGGCCACCCCTCGATGAGCGGCCTGTATTTCGCGGCTCAGCCGCCGCGCAATTACCGCGACTGGAAGGGCAGTGACTACACCTTCTACGACGCCGCGGCCAAGGTGCTGCACGATGAGCGCGTGCTGTGTGAGCCGGACTCACGCGAGCCGTGGTTCATCTCGGCCGCCCACGATGACTCGTGCCTCAGTGACACGCTGCGTGGCTTCGAGATCGCGATCGACACGACCCTGCGTGCCGGCGCGACGACCCGTAAAGACTCGGCCTGATCGGCATCAGGCCTGACTAAAGGGAGCACAGAGCGCAGTGGCCACTGCAGGCACCGTCTCGGCGCAGCACGACGCCATCATTATCGGCGCAGGCCATAACGGCCTGGTCGCCGCCTGCTATCTCGCGCGTGCGGGTCTTGATGTGCTGGTGCTGGAGCGTAACGACTACATCGGCGGTGCCGCGGTCAGTCGCCAGCTGTACGAGGATTTCACCTACTCCAATTGCTCCTACGTGTGCAGCCTGTTGCGCCCGCAGATCATGCGCACGCTGGAGCTGCCGCGGTACGGCCTGCAGATCATCCCCTACGAGGGCGGCTGCACGATGATGCGCGATGGCGGGCACTTTGCTCTCTATGACAATCACGATGCCCTGCGGCGCGAGATCTCACGCCACTCCAAGCGCGATGCCGAGGCCTACGATCGCTATGCGCGCGATGTGAAGCGCCAGTGCAAGTTCATCAAGCCACTGCTGATGCGCGAACCACCGGATCCGACCTCCTTCAAACCGCGGGACCTGCGCGAACTGCTGTATTTGGCGCGGCGCTTCGATGGGCTCGGTGAAGAGCGGATGTATGACACGCTGCGCTTCTGGACCATGAGCGCTGGCGATTTTCTCGACGAGTATTTCGAGAGTGAGATCATCAAGGCCCACCTGGCTGGCAGCTCGATCATTGGTACCGCCCTTGGGCCGCGCTCGCCCGGCACCGCCTACGTACTGCTGCATCACTACATGGGCGACATTGACGACACGGTGGGCGCCTGGGGTTTCGCGCGCGGCGGCATGGGCGCGGTGACCAAAGCCCTCGGCGCCTCGCTCGAGGCCTCCGGTGGCAAGATCCGCGTCGGTGCACCGGTCGAGCAGATCATCGTGGAGGGCGGCCGCACGCGCGGTGTGCAGCTGGCCAGCGGCGAGCGCTTGAGCGCCAAGCTCGTGATCTCCAACATGGATGTGCGCCGCACCTACCTCGAAACGATGTCCGAGGCCGATCTGCCCGCTGATTTTGTGCGTCAGGTGCGTAACTTCAAGATTCGAGGCTCTTCCGGCAAGCTCAACATCGCGCTCGATGGCCTGCCCAGTTTCCCGCAGATTCCCGCCGGCTCACCGGCCATCCGTGGCGACCTGCACGTCACCGATACCATCGAGATGATGGAGCGGGCCTACGATGACTGGAAGGACGGGCGCTGGTCGCGGGCGCCGTACATCGACATGCTGATTCCAACTCTGATCGATCCGACCATGGCACCGGAAGGCAAGCACTACATGTCGGTGTTTGTGCAGTACGCGCCTTACCAGCTGGCCGAGGGGCCATGGAATGCCGGGCGCCGCGCAGCGTTCGGCGAGACCGTGCTCAATACCATCGGCGAACACAGCCCGAACTTCCGCGATCTGGTGCGGCACGCGGAGATCCGCACGCCCTGGGACATCGAGAATGAAGTTGGCCTCACCGAAGGCAATATCTTCCAGGGTGAACTTACACTCGATCAGTTGCTGTTCAATCGTCCAATCCCCGGTTACGCGCAATACCGCGGTCCGGTGAAGGGTCTGTATATGTGCGGCTCAAGCACGCACCCGGGCGGTGGCGTGATGGGCGCACCTGGGCACAATGCCGCGCAGGCGATCCTGCGCGATGTCGGCAAGGCGGCCTGACGCGCGATGCCCGCCAGCGCCCCCAAGTCCGGCTACGACGTGCTGATCATTGGCGCCGGCCACAATGGCCTGGTGTGTGCCGCCTACCTTGCGCGTGCCGGCCGGCGTGTGCTGGTGCTTGAGGCCGCCTCGATAGTCGGGGGCGCTGCGGTGACGCGCGAGTTTGCCCCGGGTTTTACGGTCTCGGCCTGCGCCCATTTGTTATATCAGATGCCGCAAACGCTCTATCGCGAACTGGCACTCGAACGGCACGGCCTGAGCCTGATTGCCCGCCAGCTGCCGACGCTGGCGCTGGCGCGCGATCGCGAATTGCTGCTGCTGGGCGGCTCGGCCGAGGCGAGCCACCAGGGCCTCATCGGTCCAGACGTTGCAGCCTATCCTGACTACCTGCGGGAAATGACGCGCTACGCCGCGGCCCTCGCACCCATCTTCCATCGTGCGCCACCGCGGCTCGGGTCTGGCGCGTTCGCGGATCAGGTCGCGCTGCTGCGCCTGGGCTGGCAGATCCGCAAGCTCGGTCGCAAGAGCATGCGCGAGCTGCTGCGCATCGGCGGCATGAATGCTTACGATCTGTTGCAGGAGCATTTCACCGACCCGCTGCTACAAGGGGCGCTGGGTTTTGATGCCGTGCTGGGCACCAACTTCGGACCGCGTTCCCCGGGCTCGGTACTGACGCTGCTGTGCCGGTTGGCGGCACAGTCCGATGCCGGCGAGGGCGTGCTGATGCAGCCGCGCGGAGGTCTGGGCTCGCTCACCGCGGCGCTGGCGCGCGCGGCTGGCGCAGCCGGCGCCGAGATCCGGACCGATGCCGAGGTCGCGCGCATCTTGGTTGCCGAGGACCAGGCCAGCGGCGTGGAGCTGGCCTCGGGCGAGAAGCTCATGGCGCCGATTGTGGTTTCGAACGCAGATCCCAAGAACACGTTCCTCAAGCTGCTGGGTACGCAGCACCTGGATACCGGTTTCGTGCGGCGCGTGCACCACCTGCGCTCCCAGGGACTGGCGGCCAAACTGCATCTGGCACTCAAGGGTCTGCCGAACTTCCACGGAGCGAATGCCGCGGCGCTGCGCGGCCGGCTGCTGCTCAGCCCCTCGCTCCAGCACCTCGAGCGCGCCTTCAACAGCACCAAGTACGGTGAATATTCCACCGCGCCAGTCATGGAGATCACGCTGCCGACGCTGAATGATCCGACGCTGGCGCCGCCCGGCGCGCACGTGCTCTCGGCGATCGTGCAGTATGTGCCGCATACCTTGAAGAATGGCTGGGAAGGTGCGCGCGAGCAGTGCATCGCGAGCCTGGTCGCCGCTCTGGCCGAGTACGCCCCGGACCTGCCGGGCCTGATTCAAAGTGCCGAACTGCTTACGCCCGCGGATCTGGAGCGGCAGTTCCGCATGCACGGGGGCCATTGGCATCATGGCGAACTGGCCTTCGATCAGTTCTACATGGTGCGACCTGTGCCGGGCGCGGCACAATATGCAACGCCGCTCGCGGGACTGTTCCTGTGTGGGGCCGGCAGTCACCCGGGCGGTGGCGTCATGGGCCACGCCGGCCGCAATGCGGCCCGCGCGATCCTCGCAGCAAGGAAGGCGGCATGAACGCGCCACAGGCTCTCCGCCCGCATTACCTCGAGCCACTGCTCAAGACGCCATTCCACGAACGCGCGCGCGCTTTGAGCCAGCTCGACAGTTTCGTGGCCTGGGCCGGATACACCACGGTGGATGTGTTCACCAACGTCGAGCAGGAATATTTTGCGATCCGCAACGCGGCTACGCTCTACGATCTGACGCCGATGGTCAAGTACCGCATCAGCGGGCCGGAGGCACTTGCGTATCTCAATCGCCTGGTCACGCGCGATGTCACCAAGATCCGCCCTGGGCGCGTCGGCTACTGTGTTTGGAGCAACGATGCCGGCCACCTGATCGATGATGGCACGATCTTCTGTTTGTCCGCCAACGAGTACCGGCTGTGCACCGCGGAACGACAGCTCGACTGGCTGCTGGATTCGGCGATCGGCTTTGATGTGCAGCTCGAGGAAGTGACCGAGCAGATCGCTGCCCTGGCCCTGCAGGGACCGGCCTCGTGTGCGGTGCTGCGCCGACTCAGGATACCTGAGGCCGCCAAGCTCAAACCATTTGAGATCGGGCACTTCAAGGTCGCTGAGCATGCGCTGATGGTCTCGCGCACCGGCTTCACCGGTGATCTGGGTTATGAGCTGTGGATGGAGCCGGCCTCGGCGCTGGCGGTGTGGGACGCCTTGATGGCCGCGGGCGGTACGCGCGGGATCCGCGCGGTCGGCTCGCAGGCCCTGAACATGGCGCGCATCGAGGCCGGCTTCGTGCTGCCGAACATGGATTTCGTTTCAGCCGAGTCGACGCTGCGCACCGGACGCGATCGCTCGCCGCTTGAGCTGGGCTTAGGCTGGCTGGTGGATTTTAAAAAAGGCCACTTCACCGGCCGTCGGGCGTTGCTGCGCGAACAGCAACGCGGTGTGGCGCGCCAACTGGTCGGTCTCGATGTAGAGGGCAATAAGCCGGCGCATCATGCGCTGCTGTACGCGGGCAAGAGTGATAACCGTGAGGTCGGCAACGTGACCTCCGCGACCTGGTCACCGACCTGCAAGCGCAATATTGCCCTGGCCATGCTTGAGGCCCCACACTTCAAGACGGGCAGCGTTGTGTGGGCCGATATTTACCTTAACCGTGAGCTGGTCTGGGAACGACGCATGGCGCGCGCGCTGGTGGTCGAACGCCCGTTCTTCGCACCCGAGCGGCGTCGTGCCACCCCACCGGCAGATTATTAGAGAGGCATTCCGATGCAGCCGATTGCACCCGAGCCGACAGTGCTGGCAACAACGGCGCAATTGGGTATGCTCACTGTCAGGGCGAGGCACGTGGCCCAGACCGCGGCAGCGCCCGATGCAGCCGCCGCCAGCCGCAGAAGGCTAAAAATCGGATGAATCCCAGCGATCCCAAAGCGCTTGCCGACCGCCCTTGGCTTGACCCCAGTGCCACGCCGCAGGTCGTCATCGAGGGGGTCGGCAAGACCTATGGAGCCTTCAGCGCAGTCGATTCGGTCTCGCTCAAGATCTTCAAAGGCGAAATGTTCGCTCTCGTGGGCTCCTCCGGCTGCGGCAAGACCACACTGCTGCGCATGCTCGCCGGCTTCACGCAGCCGAGTAGTGGCCGCATCCTGATCGATGGGGTGGAAATGAACGGCGTGCCGCCGCACGAGCGGCCGGTCAACATGATGTTCCAGTCCTATGCGTTGTTTCCGCATATGAGCGTGGAGCGCAACGTCGGCTATGGGCTGCGCCGGCTGCCAATCAGTACCGAAGAGAAGCGCGAACGCATCCAGGCGGCACTCGACATGGTGCAGTTAGCTCCGCTGGCCAAGCGCAAACCTCACCAGCTCTCCGGGGGCCAGCGCCAGCGCGTGGCGCTGGCGCGCGCGCTGATCCGACGCCCGAAAGTCCTGCTGCTGGATGAGCCGTTGAGTGCGCTCGATAAAAAGCTGCGCGAGCAGACCCAATTCGAGCTGATGAACATTCAGTATCGCGTCGGCATCACCTTTATATTCGTGACCCACGATCAGGACGAGGCCATGGCCCTGGCCACCCGGATCGCGGTGATGGACCAGGGACAGGTCATGCAGGTAGGAACACCCTCCCAGATTTATGAATTCCCGCAGAGCCGCTTCATTGCCGACTTCATCGGCACCACCAATCTCTTTGAGGGCACCGTCACGGGTACTGAACCAGGCCAGATCCGGGTCAATAGCCCCGAGGCCGGCGGGGAGTTGCTCGTGGATGACACCGGTCGGGTCAGCTACGGTCAGCGGGTCTGGGTCGCCTTGCGCCCGGAGAAGATCCGGCTGAGCAAGGAGCCGTCGGCGGCCGGGCGCCTGAATCAGATCAAGGGCACGGTCTGGGAGCTCGGCTACCTGGGCAACCGCTCGACCTACCGGATCAAGACCGAGTCCGGCAAGCTGATCACCGTTTTTGCTCAAAATGACCGCCGGACCTCCGAATGGTCGATTGACTGGAGTGATGAAGTCTATGTGAGCTGGACGGCCAACGCCGCGATCGTGTTGCAATCCTGATACACGAGGCGGCATGCTGACTTTGCAACGCTACACCGGTATAAACATCGATATAAAAAGGGATCGCGCCCCGGCGCCGTTCCAGCATTTTGTGAGCCGCGGGCATAAACACACACCGGCCGTCGGTCGGGTTGGGGAAGACAATGATTTGCAAAAAAAGACCAGGTCTTAGCAACACCACCGGCTACCGCGCACCGGCATATGCCGCGCTCGCTGCACTGGTCATCGGCGCCGGTTTCGGCGCGAGTGCCCAGGCACAGACCGCTACGACTGCTGATGTACCCGCGGCGGATACCTCGGGCGGTTTGGAGGAAATTGTTGTCACGGCCACCAGACGCGCTGAGTCGCTGAGCAAGGTCCCGATCAGTGTGATGGCGATGTCGCAGGATGACATGGATGTCCGCGGCATCAAGGACTTCCAGGATATTGCGCGGTTCACGCCGGGTGTCTCGATCGACAACTCCGGAACGAATGCGATTTCAATCCGCGGCATTTCCTCTTCAGGGGGCGCCGGCACAACCGGCATCTATCTGGATGACACGCCTATCCAGATGCGCGCGGTCGGTTTCAATCCGGACGACACGCTGCCCAAGACTTTTGATCTGGATCGCGTCGAGGTGCTGCGTGGTCCGCAGGGCACGCTGTTTGGTGCCGGTTCCGAAGGCGGCACGGTGCGCTACATTCTCACGCCCGCCTCGGTCACCGGTGATAGCACCTACATTCGTGCCGAGGCCTCAGAGACCCAGTACGGTTCGCCCAGCTACGAGCTCGGGATCGCGCACGGCACATCGATTATCGACGGCGTGCTCGGCATCCGCGCCAGCGCTTGGGCTCGCTACGACGGCGGCTGGATCAACCGCGTGGATCCAACCACGGGGCTGACCACCGAACAGAACTCTAACTACGCTGATTCCCAGAATTTCCGCATCGCCGCGCTGTGGAAGCCGAGCAGCAACCTGGCATTCTCGCCCTCAATCATCTACCAAAAGAACCAGAAGCACGATGAGGACGACTACTGGCCGGCCTATTCGAATCC
>Ga0182030_10002107_pt1 | contig 42025 bp, 30 predicted proteins | sample 812S3MmetaG_FD_121299 | JGI IMG/M metagenome (GOLD analysis project Ga0182030, IMG submission 121299) | Permafrost microbial communities from Stordalen Mire, Sweden - 812S3M metaG (Illumina Assembly) | ecosystem: Environmental > Terrestrial > Soil > Wetlands > Permafrost | place: Sweden... | reverse complement strand
TGTCCCCCGATAAGGCAGGGTGGCGATCATTCCTCTAGCCCCACGATTGCTCGTGGGGTCCAGCGACCTACCCGAGGGTTGTAGCGGGACGGGCCGCCCCTCCCCTCCTATTTGGTCTTGCTCCGTGTGGGGTTTACCATGCCCCCAGTGTCACCACTGAGGCGGTGCGCTCTTACTTTAATTCCCGGTGACCCGGGACCGCACCTTTTCACCCTTACCGCGCCGGTCCGCCCGAAGGCGCCGGCACGGCGGTATATTTTCTGTGGCACTTTCCGTACCGGAGGCGTACGTCCCTTTCGGGAATCCCCCTCGGCCCTCGCCGTTAGCGAGCACACTGCCCTGCGGAGTTCGGACTTTCCTCTCCCCCACCCCTGCTAGCCCCGGAAAGCGGGGCGCTAAGGCGAGGCAGCGATCACCCGGCTTGCTCGCGCAGGTTTCATGATAGTCTCGTCAGCGGGGCGGGTCAAACGGTACCCAGTTCGGTACCCAGTTCGGGAGTCAGGAAGCAGTATCGCTTCTCAGGTTGGGGCGTTCAACACCATGCAAACCTTCAAGCCGTTCTCGCGTTGTAAGTTCACACCTCCCCGCCGGTTGATCTCTCTCGGCTTGCTGCTTTTGTTGGCGATGACAGCGGTCGCGCAGCAACCAGGGCCACAGGATCTTCTGGCGCAGGCCGACGAAGTTCTTCAGCAAATGAGCCAGATTACGGGCCTGCCCATCAAGGCGCCTCTCAAGAAGCAGGTCATCAGCCGGCCGGAAATCGAAAAATACCTGACCCAGAACTTGCACGCAGAGATGACCCCGGCGGAAATCCACGCGCAGGAAGCCCTGGTGCGCGCCTTGGGCCTGGTGTCGCGGGACTTCAACCTTGAGAAGTTTCTGATCAGCTTCTATACGGAACAGGCCGCGGGCTTCTATGACTTCAAGCGCAAGACCATGTTCATCGCCGATTGGATTCCGGCAGAGTTGCAGACCATGACGCTTTCCCACGAACTCACCCACGCGTTGCAGGATCAAAGCTGGGATTTGGATAGTTTCATGCACGCCACCCGCGACGACGATGATGCCTCAAGCGCGCGGCAGGCGGTTGTGGAGGGATACGCCACAGCCGCCATGATGCAACAGATGACCGGGCCGCTGGAGCCGGGGCAAATGACTTCAATCGCTGCGCTTATGGAAAACCTGATTTCCCAGCAACTCGACCAGTTCCCTGAGCTTTCCCATGCGCCCTACTTTTTCCGTATGCAGGCTTTCTTTCCCTACGTGCAGGGCATGGGCTTTATCCAAGCCGGGTTGCAACTTGGCGGCTGGAAAGGGCTCAATCAATTGTTCGAGCATCCTCCGGAGGCCACCAAACAAATCTTCGAGCCCCAGACCTATTTCCATCATCAGGCGCTTTCCAGGATAGCCCTGGCGCATCCGCCCGCGCTTGAGGGCGTGGCCGGCCTCCGGTTCCTGAGGGAAAACGCGATGGGCGAACTGGGTTATTACTCCCTCCTCGGGCAACTCATTTCTGAGGACGACGCCAAGACGCTCGGCCCATCGTGGCTCGCGGACCGCTATCTGCTCTACGAGCAATCCGGTGGGGATGCCTACACGCTGGTGGTGCGGACGCGGTGGACGAGTCCGGAAACATCCTTGGCGTTCTTCCGCGATTACCACACGATTCTGGCCCACAAGTATCCGGAACTCTCGACCGACCGGCGCTCAAGCACTGATCTGTTTATTGGATCGGCGGCAAACGGCGTGACGGTGCTGCTGCGCAAGGGAGACGAGTGCCTGTGGGCAGAGGGAGTGCCCGCCGTCAAGGCGGACGCCATGCTCGCGTGGCTGCGCGGGAAATAATATCACTCTGCGATATAATTGTTGAAGGGCAAGTCGATGGGCGTGCGACCGGGCCGGATTCCTCAGCAAGGCCTGGAAGGGTGAGGATTCACCCGTCGCAGAGAAATGCCTCAACGCTGTAATCCTGAGCGCGGCGAAGGGCCCCCGTAGTTAATTCCGTTCACCAACATCCGCGAACTGCCGGGGTCCTTCGCTGCGCTCAGGATGACGGCATCGGAGCATTTTCCCGCAGCCTATTCAGCCCCGCCATTACTGACTACTGCCGTGCGCCGCGCGCCAACAATGTTTTCCCGATCGCGCCGGCAGGTGTAAACTAGCGGTTCTTCCATTGGAGGATTCCATATTCACCACGAGGTCCGTTAGATGAACCCGCCAGAAGCGGAAAAACTGCGCGCCATGCTGTCCCAAGGGCACTGGGACCCGGCGGTCGCGTTGTTACAAAAACTCGATCCCGCAACCGCCGCGGATGTGATCATGGGCCTCCCGTTTGAAGAGCAACGGGTTTTGTTCCGCATCGTGCCGGATGATTTCGCCGCGACTTTGGTCAGCCAGTTTCCCTACTACCATTCTTACGTCCTGCTCCACACGCGGTCGATAGAAAATTTGCGCGCCATCATCGACAAGATGGAGCCCGATGAGCGGCTTCAGTTCTTCGATCAACTGCCGGGAGAAGCCTGGCAGCGGATGATGGACGAACTCTCGGGCGAATATCCCCCTGCGGCCCAAGGGGGGGAGGGTGCGGTTGCGGCCGCGGAGGTCGTGGGCGCCATTTCCAAGCCGGTCCCGGCGGTGGAGCCCATCGCCGAGGCCGTGCAGGTGGAGAAGTCTTTCCTCCAACCCGACGGACGGCAGATCCAAGTGATCGCAGCCACAGATTTATCCCTGGAGGCCAACACCATCACCGCTCTGCTGGGTCCCTCGGGTTCGGGGAAATCCACCCTCTTACGAATCCTCACGGGCTTGCTCCAACCCTCCAAAGGCATCGTCCTGTGGCACGGAAAGCCGCTGCACGATTGCGCCCCCAACCTGGCGATTGTGTTCCAGAGCTTCGCCCTCTTTCCCTGGCTCACGGTTCTGGACAATGTGGAAACTCCCCTGCTTGCTCGCGGCATGGCGCATTTTGAGCGTCATCATCGCGCCCTGCGCGCCCTCCACGCGGTAGGCCTGCAGGGGTTTGAATCGGCATATCCCAAGGAACTCTCCGGCGGCATGAAGCAGCGCGTGGGCATTGCGCGCGCCCTGGCCGTGGAGCCGGAGATTCTGTTTATGGACGAACCTTTTTCCGCTCTCGACGTTCTGACCGCGGAAAATCTGCGCGGCGAACTGATGGAGCTGTGGCTAGGGAATAAAATACCGACGCGGAGCATTTTCCTGGTCACCCACAATATTGAAGAAGCGGCGCTGCTGGCGGACCGCATCCTGGTGCTGGGGCGGAATCCCGGCCGCATCCGCGCCGACTTCCGCATACCCCTGAAACAACCGCGGGACCGTAATTCCGCCGAATTCCTGGTCTACGTCGATTACATTTATAAGTTGATGACCCAGCCGCAACTCGAACCTGCGCCGCTCTGCCCCCCGGCGCACGCGGCGAAAGCTCCCTACCCGATGCTTCCCCACGCGCGGCCGGGCGGCATCGCGGGAATGCTCGAACTGCTTAACGATCGCGGGGGGAAGGACGACTTGTATCACGTCGCAGACGAACTGTTGTGGGAAGTGAATGACCTGCTGCCCATCATCGAAGCCGCGACTTTGCTGGATTTTACGCGGACGGAGAAAGGTGATGTGGAAGTCACAGACAAGGGACGCGAGTTCGCGAGCGCGGATATTCCCACCCGCAAGGTCCTTTTCCGCGAAGCCGCCCTCGCCCATGCCATCCTTCTCCAGCAGATCAGAAACAGCCTGGCCAGCAAGTCCGACGGCGCGATGCCTCTCGAGTTCTTCCGCGATATCCTGGACGAACATTTTTCCGAAGAAGAGACGCAACGGCAGATCGAAACCGCATTGAACTGGGGCCGATACGGCGAGATCTTCTCTTACGATTCTGAAAGTGACAGGCTGTTTTTGCACCGGCTTGAACACACGGGAGATTCCCAGCGGGATCTGTTGCACCAGGGATAATGCCACCGCCACCTAAAACCGCTTCCGGAGTTCCCCCGTGGGGAGTGTTTCCCGCTGCGGCTCCCTCCCTTTTAAGAGACCTGCCCATCCTGATCGCGGGGTTGGCGCTCTTCTACGGCTTGCTCACCTTTGCGCGCTATGGGGTCGGCCCCGTCAATACTCAGGCGGAAATTCAGCTCCACCCCGGCGCCTTGCCGAAGTATGCCTTTTTCTCCGTAACGCGAATCGCCATTGCGTATTTTCTCAGCCTGGCTTTCACGTTGGTGTACGGATATGTGGCCGCGTACAACGCCAAAGCGGAGCGGTTCATGGTACCGCTCCTGGATATCCTGCAATCCATACCGGTCCTCAGCTTCCTCCCGCCCGTCATGCTGGCGATGATCGCATTGTTTCCTCACAGCCAAATGGGAGCGGAGTTGGGGTGCATCGTGCTGATCCTGACGGGGCAGGTCTGGAATATGACCTTCAGTTTCTACTCTTCCTTGAAGAGTATTCCGCGCGACATGCACGAAGCGGCCGAAATCTATCGTTTGAGCTGGTGGCAGCGGCTGTGGCAAATGGAACTTCCTTACGCGGCCATCGGGCTCATTTGGAATTCCATCATGTCGGTGGCGGGGGCCTGGTTTTTCCTGATGGCGTGCGAAATGTTCGTGCTGGGGAATCGCGACCTGCGGCTTCCCGGCCTGGGCTCTTATCTCCAAACGGCGGCGAACGCGGGCGATACACGCTCCATCGCCTGGGGCTTGGGAGTTATGGTGACGATCATTGTGCTGATCGACCAGTTAGTCTGGCGCCCCGTTATCGCCTGGGCGGAGAAATTCAAATTCGAGCAGGTTGAGGCGGCCGAACCCGCACGCTCACCCATCCTGGATCTTTTGCGCCGCTCGAAGATCATCCCGCTTGCCGCGCGCGTCACCATCAGGCCGGCGCGCGAGGCGTTGGGCCTCTACTTTGCCAGACCCGCCGCTTTGCCGCACGCGCCTACACGAAGGGGTGGACTCACTCCATGGATGTGGCGGGTGCTCATGCTTGCCGCACTGGCTGCCACGGCCTATGCGACGATCCGCATGGGCCAGATGCTTGTATCGCTTTCGAGCACGGAAGTTTCGGGAATCCTTCGGGGAGCCGGAGCAACGTTTTTGCGCGTGGAAGCGACTCTGGTGTTGGCCGGGCTTTGGACAATCCCGGTGGGCGTCTACGTAGGTTTGCGGCCAAAGCTTTCCGCCCTGGTGCAGCCCCTCGCGCAAATTGCCGCGTCGGTGCCCGCCACCGCTTTGTTCCCGGTCGTCCTCCTGATGCTGATTCGGATCGGAGGCGGGATGGGCATTGGTTCCATGGTCCTGCTGCTGCTCGGCACCCAATGGTACATCCTGTTCAATATCATCGCCGGCGCCAGCGCCATTCCCACGGATTTGAAGGAAGTGTGCGGAGTGTTCCGGCTGGGAAATGTCGAGCGCTGGCGGAAACTATTTTTGCCGGGAATTTTTCCCTTCCTGATCACCGGGTTCATCACCGCGTCGGGCGGCGCCTGGAACGCCAGCATCGTTGCCGAGTATTTCCATTTTCAAGGAAAAACGCTTTCGACGGTGGGATTGGGTGCGGTGATCAGCCACGCTACCGACACGGGAAATTCTCGCGTGCTGCTGGCGGCAACCATCTGCATGGCGGCGATGGTGGTCACCCTGAATCGCCTTATTTGGCGCCGTCTGTACGGTCTGGCGTCCACAAAATTCAAACTGGAAACCTGATCCGCAGACTACGTAGATTTCACAGAAAGGAAGCGGCTAACCCCAATACTGCTCCCTTGACCCGCATTTCTCACGACGCCAGGACACTGTAAGCGGTTTGGAGGAAGGGCGGGGCTTCAGCCCCGCCGAAACCGCGGCCCCCGCCCTCTATTCGTCCCGCACCCCGCGCAGCTTGCGGCTGCAAGCTGCGCGGGGTGCGGGACTTAAAAATAATCAGGACGCCCTTGCAACGGCGGGGCTAAAGCCCCGCCCTTCCAGAGTCGTGGTGAGAAATCCGGGTTAGACCTTGTGGGGAATTATGTGCAAACCCGCAATTACTTGTTTTCGTAGCCAGGATAGTGCGGCGTGGGACTCCGCACTTTTGCATTTTGCCTTTTGACTTGTTCTTGCGGCCCGGCCACCCGTGCTTGGCACGCTTGCCTTAGCGGATGGAATCGCCTGCCAGGCCCCAGAAATCCTTCACATAATAAGACGAGACGACATTGCCAAAGAGATGGCAGATTGCCCGGCAATCGGGAATGTCTCCATAGAGTTTACGGCCGCGCGCGAATACCTTTTTGAAGGAGCCCTCCCTTAACAAGTTGCCGGCAATTTTCTTGAGGGGCTCGCAGGGATAAAAGACATCTCCATTGGGATAGACGCGCGGGAACATGGTGGGAAAACACTTGAAGTCGCCAAACTCCAGCACCGTCCGTAAGAGATTGGGAGTCCCGTTGATAGGCTGTTTGCGCTCGCGGCGGCGCTCGATAATCTTCTCCACCAACGCCTGGTAACGGGGGTTCTGCTTCAGCCGCAAGTTGGGCAGTTTTTCGTGCAGCGCGGTCTGGGTGGCGAAGACAAATCCCTGCTCCCCGCAGAAATCCAGGATCCGTTCGATCTCCGGAATATTCCATTCCTCGATCACCGTGCTGATGGTGATGTCGCCAGGACGAGGCATCCGCGACTTGGCAAGCTCAAGATTCTCCAAAACTCTCGACAACACACCCGGCTTGGACTTGGGGTTCGCGGGGTTCGCCGTCAAAGCATCCAGGCTGACGATGAGGCCATCGAGGGAGGCAAAAAGCCGTTGACGTTTGTGAAGCAGCGTGCCGTTCGTCACCAGCAGCACGGAACGGAATTTGATATCGCGCTTGGCCGCCTGCGCCAGGTCTTCCACGTCGGCGCGCAGCAACGGTTCGCCACCGGTGAAAAGAATCGAATCCGTCTCGCGCCGGATGGTGCGCAATAGCTTGATTGTCTGGTCAGTGGGCAGCTCCTGGCTGAAGACGTCCGGTTCCTTCTGCGTGCAGTAGGTACACTCCAGATTGCATTTGTGTGTCGTATAAAAGACCGCCGCATAGGGAGCGACGATGTCGGTATGAAGGATTTCGCGGCGGTAAAGGTTCTGGAAATAGTGTTTGAAATTCTTCAGGACAAACGGGTAGTGACGCAGGAGTCCCCGCAAGAGCCGGAGGCCGGAAGGTGCAGTTTGAGGATCGCCCATCCCAGCACCAATCTAACCAAGGGGAGTGGCGATGACAAGCTTTTGCCTGTGATCCCCGCCAAATCGGGGTTTAACCGCGATGGATTGCAGCCGAATGGAGGGGAGCGCCTCGGAACAAATTGAGGAGCGGGCGTAGCGCGGCCTAGCGGAAAGAGCAAGTCAAAAGGCAAAGTACAAAGGTCAAAAGTGAAAGAGGGCTGCTGACAGCGGCTATCCGCTGGCCCGTAGAACCCCCTCACCTGCCCTCCTCCGTCGGGCACCCTCTCCCCTTGGAGAGGGCTGCAATTTTGATTTCTATCCCTCTCCGAGGGGAGAGGGTGCCCGACGGAGGAGGGCGGGTGAGGGGTCTTTTTCAACCGTTGCGGACTTTGACGGAGTCCTGCGGGTGAGGAACCACCTGGATCAATCGGCCTCCGGCGACCCGGTATACCACTCCCCTCCAGCGGACCCGGCTCCAAAACAGGCTGCTCAACCAAATGACGAAAGCGAAGGCGTCCCAGAGGGGCACCAGCCACCAGCGGCGCTTCAGCAGGTCGTCGTGCAGTCCCCAAATGCCCACTGTCCATACGACGGCCATGCGTAGGATCAAGTAGGCTGCCACAAAGCTCCCTGCTACGAGGCGCGTGGGGGCAAGAATTACGCCCACAACGGTCCACGGCAAGCCCTGGGTGAAAATAAGTCCCACGTAGCCTAAAGGGCGGGATTGTCGAGCCATGATGGCCCAGCGCAAGCGTTGAATGAAGAACTCGTGCAGGCTTTCGAGGCAGCACCAGGTCTTGACCGCACCATCGACGAGTTCCACGCGATGTCCACGCGCGGCGGTGCGGCAACCGAGTTCGTAATCATCCGCGGCTTCGTCGGCGAGCGCCTCAAACCCGCCGATTTCTGCCAAGCACTCGCGCCTGATTGCCACCGTGGCGCCCAGGGCAAAGCGCACCCCTTCCAGTTGCCGCGCCATCAGGACGGCGGGCATGAAATCGGTGCTGAGGGAAATGGCTTCCAACTCCGGCCACAAAGAACGTACGGGAATTCCCGTAAACATGCTGGTGACCGCGCCGACGCGCGCGTCGTGGAAAGGCGCCGCGACCGACCGCAAATGGCCCGGACCAACCTGAATATCAGCGTCCGAAAGGACCAGAAAGTTGTGCCGGGCAGCGCGGGCCAATCCCCAGAGCTTGTTGACCTTGTCATTTGAACCCATCTGTTCCGGCGTCACCACCAGGCGAATCGGCAGCGCGGGGAAATCAGCGATGAGCTTGCGGATCACGGGGATGGCAGCGTCCTGCTCGTTCGTTACCCCAAACAGAACTTCGTATTGCGGATAATCCTGACGGCAGAAGCTGGCAAAGTTTTCGTAAGCATCGGCATCCAGCCCGTGAACGGGTTTGAGGACACTCACGGGAGGGGTAAAGTCTCGAGGCGTGGCGTTGTGGCGGCGGAAAAAGCTGCGGGCCGCGAAGATGACGAATAAGTAGGATAATGAGGGTAATATCGCCGCGCCGAGAATCGTCCACCGCAAGCTGGTCAAGAACAATTCGCGCCCCTTCTACCCCAAACATACCAGCGCCACGCCCACGGAGACCAAGCCGATTCCCACCCAACGCAGAGGCGTCAACTGCTCCCGCAGGAAATACTTTCCCCCCAACGCGCCGGTGACATAGCTGAGGGCCATGGCGGGAACCACAAAGCTCACCGCCTCCCAGGAAAGCAAAGCGAGCAGGGAACAAAACGCCAGGGTCAACTGCGCCATGCCAATCCACAGCCAGCCCTCGCGGATAGCCCTTCCCAAAAAGCGCAAAATCGCCGCCGGGGTAAAACTGTGTACCTCCCCCAGACGCTTCATCGCGTGGGCCACGGCAATATCACCGCCGGTACCGGCAAACACCAAGACCACAAGAGTAATAGCAGTGCGCACGTTCAACCCTTCTTCGTGGTGTTCGGGGGGGTGCCCCCCACGAACATGACTCCCGCCGAAATCAGAGCCACTCCTACCCAGCGCAATCCCGTAACACTTTCACCCAACACGAAATGCCCTAGCAGGGGAACCACCGCATACATGGAAGCGGTGGCCGGCATGACATAGGTGAAGTCCGCCCAAGACAATACCAGCATGAGCGCCACCATAAACAGCAACATGCTGACAATGCCGAGCCATATCCAGACGCTCGAAAAAATGGCTACAAAAGCGGAATGCAACGCCGCCATCGACCAGCCCTGAAGGGCTCCGACGCGCTTCATACCGATGCCGAAGAAAAAATTTCCTGCGGAATTGAGAACCACGAGCAGCGCCACCAGCACGGATGTCTTAAAGGTAGAGGTTTTGGGTGGTGTCATGAAGGTGAGGTCTGGTGTTGGCGCGGATATGGAGGGAATTATTTTTGCGCTCTTCCTGCCTATCCTTTCGGGTTTGGGGATCGCCCGACTCGAGCCCAACGGTCGCCAATCGGGGTGACGTGCCTATCTTACTCGAAACGGGACAATCACCATAGTACTCGTCACGGCAAGGGGACAAGGTGGGTGTGTAGGGGGGTTCGCGAACCGCCCCTACTTTTCCTTGTCGGGGGGGCATGAATTTCCAAGTGGCGCCACATTGTGCGCTCGGAGGCGTCGCGTTAGCGTTTGGCCCAGGCTTTCTGGAAAAATCTCAGCCAGTTGCCGTGCATGATGGCTTCGATGTCGGCTTCCTTATAGCCGCGTTTCTTGAGCAAATCGGGGATCATCTGCAAATCCGCAATCGTATTCAGCTCACGCGGCGATTGTTCCGTGCCGAATCCGCCATCCAAATCACTGCCTATCGCGGAATGCCGAGTATTGCCTGCCAATTGGCACACATGATCGATGTGGTCGATAACCCGCTCCATACTCACCAAAGAATTGTCGGTCTCGCCCTTCACATAATTGGGGTGAAGCATCCAGGAATCGAAGGCCGCGCCGATCACGGCACCGCGCTCCACCAGGGCTTGAACCTGCTCGTCGGTAAGTTGGCGATCTCCGGGCACGAGCGCCCGGCAGTTGTGATGGCTGGCCAGCACCGGGCCGCGGAAAATTTTAAGGGCTTGCCAAAAGCTTTCATCGGCCAAGTGGGTGACGTCCAGGACCATCCCGACCGCTTCCATCGCCGCCAATAACTCCCGACCTTTCGGAGTGAGCCCCCCCGGCGCACCCGTTCCATGAGCGTAGTAGCTCACGCCGTAGTGGACGGGTTCGACGACGCGCAGTCCGCGCTCCCACCAGAGTTCCACTTGGCTGGGTTCGAGAATAGGGTCAGCGCCCTCCATGGCGAGTATGTAACCGAGCGGCGTGCCGCTGCCGCCTGCGCGCTGCCACTCCGCCACGTGTGATTCCAGCGCCGGCCAGTCCCGCAGCATGCGCATGTACCCCTGCGACTCCATAATGCGGTAGTACTCCAATTGGCCCACGCCCATCGCCGAAGCTATCTCGCGGCTGGGGTAGTCAAGCGCAGGGTCTTTGAGCTGGCTGCAACGCGCCAGCACCGTCGCCAGACAGACGACCATGCCGGCTTTCTGCAATTCCGCGAACGACACCGTGTTATGCCCACGCTCGGGATCGTTCATGCCCTCTTCCGAGCGGCGGAGTTCCGCGATGCTCTTGGTCAAGTCGCGCTTCCAGTTAAGGGCGTTCCAGGATAAATCGAGGTGCGAGTCAATGATCATCATGTTGTTTTTCAGAAGTTCCCTGGGAATTTAACTTGGACTCCTCACCGGCCAGCGATGGCCCACCCTCAAAGGAAGAACCCACAGTTAGGATAGGTCGTCGCGGCGGCGGTTGTTTAGCGGCAAATCATCAAACCTCGAATTCGCTTCGAGGCACGCCTGACATTCGAATAATGGATTGCAGCGTCCCGAGGCGGATTTCTTTGTGATCCGGGACAGGGACGGTTACCGTCCCTCCAGACACGCTTTTCTGCATTACGATGTGGCTGCCACGTCTTCGAACTTCAACAAAGCCGTGCCGAGCTACGATTGCGCAAACCTCTTTGCCTGAAAGGATTCGCAGTTTACCCAGTGGCAACCTCCACTTGCGTGACGTATACATCGCCATGGAGGCGCTGCTTTACCTCTTGAGGAGATGCGCATTCGAAAAACAATTCCAGCGCCTCCTGAAGATTGTCCCGGGCCTGCTCAACGCTATTTCCCTGACTCGCAATATCCAACTCCGGACACAGAGATACATAGCCATCGCCTTCAGCTTCGATAATTGCCGTGAGCTTCATCAATGGATCTCCTCTTCCCTCATGAGTCGCCTCGATATTCAAACCATAGTATATCAAAGCTCTCCCCTCCGGGACGTTGCTAACGGCGACGGCGAGAATAGGCGCACCCTTACGATCTTATCGACACGAATTTATCGGAATGTTTCAAAATTCGATTTCGCGGTGTACACTTCCGCTACCATCCCAGGTTGCCGGCGATGGTGATCCTTTAAACTGTTCGAATTCACAAGGCAAAGGAGTGGGCATGAGAAAACGATGGGTCCAAGTTTTCGCGGTCTTTGTTGGGCTGATATTCCTGGCAGGCATCGTCCAGCCGCAGACGCCTACGCACCCCAAGTCAAACCCGCCGGCAGCGTCACGTCCCCAGGCGGCAAGCCCGGTCGCAACTCCCGAAGAGGTGGGTCTGTCGTCCGAGCGCCTCGGGCGAATTGCCAGCGCCATTCAGAAAGGCGTTGATGATGGGCGCCTCGCCGGCGGCGTCAGCCTGGTTGCACGACATGGCAAGATTGCTTACTTCCAAGCGGTGGGAATGGCTGACCGTGATGCCCGCAGGCCCATGCGCACCGACAGCATCTTTCGCATCTGCTCGATGTCGAAGCCCCTCACCAGCGTTGCGGTTATGATCCTTTACGAAGAAGGACGTTTCGCGCTGAGCGATCCCGTTTCCGATTATCTCCCGGAATTCAAGCACATGAAAGTTCTCGACCCGCCTTGGCCGCAGGACAAGACTTCTCCGCCAGGAGCGTTGGTGGATGCCAAGCGGCCGATTACGATCTTTAACCTCCTGACCCACACCTCCGGTCTGACTTACCAGTGGAATGTCCGGCTCGGCAAGGCCTACCAGGATGCGAGCGTGGGCAGCGGCATCATGCAGCATGAGGGGACGATCGGCGAGGGGGTTAAGCGGCTGGCGGCCCTCCCTCTACTGTTCCAGCCGGGAGACGACTGGGAATACAGCTTGGCGGATGATGTCCTGGGCCGTCTGGTGGAAGTGGTGTCGGGGATGCCCTTCGATAAGTTTCTCCAGGTACGCCTCTTCCAACCCTTGGGGATGAAGGATACCGGTTTCTTCCCGCCAGCGGAGAACGTCCCGCGGCTTGCCACCGCGTATGCGTATGACGAGCAGAAGGGGCTGCACCCCATTCTTGACAATCAAGTGATGCAAGAAGGCGGGTTCCAGTTTACGGCGGACTATCCTTACCGCGGCCCGCACACCTATTTCTCCGGGGGCGGCGGCCTCTGCTCTACGGCGGAGGACTACTACCGCTTCTGCCAAATGATGCTGAATGGAGGCGAACTTAATGGGGCGCGCATCCTCAGCCGCAAGTCCGTGGAGTTGATGAGCCACAATCACGTGCAAGGCAAAGCCGACGGCGCCAATGCTTACGGCCTGGGATTTGGAACCACTAACGATGCCCAGCAACTGACGGAACTCGGTTCCGTAGGCTCATTTTATTGGGGCGGTTTTTACTACACCTCCTTCGTGATCGATCCCAAAGAGGAATTAGTCGCCATCTTTATGGGACAACTCCATCCCGACGGGGGACTGAAGATTGATTCCCAGGCCATAACGCTGGCTTACCAGGCGATTAAAGATTAAACAAGCGGACTGTTATTCTGGGCAGCCGCAAGCCACGAAGTATCTCGCATTGTTCATGAAAATGCGCGGAGCAAGATCCTCCGCGGAATTTACGCTTAGCGGCAGAGCGAGATTCTTCGCTGCGCTCTGCAGAAACTCGACGCGTAAGTCCTTGGAATTCAGCAGGCGTAGCGCGGACCTGTTCTTTAGGTCCGCGGCACGTCCCCGAGGGACAAGGAAAAGCCGCGGACCTAAAAAACAGGTCCGCGCTACGCTTCCTCGGCCCGAGTGTCTGTCCATGCTGGGCAGCTGCAAGGCTGTTAATGCTCAGAATGACAGTAGCGGAGCGTTTTCCCGTAACCAATAGATTTCCAGGAGCATGAAGATGCCGGATGCCAATTCATTCTTTCCCGGCCGTCGCGACATGGCCAAGAGCGCTTTGCTCGGTGGCGCTGCATTCCTGTTGGGCGCGCAGAGCCCCGCACGGGCGGAAGTGCCGGCCGCCAGCCAGGAACACTTCAACGTGCGCCAGTTTGGCGCGACCGGTGACGGAAAATCCGACGATACAAAGGCCATTCAGCGCGCCATGGACGCCGCGGGGGAAGTGCAGGGAGCGGTATTCGTCCCGCCCGGCGTTTACCTTTGCGCGGATCTCCAGTTGCGGCCGAATACTGCGCTGGTCGGTGTCCCCACGTGGAACTATCATGGACCCGGGGGAACGGTTCTACGGCTCAGGGATGACGCTGCCAAGTGCCTCCTCAACATCGGGGGGGCTGCGGGCGCTACGATTGATGGGCTGGGGCTTGATGGCGCCACCTTGGGCAAGGGCATTCACGGAATTTTTCTCGACAAGCCGGACTACGGGAAGCATGAGGACGCCTTCCGCATTGAGCGCTGCCAGGTGGCGCGCTTCACTGGCGATGGAGTGAACCTTGCGCATGCCTGGTGCTTCTCCGTCCGGCACTCGATGCTGGCCTATAACCGGGGGGACGGCCTGAGCTTGCGGGGTTGGGACGGGTTTCTGAGCGACAATTGGTTTTCCGGGAACCAGCGCGCGGGCTTCGCGGCGCGCAACGAAAATGCTTCCGTGACCTTCACCGCCAATCGCGTGGAATGGAATGGGCAGGAAAATCTTTTGATTACCGGTGGTGACGGCTACCAGATCACCGGGAATTTCTTTGACCGCGCGGGGACCTGCGGAATCGCTCTGCGCGCGGGCCGCAGGCATTGCTTTCAGATGACCCTGACCGGGAACTTCCTCAAGCGGAGCGGCAAGCTGGCGGACGCCGCAAGCTATGACTCATCTCAAATTTTGATTGAGGGAGCAGAGGGCATTACCTGTGTGGGCAACAATTTCCAGGCGGGACGCGACGATGGCGGCGGGGGAGTGTGGAGTCCTGCCTACGGCATTGTGTGCAAGAACCTTCAAAACTGCGTCATCGCGAACAACGTTCTGCATGAAGGCGCCCTGCGCCAACTTATCGTGGACCAGGGCGGTCACGGCGAAGGTGTCGTACTCAAGGACAATCCGGGGAGCCTGTTCAAGGTCCCAGAGTAACACCCGAAGCTGTTTGCCCCATCATCCTTGAAGTGCCGACCGCGGGAGGCAGGAATAATCAGACAGGTCTTGTAACGGCGGGACTAAACAGCCTGCGGAAAAACACTTGGGCGCTGTCCATCCCTGATCCCTGCAGGGGATCTATTAAGTAGCCGGGGGCAACGCCCCGGAAAATGCGCCCACCAATCACTTCCGACCCTGAAAGGGTCGAATCCGGCCGGAGCCAATCAGGTCTTACGTTCCCTGGCCTGGGGTAGTGCGACCCCTTTAGGGTCGGGAGTCGAACGTCAAGCTTTCCGGGGGCGTTGCCCCCGGCTATTAACTTGTGCCCTTACAGGGCACGGGAACCCTACGGGTTTTCCCGCAGCCTGTAAAGCCCGCCCTTCCAAACCCGTGTTGAGAAATCCCTTCTAGCAGCGGGTGAGTTGCTCGATCTTGACCTCGCGCAGTTCCTCTGCGGCCCGTTCGGGCAGCATGGAGTTGTAGTAGACATCCTTGAGAAAGTAGGAGCGTGAGGCGGAGAGGCGCACCGGAACCAGTTCAAAGTGCCAGTGGAAGTCCTCGAACAAAGTGCGCCAATGGCCGGTGCGGTCGAATTTGGCATTCAGATTGGGCGTGGTGTGCAAGGCAATGTGGTAATCCTGGGCCACTGCCTCCAACCGCTGCAAGACGGACTTCAGGAATCGTGCGAAGTGAAGCTGGCGTTCCCAGGTGGTCAAATCCTCCTCAAAGGAGTAGTGGTGCTCGAGGGGTAGAACCAAAATCTCGTAGGGCACGCGCGAGGCAAAGGGGCAGAAGGCCACGAACTGATCGTCCCACTCCACCGTGCGCACTTGCTTCGAAATCTCCTGCTGGGCGATGTCGCAAATCATGCAGCGCTCCTTTACGGAGAAGTAGCGCTGAAGCGCACGGAGTTCGTAAACGACGCGGCGCGGAATGAAAGGCGTCGCGGTGATCTGGGAGTGCGGGTGGTCGGGTTCCTGCCCCGCCAGTTTACCCTGATTGCGGAAAATGCTGACGTAGCGAAAGCGGCGGTCCTTCTTGAGGTCCACTAAGCGCGCGACGAATGCCCGCAGCACCTGCGCCACGTTTTCATCGCTGAGAAGCGACAGGCGCAGATGGTGGTCGGGGTTTTCGATTACCACTTCGTGCGCCCCCAGGCTGCGCATTTTGTCGTAAATGCCCTCCGCGCGCCTTTGCGCGTCGCCTTCAATGCGATAGAGCGGGCGCACATGCGGGGTAACGCGCACCTCCCACCCACCCTTGCCATTGCGGTGCGAATAGATGGTTTGCGGCGTCAATGCTTCCTGGCCAGGGCAAAAAGGGCAGACATTGAGGTTCGGCCATATCGTCTCGCCGTCTTCCTGGACGATCCAATTCAAGGAGATGGGATCTTTTCGAATCTGCATCGATCCTCCAACCCACTGCCACGCTGCAACGTGGGCGCGTTAGATTTATAACCGTGGCTCCCCTCACTCAGCATGCGGGAGCATCACAGGGAAGCGATATTCCCCCAGAGGACTCATCGGCGGGTTCCGCTTTCCTCTTAACTCTGGGGGGGTACGAATGGGGCTTGGGAGAAAGGGGCCTTGATACCTTCCGACCTTGCTCGCGCTACCCGGTGCAAACATTGTGATCAACGGCGCCACCTTCGCGGCAGCCGCCAACCCATCCTGCGCCGCCTATTTAACGTCCGAGGTCCATTGGTGTCAAGCCCTCATCCTTTTGGTTGGGAGTTGGTTCGCTAGAGCGGTGTTCTAACCGCCTGCGCTGGGCGTGGAAGGGGTGGCGTCCTCCCCAAAAAGAATTAAGGGCTTCATCAAAGTTGAAGATGTCGAATGCCATAATGAAAATTGGAGCATTACCCTAAAATGGACCCCTCACCCACCGCTTCGCGGTTCCCCCTCTCCCCACGGGAGAGGGATAGAAATTAAAGCCACAGCCCTCTCCCAGGGAAGAGGGTGCCCGGCCTAGGAGGGCAGGTGAGAGGCACATTTCAACCCGTCGAACTTTGACGGAACCCCCAACAAGCATTGGACACACTCACCCGGATGCGTATAATGGCTCAAAGCCAGGCCTTGGTGCAGGCTGCTTTTTGGCGTCAAGGGAAAGAGTCTCCTCTCTGCTCAGGGGGGGCGGAACAACCGGCGGCAGACTGTCGCCAGGAGAGTTACAATATGGTCCTCTTCTGCAAGCGTTGTGGTACACCTGTAAAGCTCGACAATGCCCGGCTGGCCGACCCGGCCTACAGCGTGAAGTGCCAGCAATGCCAAGCGCCCGTGGCGATCGAGATCGAGCAGCGGGGTTCTGGCAGCGCACCTGCCGGGACTTGGCCGGCTGTGTCTTCAGCCGGAACCCCCACTGCAGGAACGGCCGGGACCGCCGTGGCACTCGCCGCGGGAGAGAACGCGCCGGCGCCGGACAGAAGCCACTATTTGCAAAAGATCCGTCTGTTCAGCGGTCTTCCCTACGAAGAGTGCATGCTCATTGAAAGCCGAATACGCCCGCGTGAGTTCGCACCGCAGCAAACCATCGTAAAAGAGGGTGGGCCGGGTGATGCTATGTTCTTCATCACGTCCGGCTCCGTGGAAGTCCGTAAGAAGGATCCCAATACCGGAATCGACTTCCTGCTGAGCGAGCTGAAAGCCGGTTCGTGCTTCGGCGAGATGGCGCTGCTCACGGGGAAGCCGCGCGTGGCGAGCGTGGTGGCGGTGGAGCCGACGACTTGCTCGGTACTGGAGCAGTCGGCTTTCGACGAAGTGCTGCTGACGAGCCCCAAAGTCGGCCTCGCCTTAAGCCGCGTGCTTGCCGAACGCCTGGACGAATCCAATCAGCAAACCGGAATCGAGTACATCAACCTGGCCAAACTGCAATTCGATCCTCGGGTCATAAAACTCCTGCCGCAGCAGATGATGCAGCAGCACAAGGTCCTTCCCGTGGCCTTTTCGAACAACCGCCTGACGCTGGCGATGGTGAACCCTAACAACATCGTGGCGCTTGATGACGTACGGCGCGTGATCAAAGGCGTGATTATTGAGCCCGTAGTGACGTCGGAAGATGATTTCAAGCGCTTCATTACCACAACCTTGGTTGACATGATGCGCAAGGAAGAGGAAAAACTGGCGCGCGAGCAAGGCTCGGGGACTCTCAAAAGCGCGCCGGCCATGAGGGTCTTGGAAAGTGAATCGACGGCCCGCAAGTCGGATTCGACGGAGAGCATCCTGGAGTCGCTGCAATCTGAGGCGCTGAAGTCCCTGGAGATCGATGAATCCCCGCAGGCGAACGAGAGCGTAACAGACCTCTCCCACGCGGCCGTGGACGCACCCATTATCCGCATGGCCAATAGCATTCTGGCGCTGGCCATCAAAAAGGGGGCCAGCGATATTCACATCGAGCCGCAGGAGAAAGACCTTGTCGTGCGCTTCCGCATTGACGGGTCGCTGCAAGTGGTGCAGGTGCTGCCCAAGAAGGTTCAAATGGGTTTGATTTCGCGCTTTAAGATTATCTCCAAGCTCGACATCGCGGAGAAGCGGCTACCCCAGGACGGCCGAATTAGCGTGCGGATGGAAGAGCGCCCCATCGATTTTCGCGTCTCTACCATTCCTTCCAAGTGGGGCGAAAAGATTTGCATGCGCATCCTCGACAAATCCAACACTTTGTTGGGTCTCGACAAGCTCATTCTCCATCCGGAAGTGTTGGAGTTGGTGCGTGAGATGATTTCGCAACCTTACGGAATCATCTACGTGACCGGTCCCACGGGCTCCGGCAAAACGACTTCGCTCTACAGCGCGCTGGCGGAGCTCAACGACCACGATGTGAACATCTCCACCGCCGAAGACCCCATCGAGTACGATCTGCCGCGCCTCAATCAAGTGCAGGCGCATAAGGAAATTGGCTTGGACTTCGCACGCATTCTGCGCGCCTTCCTGCGCCAGGACCCCGACATCATCCTGGTGGGCGAGACCCGCGACAAGGAAACTGCCCGCATTTCCGTCGAGGCTGCTCTGACCGGCCACCTGGTGTTCACCACCCTCCACACCAACGATGCCGCCGGCGCCTTTACCCGCCTGGGTGAGATGGGGGTTGAACCGTTCCTGATTTCGAGTTCCACCATCGGCGTCATCGCCCAGCGCCTCACGCGCCGCCTCTGCCAGGTCTGCAAGGAAACCTATGCGCCGGATGATGTTTCGCTCCAATACATGGGACTCGACCCAAGCAAGCAATACACTTTCTACCGCAACCGGGGCTGCAACAAGTGCTCGGGAACGGGTTATCGCGGGCGCGTGGGTGTGTACGAAGTCCTGCGCATGAACGGGGAGTTGCGCCGCCTGGTGGCCGGCGGTGGGAGCTCCGAAGCAATTTCTGAGCTGGCCATTAAGAACGGTATGAAGACGCTGAAGGATTACACCGTTTGGCTCCTTCAGAACGGTTGGACTACCATGGACGAAGTCTTGCAAGTCGTCTCCGTAAGGGAATAGCGAGAAGCTCCGTGGGTTGTTTTCTCGGAATTGACGGTGGCGGCACGCGGACCGCAGCGTGGCTCGCGGACGGTGAAGGCAAGCTCCTGGCGCGCGCCGAGTCCGGGCCCTCCAATCCTCTCAAAGTGGGGTTTCGCGCTGCCGAACGCGAAATCCTGAAAGCCTTCCGCACCTGCTTGCGGGAAGCCGGATTTCCCCCAGCCGCCGCGCGCGCGTCGCGCCCGCCGGTGCTGCGCGCGGTGTGCGCGGGCATCGCCGGAGTCGACCGGCGCTCAGTGCACCGTCCGCTCATCGCTTGGATGCGCCGCCACCTTCCCGCGCGCCACCACCTGCTCACTTATGACGCCGCCATCGCGCTCGCCGCCGCGGTGCGCAACGCTCCGGGCATCATCGTGATCGCCGGCACCGGTTCCATCGCATTCGCGCGCGACAATCAAGGCAGGCTGCTGCGCGCCGGGGGCTGGGGAATTCCCTTTGACGACCACGGCTCCGGCTACGAACTGGGCCGCATGGCCGTGGGTGCAGCCTTGGAAGCATTCGACGGCCGCGGTCCGCACACTATTCTGATGGATCGGATCTGCCAGCATTTGGACCTTGGGGAAATCACCGAGATCGTTTCCAAACAACTGGAACAGCAGCAGGTGGCGGCGCTCTTTCCGCTGGTGATGGAGGCGGCCCGCGAAGGCGACCTGGTGGCCCGCCATTTGTGCGACAGCGCCGCCCGCGACCTCACCGACCTGGCTGTCGCTCTGCTCAAGCGAGCCGACTGGACGCGCCGCTCGACGCCGGTGGTCACCACCGGCGGAGTGTTCCGTTCCAGCAACTTGATCCGCCGCGCCTTCACGCGCCACCTTCGCCGCTTCGCCCCCCTGGCGCGCGTGGAGTTGCTCGAGCGCCCGCCCGTGGAAGGAGCTCTCTGGTTGGCCCGCAACCTGGGCAAGAGTAGATCGCCCGGGCGCGGATCACAATGAACAGTAGGGGCGGTTCGCGAACCGCCCTTACACCAAATTTAAGGGGGTCGAATATTCGACCCCTCCGGGATCGGGACCTTATTCTCCAGGATTTCTTCCCGTAGGTTTCACCTACGGCTAATAATATTGTTCCCCTTCGGGGAACCAGGAGGAAATTCATCATGAACTTGCTATACAGATTCGAAAGCGTTTTGATTTTGGCCATTTTGGGAAGCGTCGTAGTTGTGGCAGCAGACAACCAACACCCTTTGACCCCCTCTGACCTGGTGACGGCAACTCAACTAAATGGCCAACTGCCGGCGGTCAAAGCGGGGAAGATCGTCCTGATTCAGGTCGGCTTCCACACGATGTACAAGATGGGGCACATTTCCGGATCGCAATACGCGGGCGCCGCTTCCAATGCGGAGGGCCTGGAGGGGTTGAAAAAGCTTGTCGCCAAGCTTCCCCGCGACCAGGGGATCGTCATCTATTGCGGCTGCTGCCCGTGGGACGATTGCCCCAACATCCGCCCCGCCTTTCGAGCGCTGAAGGAAATGGGATTCTCCAACCTCAAGGTGCTCGACATCCCCGAAAGGCTCGGCACCGACTGGACCGCGAAAGGATTCCCCATTGTGAAGGGAGATTAAGGCGAGTAGTGTAGACCCGATTGGAAGGGCCGCGCCCCTTTGACCCCGGCCCTCGCCATAAGCCGCAGACCTTGCGAAACAGGTCTGCGCTATTTGCTTCCGGCTGAGGAACAAATGAAGTTGCTTCAGCATATCCTTCGGTTCGCTTTCGTCATCGGCTGCGTCACCCAAGCGCTCGCGCAGACGGATTCATGCCTTGACCGCACGATCCCGGTAAACGTTTATACGGAGCGGGGAGAGGTCTTTGCTCCCCTCACCGAGGCCAACTTCCAAGCGAGCGCGGGTGGCAAGCCCATTCGGGTGACATCTGCAACTTACGATAGTGGCCCGCGGCGTGTCTTGATCGTGATCGACGTGAGTGGCAGCATGACCCAGGGGGACGCCCTAAAGTGCGGACTCGCGTTCACCCACGACCTGATTTCACTAGCGTCGCCCAGGGACTCACTAGCGCTACTCACTTTCAGTACCCGAATCGAAGATGTTGTCACATTCGGTCACAGCCAGGAGACCCTACTGGCGGAGGTTAACAAACTGCAAGATACGGACTGGGGCCGCGTGAAGGGGCAGCGGAAGACCGCGTTGCCGGATGCTCTGGCGGACGCTCTGACCACGATAAAGTCGCCGAGCGTGGGAGATGCCATTTGTGTGGTTTCTGACGGCCTTGAAAACGCCGGCCAATCAGATTGGTCTAGCGTCAAATCCCTCTTGGAGTCATCCGGCATTCGGCTGTACGCGTTTCTACCCTTTACACCGGCTGCTTCTCATTCAAGAACCCCGGAAGCTCAGGGCCCAGCGATGTTAAGTGGCCTGGCTTCTGCGACCGGCGGCGAGTTCCAGATGTTTGGGCCTGGGTCCTTTGGAGAATTCGAGAGGAATATCACCAAGCGCGTTGCGCAAGGCTGGCATAACGAGGTTTGCAATTTCCAAAGGCTCTCCGTGGAACTGCCGGAGCCGGTTGTAAAACCACTCCACTGGAAAGTTGAGGTCATCGACGCCTCCGGACGGCGAAACAAGCACGTGCGCGTTGTCTACCCGCAACGACTCGCACCCTGCGCTCCGTGAGTAGGTCATTAGCAAACGCACCCCGGGCCCGTCATTTACGTTCGCGGCTTTTTGTTCTCAGCGGAGACGAACCACGGACCTTCAAAGCAGGTCCGCGCACTGACTGTGCTTTTTGTTAATCCAAAATCCAAAATCGAAAATCCAAAATAAGCTCACGCCACCGCACGCTCATACTTGCAGTTTTCGTTGGGGCAGTGGCGGGTGGTCTCTCCGCTCTTTTTGTCGAACTTATCAACCAAGATAGGTGAGCCGCAGTTGGGGCAGGGTTCGGCGACGGGCTTATCCCAAGACGTGAATTTGCACTCGGGGTAGCGGCTGCAGCCATAAAACGTTTTCTTGAACTTCGTGCGGCGCACCACAATTTCGCCCGCGCAGCCTTTTTCCGGGCAGGGAATTCCCAGCGTTTCGCGCTTCACGTATTTGCACTTGGGATAATTGCTGCACGCGGTGAACTGCCCGAAGCGGCCTTGCTTAATCACCAGGTGATTGCCGCACTCGGGGCACTTCTCTTCCAACGCCTGGTCCCCCACCGCCGTAGCATTGCCTTCTTTCATAACAATCTTCTTAGTACTGCGGCATTCGGGGTAGCCGGTGCAGGCCACGAAGTAGCCAAAGCGCCCGCGCTTCACAATCATGGGCTTGCCGCACTTCTCGCAGTTCTCCGCCGCAACTTCCGGCGCGGGAGGCCCGGCGCTGGCATACTTAGCGGCAAGATCCGGCGGCAGGTCGCTGGTGCCGTCGCATTCAGGGTAACCGGTGCAGGCCATAAACTGTCCGTTGCGGCCCAGCCGGATCACCATGGGCTTGCCGCATTTCTCGCATTTGACATCCGTGGGAATGCCTTCGCCCTTGATGTCTACCATTTCAGTTTCCGCCAGGCGCAGGTCTTTCTTAAACTTCGTGTAAAATTCTCCCAAGGCGTCGGTCCAGGTAAGCTTTCCCTCCTCGACATCGTCCAATTCTTCTTCCATCCGCGCCGTGTAAGCGACATCGAATATATCGTTGAAGTTTTTTATCAGCATGTCGCTCACCAGCATGCCGAGCTCGGTGGGATAGAAGCGCCCCTGGTTCTTCTCCACGTACTCACGGTTCTGGATGACGGAAAGAATACTGGCGTAAGTCGAGGGCCGTCCAATGCCCTTTTCCTCCAGAATCTTTACCAGTGTGGCCTCATTAAAACGCGGCGGCGGTTCGGTGAAGTGCTGTTCCGGCAGTAATTTGTGCAGCGTCAGGCGCTCGCCCTCCGCCACTTGCGGCAGGCGGAGCTTTAGTTCCTCGTCTTCTTCCATCTCCGCCTTTTCATCTTTGCCCTCTTCGTAGACGGCGCGGAAGCCGTTGAACTTCTCGACCGATCCCGTGGCACGCAAGGTGTAATCGCCCGCTGCGATGTCAATTGTGGTCTGATCGAAAACCGCCGGGGTCATCTGCGAGGCGACGAATCGCTGCCAGATCAGCTTGTAGAGTTTGAACTCATCGGGGCCCAGAACCTTGCGCAGTGAATCGGGCGTGCGCAAAACGTCCGTAGGCCGGATGGCTTCGTGCGCGTCCTGCGCGCCTTTCTTGCTGCGGTAATGGATGGCTTCCGCGGGCAGATAATCGTTCCCGAACGTTTTCTGGATGTAACCGCGCGCGGCGGTGAGAGCGCCTTCCGACACGCGGGTGGAATCCGTACGCATGTAGGTGATAAGGCCGACGGCGCCCTCATCCTTCAACTCGATGCCCTCGTACAGGTGCTGCGCCACCATCATGGTTTTCTTGGCGTAAAAACGCAGCTTGCGCACCGCTTCCTGTTGCAATTTGCTGGTGATAAACGGCGGTACCGGGAATTTCCGCTTCTCTTTGGTGGTAACCGACCGCACAACCAGGTTGGCGGCTTTGATCGCCGCGGTAATCTGGTCAGCCGCCGCCTGGTCGGGGATTTCAATGTCATTCCCCTGGTATTTTGCCAGGCGGGCTTCAAACACCGGGGGCTTTTTGCCTTCCACGTTGGCGGTGATGGTCCAGTATTCCTTTTTCAGGAAGGCCTGGATTTCCCGCTCGCGCTCCACAATCAGCCGCAGCGCGACGGTTTGCACGCGCCCGGCGGAGATTCCGCGTCTGACCTTATCCCAAAGCAGCGGGCTGACCTGATAGCCCACCAGGCGGTCTAGAATGCGGCGCGCCTGCTGCGCGTCTACCAGATGCGAATCGATCTCCCTCGGATGTTCGAACGCTTCCCTTACGGCGTCGCGGGTAATTTCGTTAAAGAGCACGCGATAGAACTTCGTCTTGCCCGAACCCAGCAACTCGTGAAGGTGCTGGCAGATGGCCTCACCCTCGCGATCCGGGTCAGCAGCGAGGTAAACGGCATCGGCCTTCTTTGCGGCGGACTTGAGCTCGCTAATGACATCCTTCCGTGTGGGGATGTTTATGTACGTCGGCCGGAAGCCGTGTTCGACGTCGACTCCCAGTTCCTTCTTGGGAAGGTCCATGACGTGCCCCATGGAAGCCTTCACTAGGTAATCAGATCCCAGATATTTGTTGATCGTTTTCGCCTTGGCGGGCGATTCGACAATGACCAGCGATTTACTCATATTCCTTTACGCTTACAGCTAACAGCTCACAGCTGAAAGTAAACTGTGAATTGCCGGCTGTAAGCTGTCAGCCTTCTCCAGGTTTTCGCCTTGGCGGGCGATCCGACAATGACCAGCGATTTGCTCATACGACAGCTAACAGCTCACAGCTAAAATCTAACAGCCAACTGTGAGCTGTTGGCTGTAAGTTGTCGGCTTGTACTGATAATTCCCTACCCTACAGTTTACGGATAAAATTCTTTCCCGGCAACTGGCGGATCAATCCGTTCATTTCCAATTCCAGCAGCGCCGCCAGAACTCGCGGGTGAGGAACCCGCGCGGCGCTTACAACATCATCCACAAAAGACGTCTGATCAGCCCTCAACACTTCAAAAACCGCTTTCTGATCGGGGGTTAGCGAAGCCTCGAAAAGCGTGCCCGCTTGCGCCCCCATCGGTTCGCCTTCCGCAGCCTCCGCGGGCGGCAAGAGCTGCATGCGGACTTCGGACGGGAACTCTTCGATCACATCCATCCACTGGTCCACGAGCTTCGCCCCCTGTTTGATTAGATGATTGGGACCGAAACTTTGGGCGGAAGTTATATTTCCAGGCACAGCAAAGACTTCGCGGTTCTGCTCGAGCGCCAGGCGCGCCGTAATCAGCGATCCACTGTACTCCGCAGCCTCCACGACCACCACTCCCAGCGAAAGTCCGCTGATGATGCGGTTGCGGATGGGAAAGTTTTGCGGGGTGGGCCCCGTGCCCAGGGGAAATTCTGAAATCATCGCTCCGGACTTCTCGATCTCTCCCGCCAACTTCTTGTTTTCGCGGGGATAAATGACATCGATGCCGGAACCCAGCACGGCCACGGTTTTGCCCTTGGCCTCCAGCGCTCCCCGATGGGCGGCGGAATCCACCCCGCGCGCCAGCCCGCTTACCACCACCAGTTGGCGCTGGGCCAGATCGTGGGCCAGTCGGTGCGCCACGGAGCTGCCGTAGGCGCTGGGCCGCCGTGATCCCACCACCGCCACCGCATACTGCGAAAGGACTTTCGCGTCACCCCGCACATAGAGCAGCAGGGGCGCGTCGGGAATCTGCTTAAGCAGCGGGGGATACTCTTCGCTGTCGAAGGCAATAACCTGGCAGTCGGCTTTTGCCGCCTCCTGCAATTCCTTCTCGCCTTCCTTCAAGCAGGCTTGCGCAAAAATCGCCTGCGCCACCCGTGCGGGAACACCACAACTCTCGAGCTCGGTCAATGACGCCATGTAAGCGGCTTGCGGGGACCCGAAATGTTCAATAAGCTTGTGACACCCACGGATTCCCAACCCTTCAATGCGCGTCAATGCCAACCAAAACGGTATCGATTCACTCATCGGTATTCCCTTGTGCCCAACCAGCAGGCGTGCGGCGCGTCCCCATCCCACCCAACTTCGACCTAGTCTCCCCCTAGAGCCGGGATCTTCCCGTGCAAAGGTGCAGCGCGCCCTGCTTCGACCCCTTCCGGACCGGCCGCTTTCCCGAGGGAGGCATTATATTGCCTTACGGCATGCCCGGACTTATTAATTCCTAACCCCACCTAACCTTATGACCCAGTCATCCTGAACACTTTGCCAAGTAGGCAGGCGTCCCGAACCTGCCAGAGGAACAAGAACAAGTCAAAATGCAAATGGCAAAAGTCAAAGGTGAAAAGCGGGGAAGCTGGCAATCCCGCCGCCTGACGCCTCGTCATCCCAAGCCCATTGAGCTGTCATCCTGAGCAGCAGCGAAGGATCTCGCCCTGCCTGCGCTTGCGCCCTTGGTCTTTGCTTGCTTCTTGCGCGGATTTCTCACCACGCATGGGTCCTCCAAATGGTTTGCCGGAAGGGCGGGGCTTTACAGGCTGCGGAAGAACTCGTTAGCGTTGCCATTATCAGTGCCACCCGCTCATCCCTTTGTCAGCACCACCCCGGCGCTCGGTGCGCCACCCCTCCTCATCTGAGGAGGGGCGGCGCCTTGGGCGCCGGGGTGGTTATCCGCAGTGGGGCGTTTTACCGCAGCCTGTAAGGACCCGCCCCTCCAAACCCGTGGTGAGAATTGCGGGCTAGTCACTGGTCACCCGCCACTGGGGCACTGTCGCCATCCGCCGGGAAGCAGAATATGTGGGGGAACAGATTTCAGAATTCATAATTCAGAATTCATAACTTCCGCCCAACACCTTTCCTTTCAATAACATTCGATTTCTTCGACGGTAAGTAGCTTATTTTTCTAAGACATTCAAGGATCGGCACAAATTTGCGCCAAGTCAATTTTCTATCTCATTTATTTTCATCAACATTCAAGGATACACCTGCATTTTGGGGCCCCCTTTTTTTGCCTCGCTCCTCCGCAATGGAAAGCTATTAACTTGTTTAATTTCAATGACTTGAATTTTAGATGAGGCCGCCGTATATTCCCCAATTCTTCGCTAACCTGCTGTTTTTCATCAACATTCAAGGGGCGCGAGGGGCTTTCCCCGGATGTCCTCCCAGAGGGCCAACCGGGAACGAGCCTCTACCACCAAGTCCCAAGGGCACCACGTTAGAACGCCACGCGCCCACAGGTGTAAAGCCCTGCCTTGGTGCCTTTATGTCTTGGTGGTCATGTTCTCCCGATTCACGCCCGGACCAGCCGTCCCTGATGACGCAATACTGACGGCTAATAACTCCCCACTCCTCTCGGCATTTCGCCCTCTCGCAGGGAAAATCGAAGGGCGCCAGGCGCCGGTCCGATGCCGGCGCTTACACAACTAATAGCCTATTCGTTAATCTTTGTCAAGGCCTATTTAGAGCCTATCCATGCAGAGTGCTAGCCCGTGCCGCGGGGGAAGTCCGCCAATCTTATTGGCGTGGGGACTTACTCTCTTACCCTTTGCCTTTTGATTTTCTTTTGCGGCCCCGCTGCGCTAGGCCCGTTTTCCCTGCCGCGATTCTGCCTGCCATTTTTTATCCCCACATGACCCCTGCGGGCAAACCAAGGCGAACAATCTCGCCATGACACGAAGTCAGCATTTTTAGGTGATACGGCGAATCTATAGGGTCGGACTGTATGTCCATCTGTCAAGTAATTCTAAAATATCACTATCGGTCCATTGAATGTTTTACCCGAAGAATGAAACAATAGAGCCAGGCCGGTCCCTACTCGGACCAGTCTCTGGTGGGAGAGAAAGTTTCAGGTTTCGTCTCCCGCCCGCCGATGATCATTAGGAAAAGATGAAACCGCCAGTGCCTGGGATAGATTATGGCGGAGGTTGATCCATGATAAGCCAAGCCTTTGGTGTTAGCCGAATGGGCCGCACCGTCCTTTTATCATTCTTGATCATTTCCGTGACTTCCGCCGCCACCGCGCAGATCGCCAAAAGAAAATCTTCCAGACTTGCCACTCCTCCCATATCGAACACTACCATCCAGCCGGAACTCCTGAATGCCGACACCAACCCGACCCTGCGTTTCCCCATCGGGCGGCTATCCTTGGGCATAGCCAGCATCTCCTACGGGTGGCTCGACATCTCGCACGGGAGAATTCACTACACGGTAGAGCAACCGCCCAAAAGGATGGCCGATGGATTCAGCGCCTCGACGGGGGAAATCCGCGACATCGATCTGGAAGAGCATTTCAACACGCTCAATTTCCGGGATGGGAAGAAGAGAAATTCAATCTTTTACCTTCCCCAGGGGAATTGGGGAAGCGTCCATGATGGCCGCTCGTTTCGGGATGTAGCCGACGAAGGGACGTCAGGGACGCAATCGATTTATAAGACGATGTTGGATTTTGAGGCCATGCTGGCGCTGGTGAGGATTACGGCTGCTCCACCCACGCCGGTCATCGCAGCGCCGGTTGCCCCCGCTCCGCCACCACCGACTCCTCTTGTCCCGCCTGCTCCGCCCGCGGTCGTGGTGGCGTCCCCTTCCGGCGCAGGGGAGAACCAAACTGTCGAACTGAATGAATCCCCTTTGGTTATCCGGGGAGTGGCGATGGACAGCACCGGCATCCCAATGGTTAGAATCAATGGGTCGCTTGCCAACATGCGTCCGCAAAACAACCAAGCGGCAGAATTCTGGTCAGACCCGTTGCCCCTTCAGCCGGGAGCTAACCCCATCCAGATTACCGCATCCAACTCGGCACAGGTGGAGGCCAAGGTCACGTTTACAGTTCACTACACGCCCAAAGGGGCGCCCGTGAACCCCCGAGCTTTGGACAAAACAGAGATCATTTCCTTGCTGCAAGGCGCGGTCCCTGCCTCGCGCGTCGCCGAGATCATCCAGCAGCGTGGCATCAAGTTCAGCCCCACGCCCGACGATCTGAGCGAGATTCGAGCGGCGGGTGGAAGCGAAGAGCTCATCCAATCCATCCAACAGGCTGCGCCGCCCAAGTGAGCGTTGACCACGGGTGCACGGTGAGTAGAAAGACTGCGTAGACCGGATTTCTTGACTTGGTTCCTCGTAGCGAACGGTGGAGGGTAGATACCGATGAGTCTAAATCCTAGAGATGGGGCCTGGTGGCATACGGCGCTGCTCCTGTTCCTATTCCTCAGTGTATCTACAATTGGGCTGGCGGCGACCAAGCGGTCGAAAAAGGGCGGCGACTCGGACCTCAGCGGGATCGTTCGCCCTGACCTTGTGAATGCCCAGACTGATCCCACCCTGCGTTTCCCGGTCATGAGTACCGGAGGATCGGTTTTCAGCATCACCTACGGCTGGCTGGACATCAGCAACAGCACGATTCGTTACACCGTGGTGCAACCCACCAGCAAATCCGAGCACTCTTTTGAAGGGTCCAGGCTCGCCATCGGCGACCTCCGGCTCAATCGGGGATGGCTCACGTTCAAAAGCCCCAAAAAGGGACGGATGCTGATCTTTCTATCTCAAGATCGCTGGGGGACAGTCCACACGGGTCCCGGTATGAGTTCGGCCGCCAACCGCGAAAGTTTGGGGACATCATCAATCTACAAGACGCTGTTGAATTTCGATGGCGTGATGGCGCTGGTAAAGCCTCCCGCCCCTCCGCCTGCGCCCGTCATTGCGCAGCCTGTGGCGCCGGCACCGCCGCCCAAGCCCGCCGCACCACCTTCTCCACCCGCGATTGTGCTCTCGTCCCCTCCCGGCGCCGGGGAGGACCAGACCCTGGAATTGAAGGAATCCACGGTGGTCCTTCGGGGCGTGGCCATGGATAGCACCGGCATCCCCGTGGTGAGGATCAACGGCTCGCCGGCTAATATGCGGCCGCAAACTTCACAAGCGGCGGAATTCTGGTCTGACCCTCTGCCGTTACAGGCGGGAAATAACCGCATTCAGATTGTCGCCTCCAATTCGGCTGGTGTGGAGGCCAAACTCGACCTGACCGTTCATTACAAGCCCAAGACGGCCCTCGTGAATCCACGCGCGCTCGATCGGCTGGATATCATCGGCTTGCTCCAGGGTGGAGTTCCCCCCGCGCGCATTTTGGATCTGATCAAAGACCGAGGCATCAAATTTTCACCCAGCACGGACGATCTGAACGCAATCCGTACCGCCGGTGGAACGTACGAACTGATCCAAGCCCTCCAGCAGGCTGCTTCGCAACCCTAGCCCGGACTTCTCACCAGCCTCAACGTTTCTCTCCGGGCGGCGACGCTTGTAAGCCCCAAAGGGGCGCCCTATCACAGCCCAGGCCAACGGCCTGGGTTTCAACGATCAGGTGATACGTCAAGCCCTGAAGGGGCGCCTTACTACTCGGTGCAATGCCTTTTCCGATAACCGATTCACCTCCGGCGGTGGGGCGGGACCATGGAAACGTAGATCGCCCTTTCAGGGCTCAGCCGGGAAACATCTTGTAAACCCAGGCCGTTGGCCTGGGCTGAGTTAGGACGCCCCTTTGGGGCTCGCGCAGAATCAATGCCCCGGCGTGGTACCGTTGGGGCTAAATCTGCGTGCTGCCAAACCCGTCATGAGAAATCCGCGCTAGTGGCTTGCCTGGCCAAGACTCAAATCCTGAGGATGGCGATGTCCCACAATCGTGCCGGGTCAGGCGGCATTGACCTCGGCAGGAAAATCTCCCGCGGCATTTGACAGGCCGTGCGGGTGAGATAAAATAAAGCCTACAAGTTCCTGATCACCATGCCAGATTTGCGCCTGTCGGTCGTCCAATATCTCAACACGGTTCCCCTCATTTGGGGCATGCTGCACGGCGAGCAACGCGGTAAGTTTGAATTGCAATTGACCGTCCCCAGCGGCTGCGCCGATGCCATCGCCCAAGGCCAGGCAGACGTGGGCATTGTCCCTTCCATCGAATACCAGCGGCTCGAAGGTGTCGAGATTATCCCCGGCATGTCCATTGCTTCCAAGCACGAAGTGAGGAGCGTGTTGCTGCTCAGCAAAATGCCGCTGGCCAAAGTGCAAACCGTGGCGCTGGACGAATCCTCGCGCACCTCGGCGGCTCTGGTGCGAATCCTGATGCACAAGTTCTATGCGCGGAGTGTCACTTTTTCGCCGGCAGCGCCTGAGCCCGGCGAGATGCTGCGGCAGGCGGACGCGGCGCTGCTGATCGGTGACCCGGCGCTGACATACAACGGACCGGCGCAGGTCTATGACCTCGCGCAGGAATGGAGAAAGTTTACCGGCCTGCCCTTTGTCTTCGCCGTCTGGATGGGCCACTCCGGCGCGAATCTCTCGCGGCGCCTTGCGGACTTCGCCGCGTCGCTCGATTTCGGGCTTGCCCATATGGATGACATCGCCGCTGAATATGCGCCCAAACTCGGCATGACGGCCTCGGCCGTCAAGGTTTACTTGACCCGGAATATCGATTATTCTTTAGATGAGGAGAATCGGCAGGGGCTGAAGCTCTTTTACAGGCTCGCGCACGAGGTGGGAATCGTTCCCGCCGAGAAGGAAATGCGCTTCGCGTGAGGCGGCGCGCCGGGCCGCTTCTAGTGTTGGGTTCGGCAAATAGGATTACTTACGCGAGGCGCATCAATTTGTTGTAGCGCCGGGCTTTAGCCCGGCATATGCCGCCCTGAAGGGCGGCGCTACAGGTAAACGCATTCTCCCAACACAGCACTAGCATTCCGCTGAGTATTAGCCCCGGCTGGGGAACTGTTTCGTATGGCCATGACTAACGCCCAGGCTCTCGATATGTTGCGCTCCGATGACCTTTTGGGCATCGGGATGGAAGCGGACGCCGTTCGCAAGCGCTTTCATCCCGGCAACGTGGTCACTTACCAGATTGACCGCAACATCAACTACACCAACATTTGCACCGAATACTGCACCTTCTGCGCCTTCTATCGTCCCGTGGGCTCGCCGGAAGGTTATCTCCAGCCGCTCGACTCCATGTTTCAGAAGATCGAGGAGACCCTTGCCCTGGGCGGTACGGGCGTGTTGATGCAGGGCGGCTTGCACCCTGACCTCAAGATTGATTATTACGAAGACCTTCTCCGCAACATCAAGCGCCGCTTTCCGCAGATTCACCTGCATTGCTTTTCCGCCCCGGAGGTCTTGAACATTGCGGAAGTCTCCGGCCTGACGCTGCGCGACACCATCGTGCGCCTGATGGACGCCGGGCTTGATTCCATTCCCGGAGGCGGCGCGGAAATTCTGGACGACGAGGTTCGCCGCCGCATCGCGCGCCTGAAATGTACTACCGACGAATGGCTGCTGATGCACCGCACCGCGCACTCGCTCGGCATGCGTACCACCGCCACCATGATGTTTGGCTGCGGTGAAACACTAGAGCACCGCATCAACCATTTTGAGCGCGTCCGCCAGTTGCAGGAGGAGACGGGCGGCTTCACCGCTTTCATCCCCTGGTTTTATCAGCGCGCACACACCTCGCTCGGCAACTTCATCAAGGAAGAAGTGACGGCGGTGGATTACCTCAAGACGCTTGCCGTGGCCCGCATTTACCTGAATAACATCGAGAACGTGCAAGCGTCGTGGCTGACCCCCGGCCACAAAATCTGCCAGATCGCCCTGCGCTTTGGCGGCAATGACGTGGGTTCGATCCTGATCGAGGAAAACGTGGTGCGCGCCGCGGGCGTCACCCGCACTTCCAGTGAAGACCAGCTCCGCCGCATGATTAAGGACGCCGGCTTCCGCCCCATCAAACGCGATACCCTTTACCGCAATTATTTTTTGAACTGAGACCGTCCGTTTAGTCTGAGGCAGTTCTCCGCTTGCCACGGAACCGTCATGCGAGACATAACCGATCTGATGGACCACTATAGGGACGTTGCACGATCCGTCTGGAATACGGGGTTCTGGGTTCAGGCGGATTTGCAGACGTGGGATGCGAGAGACCAATTCGAACAGATCAAGAAACTACTATTCAAGGCGCTGGTTGTTGCCAGGCTGGAGGAAGGCCATTGCTGCGACCTCTACGGCCTTGCCGACAATCAGATATATCAGGTTGTCCCCAATCATTCCGAATACGTCCCCATCATGATTCAACGACCACGCCAAGGTGCCCAAACCGGCTATTGGGATGACCCGGTGAGGCAAGTCAAAGCCTCAGAGGCGGACCTTCAATTCCTTGATTACTTCGACTGGAACAATATGGGTTATGCTGATTTTCAATACTACCGGGTGCGCATTGCGACTTTCGCGACTCAACCTCATCTCGTAGGTCGGGAGGCGCTGTTGGACCATCTTTACGCGAAAGTCTTCGCAGACACGTCCTCTGGGGTTAGTCCATCCGCGGCTTAATCGGAAATTTATGTGGGTTGGTCTACCGAGGAAGTGTAGCGCGGACCTGTTTTCTAGGTCCGCGCTACACTTGCTGCACCATCAGAATCGACAGCCCCCGTCCTCCTGCCTGCGCGAAGCGCCTTGGACTGCGGTAGCAACAGCTACCGCAGTCCGCGTTTCGAATGTGCGATAATCACCATCTTATCGGAGATGTAGAGTTCTGAGGCCAACATGGAGGACCTGTCATTCGAGCGATTTTGTGAGTTCATCCGCGAATTCGCCCGTCTATCCCGTAATAAGAAAATCGTTCCAGAGACCTTGTTTGAGAAGGATCTGGGGATCACCGCAGATGATGGGTGCGAGCTGCTGGAAGCCACGGAAAAGCGATTCGGAATTCGGCTTTGCTCGGGAAAGGACGGGTATAGAGGAACGTTTCATCTGGGAGTGAACGAGTTTCTCTTTCACTCCGAGGGATTCGGAAGCCCGTGGGGCATACTACGGACGCTGTTCACAGGACATCCGCCGACAATTCGCCGCTTCACGGTTGGGGAGTTGTACGCCGCCGTGGAGGATACGTTGAAGCATAAACCTATAACATATGGTACCGCATAGCCGCACACGAGGACTAAGCACTGGCTTGGAAAGGAATGCCCGCTAAGGCAGGGGCAAGGGCACGCCTTTCTGGGAGGTCCATGCCTTCAGATAGTCCGTATACAGGTAGTTCACGCCGGCGGTGGAGAGCGTTTCCGGCAAGGTTTGGTTCAACGTTCGATATTCTTTCCCCACCCGCTCACAGTTCGCATTGATGAACTGTTGCAGAAGCGCGACGGCGTCTCCATCTCTTCCGTCTTTGACATCTTTCAGGGCCTCGGCTTCCACGCCCTGTTGTCGTTCCATCTCCCAGCGTTCGGTTTGATCGAACACACCCCGAACGCTCGGGTTCAAGGCGCGGTAGTTGAGGTCGCAGAGCAACTTCACGCGGTTGGCCCACCACCACGGTGAGTCCGCGGAATAGGTGCTGGTGCCCGTCGCATACGACGCGGGAATCGCGGGTCCATGCAGGTAAAATGGCTTGAACACGTTACAGCAAGGATTGGAAAAGCTCGCCCAGTAGACCTGGCGCAGTAGCGGAGGCATCTGGGCGCGCAGTTGGACAACGAAAGACGCCGCGGAATGGTAGCCCGATTGGGGCGTGTCATGCATGCAGGGCGTGGGCCAGAAGGCTTCGGGCGCTCCCCAGCGCGGTTCCACGAAGGTCCCTTCCAAATGGCTGCGGCTGATCGCCATCATGCTGGCGGGAGTCACGTGGGTGAAGTCCCGGCCCAGGCAGGACATCGTCATGTTCCGGCGAATTTGCATGGCCCCGGGATTCTTGGAATCTTTTCTCCAGTAGTCACCGTAGTCGCGCGCGAAGTTGAAGTCCTTGGCCGTTTTGGCCCAGCCCTTCTCGATGGCGTGTTCCACTAGCCGTGGATGCGCCTCGTCCCAATCATGCTCAATCAGGTAAATGTTGGAAATGGAAAAAACCCCGTGCGTAATGTGCTTAGCTGCCCAGTAGCGGCCCGCGGTCTCGAGCACCCAGGCCTCGTGCGGATCGGCGAGGATGTAGCTATTGTGATAATTCGCCTTGCCCCAATCGCCCGCGCGCTCGCAGTCGCCGCTCTGGCCATACTTTTCCAGCAAGTCGATCATCACATGCATGGCCTCATAAGCCGTTTTGCCGCGCTCCAGTCCCAGCCGGAGAAGGTCCATACCTAAAAGACCGTCGCCCCACTGGACAGGCTCTTTTGAAAACACCGCTTCATTGCCGATCGCTACGCCGTACTCGTTCAAACCCTGTTCGTAGCCAAAGGCCCACCAGAGTTTGGAACCAATGTGTTCGTAGGTTTCAGGCACCTGAGGAATTTCAATATAGGTACACTTCACCATCTCGCCCGGCGCGTGGCGCTGGTGAGGAAACTGGACCAGAACCTGCGCCTCCATCGGCGGGCGGTCGCTGTTCTTGGCGAGAATCACAGAATGGTCGGCGGTCGCGTCCGGCAATGCCACCCAGGTGTCGCAGCCGAGCGCTGAGATCTGCGAGCCGACGGTGTAAGCGATCGCCACCATGGCCAGAAGTCTTACCCAGCGATCCCCGGCTCGATCCATTCCCTTACGATTTATCATGGGTCATTTTCCTCAGCCCAGACTATAGGGCAGACCTTCCAGCGAAACAACATCAAATTAGCAGGTGTAGCGAGACCTGTTTTTTAGGTCCGTGGCTTTTCCTTGTCCATCGGGGACTTTTTTTTCAGAGACTGAGCAAATGCTGTCACAGGTCATTTATTTCAGTAAATCAAGCGTTCTCTGCGTTGCTCCTTCTCCTATTGGCCCGTGTCCAGGAATCACGGATTTCGCCTCGGAAAAAGCAGCTTGCATCTTCTTGATCGATTTGGGCCATGCCACGACGTCAGCATCCGCAACATTTCCTATTCCGGCTGCATTGGCAGCCTTCAAGAAGCAACCACCGAACAGCAAGCGGTCGTGAGGAAAATAGACGACCACATTGTCCTTTGTGTGGCCAGCGCCCGGATAGAAAATCAGCGCATCAGCCGCGACCGAAGTCGGGCTGTATGGAACGTCGATTCGATTGTCGGCGACTGGCTGCCGGGAACTCCGGGCCAAATCCATCGTGGCTTGAGTTGCGAAAACAGGAATGTGGTGTCTCTCCAGCGCCGGTATGCCCCCGACGCGGTCATTGTGAAAGTGGGTGACGTATGCTTTTGTGACCGGATGCTTTAGTTCTATACGCGCCCATTTCCATAGGGTTTCCGCCTGTTCCGGTGTCCAGCCAACGTCGAACAAAATTGAGTGGTCTCCTTCTTCCAGAATCGCACCGTTTGCCGCATACGGGGATCCATCCGGCAGTCGGCCAATCGTGGTATGAACCCATAGATCGGGGGCGATCTGAGCAACGTACACTTCGCTTGAGACTCTCTGCATAGCAGGTACAGCCATTCCGGGGGGAATATTAGGCGTCGACGCCGCGGAAAGAATTTGCGCACCAAATATTCCGGTTGAAAGAAGTATTGCCAGAAATCGCCACATAAAATCCTCCCCTCAACAGCAGCTTTCCATTTTCTGATAATAGCGGCCACGCGGGGAGCATCTTTCGATTCGAGATGAGAGACGATACATCAAATCTGAAATTCTGGGGGGGCGATTCCAATGCCGCCATCTTCATAATCCAGAAATCCCGCAGGTTCAAACCCCCAGCGGAACCCCTTCTTGTCCCCCCAACCTCAACAGTGCGTCAACAAGGCATTGACCTCGCCCCACCCGATTTTACCGACCCTGATGGGGTCGAACGGGTCGGCCCCGCGCGAATTGGGTTTAGGGGCGGTTCGCGAACCGCCCCTACTTCCATAATCCCGATCCGCACCTTAGAGTTAACATACCACTTGACAGCAGTCGTTATAACGATTAGTATGGGGTCATGTCACCCAAGCTCAAGGACGAAATCAAGCAGGGCAAGCCTTTTGAGAGCCTGGAGGCCGAGGTGTTCCTGAACTTGATGCGGACAGCGGACGCGCTGTCTCGCGGTGCTGAGGAAATCCTGAAGCTGACGGGGCTTTCGCACACCCAATACAACGTTCTGCGCATTTTGCGCGGGGCGGGGGAGCAGGGTCTCTGCTGTCGGGAGGTGGCGGAGCGCATGATTACGCGCGACCCTGATATCACGCGCCTTCTCGACCGGTTGGAACGGCGCGGCTTGCTCACTCGCAGCCGCGATAGCAAGGATCGCCGGGTCATCACCGTACGGATTACTTCCGCGGGCCAAAAAGTCCTGAAGGACCTGGATGGGCCCATGGCTGAGCAGAACCGGACCCTCTTGAGCCACGTGCCCAAAGGCGACCTGCGCAAGCTCATAGAACTGCTGGAAGCCGCCCGCGCACCTTAAGGGCTTTTTGTGCATCATATAGGTGTTATAACGATTATCGTAGAACTGAACAGTTAGACGGCAGCCAGGGAGCAATAAACCTGGCCGACATGAAGAAATTAGGAGGGAACATGCACGCAACGAAATCGGCAACCCATCAGCAGCAAACGAGCACCGGCCTTCACGAGCTTTTGGCTCGCCGCTCAAGCCCGCGGGCCTTTTCTCCAGGCCCGGTTGAGCCGGCAAAACTCGCGCAGCTTTTCGAGGCCGCTCGCTGGGCGCCGTCAAGCTATAACGCCCAGCCCTGGGCTTTCATTGTGGCGACGCGTGAAGACGCGGAAGGATACAACCGCCTGCTGAGTACTTTAGTGGACGTTAATCGCCAGTGGGCAGCGCAGGCACCGGTTCTGATCCTGGCGGTCGCCAAGCTCGACTATAATCACGTCGCCCGCCCCAATCGCCACGCTCTCTACGATCTGGGCCAGGCGGTGGCGAACTTAACCGTTCAGGCGACGGCGCTCGATTTGCACATCCACCAGATGGGTGGATTCGACCCGGGCTCGGCACGCGAACTTTTCGCCATCCCCACGGGCTATGAACCGGTGGCGGTGCTGGCGCTGGGCTACCAGGAAGGTTCACCGGAAGGCCAGGCGGCGCGCACACGCAAGCCGCTGGCGGACTTCGTATTTAGCGGAAGTTGGGGCAGGTCCGCAACGGCGGTTGCGGAAAGTCAAAATCTAGGAGCGTGACATGCTGAAGAGATTATTCCAAACCCCTGATGACAAGGTTCTGACCTTCATGCGGCTGGTGCTCGGCGTAGTGTTCCTCGCGCACGGCTCGCAAAAAATGCTGGGCTGGTTCGGCGGGTATGGCTTCAAAGCCACCATGGGCTTCTTTACCCAGGGCATGCATATTCCCGCCGTCTTCGCCTTTCTGGCGATTGCCGCGGAGTTCTTCGGCGGGTTGGGACTGATTTTGGGACTGCTGACCCGTGTCGCCGCCTTTGGCATTACCGTGAACATGCTCGTGGCGATCTTCATGGTGCACTTGCCGAATGGCTTGTTCATGAACTGGGGGGGCCAGCAAAAGGGGGAGGGCATTGAGTACCATCTTCTGGTGCTGGCAATCACCGTGGCCCTGATGATTCGGGGCGCCGGAGCCTTCTCCCTCGACCGCGCCTTCAGTGGCCATTAAGTCGGTAACTGACCCCTCGCCCGGGCTGCCCAAGATAAAAGAGCTTGAAGGTCTCCCGTGCGTCCCCGGCGCAAGGGTCGGTGGAACCCTGCGCCCAAACCGGCCCAGGGGTGATTTCCCAATAGGATACTACGCCGCACGCGGCTAAGGGCGCAGGGAAGAACCGTTGGGTGTATTCTATTACCATGCGACCCGACGGGACGGCCACGAAGCAGCGGCAAAAGGGGAAGGTCTTTCTCCTTTTAGGCGTCTCCACAGCCATTTCGCTCTTGGTTCTTCGCCCGGCGCTTGCGCAAGCTTCCGCGCACCAATCCCCCGTCACGAACCCAGCCGTTCCCGAGGAGTCGACTGCGCCGACAGCACAGAATTTCCTCCAGCAAGGCAATGAGGCTGCGCGGCTGAACAAGTGGGATCTGGCGATTGCCGCTTACAAGAAAGCCCTGTCCCTTAAGCCGGACTATGTTGAAGCGCACTACAATCTCGGGAATGCTTACGCTGCAGAGCAAAAAACCAGCGAAGCGCTGAAAGAGTATCGGGCAGTGCTGCGCCTGCGCCCGGAGTTTCCCGGAGTCCACAGGAATATCGGCGCGCTGGAAGAGGCTGCCGGGGCCATTCCCGAAGCCATCACCGAATATCGCGCGGAAACCAGCGCCCATCCAAACAATGCTGACGCGCACGTGAATCTGGCCAATGCGCTGACCGCGAACCGGGCATTCAGCGAGGCGGCGGCGGAGTATCGCACGGCGCTCGCGCTCGCGCCACGTGACGCGGAAGTTCACGTGGCGCTGGCCGGCGCGCTGCTGCAATCCGGCGATGCCACGGAAGCAGGCGCGGAGTATCGCCAAGCCATCGAATTGGACGCCGAGAATGCCGCCGCCCACGCCGGCCTTGCTGCCGCCCTGACCCAGGCCGGAGATTTTGCCGGCGGCATCAACGAATATCGCACCGCCGCTCGCCTGCGCCCCAATGACCCGGAATTCCACATGAGCCTGGCCGCGGCCCTGCGCGCCACTGATGATTTAAGTCACTCCCTCCAGGAATACCGGCAGGCGGTGCAACTGCGCCCCAATCAGGTGGACTACCGCTATGCCCTGGCGCTGGCTTTGCGCGAAGCTGCTGATTATGGCGGGGCCATCGAGGAGTTCCGCCGCGTCATCCGTCTGCGGCCGGACTATGTTGCCGCCCACGCGGAGCTTGCCGCCGCTTACCTTTCCATCAGCGACCATCCTGCCGCGGTCAGCGAATACCATGAGGCGGTCCGTTTGAAGCCCGGCGACCCGGCGCTGCACGAAGCTCTCGGATTGGTCCTGCGCAAGACCGGCGACTTGGCGGAGTCGATTCGAGAACTGCGTAAGTCCGTGGACCTCTCTCCCGATGAGGCCGACTATCATCGTAACCTGGCGGAAGCGCTGCAAGCTTCCGGCGACGTCGCAGGCTTCGTGCAGGAATACCGCGAGGAAGTGCGCCTGCGCCCCGACGACGCGGATGCCCACGCTCACCTTGCCAACGCCTATCAGGCCGCCGATGACCTGTCGAAGTCATTCGCGGAATATCAAGTGGCGCTGGAGCTTCAGCCGCAGAGCCCGGAATTTCATTTTCGCATCGCGCTGGTCCTGGAGGCGCTGGGGAACCAGACGGAGGCGCAAACCCACCTCGAGCGGGCCGTGCAACTGCGGCACGATTATGCCGAAGCCTTGGTGGCTTTGGGCGATTTGCTGGCCAAGGAGAAAAACTTTGCGATGGCCGTGCCCACCTATCGTGATGCCCTGCGTCTGCGCCCGGATGATCCCAGCCTGCGCGTCAGCCTGGCGGCGGCTTTGCGCGCTAACGGCGATGCGCAGGGCGCGGCCGCCGAGGATCAGGAAGCCGTGCGCCTGAATCCCGCCAACGCGGCTTATCAGCGCGACCTGGGCAAGACCCTCTATGGCGGGGGTGATTTTAAAGGGGCTGCCGCCGCCTATCGCGCCAGCCTGACGCAGCACGAAGACCCGGAAACCGAGGAGAACCTGGGGTTCGCCCTCAGCAAGCTGGGGGATTGGGAAAACGCGGCGGAGGCTTTCCGCGCGGCGATAAAGGGGCGGCCCGACTGGGCGGAAGCCCACTTGAATCTCTCGAGTGCGCTGGATCGCCAGAACGACTTTGCGGGAGCAGCCGCGGAAGCGCAAGCGGTGCTGCGCATCACTCCCAATCTTCCCGAGGCGCATTTCACCCTCGGCAATGACTGGTTTCATCTCGGCAAGGTGGACGATGCCATCAAGGAATATCAAGAGGCGTTGCTCAGCAAGCCCGACTACGCCGACGCCCGCCTGGCCTTGGCCCATGCGCTACTCCAGCAAGGCAAACTGGACGAAGCCATTTCCGACTATCGCGATTACGTTAAAGAGCGGCCGCAGGAATTCAGCGGTCACGTGAGCCTGGCCGATGCCTTACTGGCCAAGAAAGATGCTGACGGCGCCAGGCACGAATACGAGGAAGCCATCCGCCTGCGGCCGGATTATGCCAACGCCCATTACAACCTCGCCTTGACCCTGGAAGCCCTAGGCCAATTCCCCCGCGCCCGCCAGGAGTTTGAATCCTACCTCCGACTCGCCCCGAACGCCCCTGATGCCGCGCAGGTTCGCAAACATCTGAAGCAAGTCGGGGCGGGACAAAACAAGAAGTGAATAGAGATAAGCGCATGGAACCGTCTGTAAGAGGGTTTTCTTACCACAAGCATGCGAGGGCGGGGGGATGCGGGCGCCATATGTGCGGTTTGGCGATTCGCCGTCAAATGATCGCAGCTTGCGGAACGTAGTCCCCCTTTTCGCGGCTACACCCCAGCGTTGGGTGGCGCATACATTGATTCTTATGTGTGCGCCCTTCACCATGTTATGTAAACTGCACGTATCTGGCGGTGGATTGGTTGCCGTGAACAGTGGGCGCGGGAGGTCGCAACGCGACGGGTTGGGTCGCATACATATAGGGCAATGTATGCGCCACCCGCGTTTGGAAATAACGGATCAAATTCATCTCTATAATTCTTTATCGACGCCGGCCGAATTCCCAACGCCGCCCCGATTACATTGAATGCTTCAATAAAACTTCCGAAACCAAGGCGTCGCAATCCTTCAGAGTCAAACTTTGAAAGATATAATCCTGCAAGTATGGATTTTTCTCGCAAGGACAATTGTTTCACGGGTCTTCTTAACAAAAACGGTTTCAGTAGTCTTGCTTCAAAATCCACTCAATTTCGCCAGCGATTTCCACCCCTCACGGCGAAGAGCACGGCGAGTCCGCCTGTCTCTGGCTAAGTTTCTGATCCTTTTTGCAATCCAGTAATCCGCATTTGACCCCGGCAATGTTCCTGCCGGACAATGGTGCCCGTGCCAAAAGCACCCATGCACGAAGATCACCTTACGTAATCGGCTAAATGCCAAATCTGGATGACCAGAAATTCTATCCGAGTGCAGGCGGTAGCGAAACCCCATACTGGAAACTAACTTGCGCACGAGCACCTCTGGCTTGGTGTGCTTCGAGCGCACGCGTCGCATTATTTCGCTGCGTTTACTAACCGCGAATACGTCCACGGCCCCGATCCACCTTTTGTTTTATAGCGGATGAGCAGTTTCTCAAGTCCTGACCACAGTTCCTCTTCTCTCAACGGCTATCCCCCGTGGCTTGTCTCATGAATCTGGGACTGATTATAACATCTACCGCAAGGTTCATCGTTCCACCCTTTAAGCTTTCGATTTCATCAAGAAGCAGAGGTACGCGGACCTAAAAAACAGGTTCGCGCTACCCTTTTCTCGTCGCGGGAAATCGATTTTATTGCAGCGATTCCGCCGGGACAAATAAACTCGAATTCCGAAATTAGGGAGCACAGTTCCGTTCTAATCCGTTAGATTGAAGTTGGTTAGACAAAATCTGAGGAGGAACAGAACAGTGCAACGAGAAATCACCGCGCTTTGGGGAGAAAAGAAAGTAGTTTTGCGTCAGACGCCGCGG
>Ga0182030_10002106_pt1 | contig 42028 bp, 34 predicted proteins | sample 812S3MmetaG_FD_121299 | JGI IMG/M metagenome (GOLD analysis project Ga0182030, IMG submission 121299) | Permafrost microbial communities from Stordalen Mire, Sweden - 812S3M metaG (Illumina Assembly) | ecosystem: Environmental > Terrestrial > Soil > Wetlands > Permafrost | place: Sweden... | reverse complement strand
GGTCCGCCGGGTCCGCCGGGTCCGCCGGCCACCCGTGCCGCCCGTGCCGCCCGGTCCTGGGCGACGGCGTCGTAGGACTCGTAGTCGGAGCCGGTGTCGTCGGCGAACTCGAACTCGAGCAGCCCGGCCTCGCCCCACTTCTCGCGCAGGTAGCCGTCGTTGGCATCGAGCAGGCCGAGTTTGCGGACGTTGGGGACCAGCTTGGCGAAGAAGCCACGGGCGAAGCCGCGCATCGGGTTCATCTTCGTCGTCTCCGCCGCCTGCACAATGAAGGGGAGGACCGCCTCGGCGGTGGTGCCCATGCGCTCCCAGACCTCGGGGGTGGTGGCCCGGGCCCGCGAGTTCAGCGTGGCGTCGACCATGAACTCCTGGCGCTCGAGCAGCTCGGCCTCGCTCAGGTCACGGTAGAACTCGGAGAGCGTCAGCACCCCGAACGCGACGTGGCGGGCCTCGTCGGACATGACGTAGCGCAGGAGCTTGGTCAGCAACGGCTCCTTGGTGCGCCGCAGCATGTCGCCGAAGGCGGCCAGCGCCAGCGACTCGATCACGATCTGCATCCCGAGGTACGCGATGTCCCATCGTGAGTCCTCGAGCAGTGACCAGATCTGCGCCTTGAGGAAGGGGCTCATCGGGTACGCGTCGCCGAGCTTGGTCCGGAGGTACTTGGCGAAGACCTCGGTGTGCCGCGCCTCGTCCATCGTCTGGGTCGAGGCGTAGTACTTGGCGTCGATCCACGGCACCGTCTCGACGATCTTGGCCGCCGTCATCATGGCCCCCTGCTCGCCGTGCATGAACTGCGAGAGGTTGGCCTTGAAGAGCTCGATCCCGAGCTGCGTGTACTCCTTCTCCGTCCAGGTCGCCATCGGCGAGCCGGGCAGCGTGCCCGCCACCCGGGCCACGGCCAGCAGCGGGCTGTCCTGTTCCGTGACGAGCCGCTCGGGGTCGACGTCGGTCGACCAGTCGAGGTCGGTCACGCTGTTCCACTGCGATCCCATCGCCTTGTTGTAGAGGGTGACGAGCTGCCCCCGGTCCCGGTCGTAGTCCCACAGGAAGAGCCGGTCCGCGTTGTCGTGGATGACCTGGACGGCCTCGTCCATGTCGCGCCGGCCCGGCACCGGAGGTGTCGCCTCGGCGGCCACTGCTACTTCCGCCGCCCACCCATGTTGGCGTTGGGGGCTGCCTTGGCCACCAGGTCGGGCACCACCTTGCCGAGCTCGGTGGGGTCCCAACGGTCGCCCTTGTCCGCACCGGGACCGGCCACCCAGCCCTCCGCGACGCTGATGTGGTCACCCTGCACGTTGAAGACGCGGCCGGTGATGCCGGCCGACTCGGGGCTGCCGAGCCAGACGACGATCGGCGCGATGTTGGCGGGGTCGAAGGGGTCGAACTCCTCGGGCTTCTTCTCGGGCGCCGCAGCCCCCATGCCGAGGTTCTCGGTCATCCGGGTCAGCGCGGCCGGGGCGATGGCGTTGACCGTGACGCCGTAGCGCTCGAGCTCCATGGCGGCGATGATCGTGAAGGAGGCGATGCCGGCTTTGGCGGCGCCGTAGTTGGTCTGCCCCACGTTGCCGTAAATGCCCGAAGGGGACGTGGTGTTGATGATGCGGGCGTCGTTCGTCTCGCCCGCCTTGGTGCGGTTCCGCCAGTACTCGACGGCGTGGCGCGTGGGGGCGAAGGTGCCGCGCAGGTGCACCCTGATCACGGCGTCCCACTCCTCAATCGTCATGTTGACGAGCATGCGGTCCCGCAGGATGCCGGCGTTGTTGACCAGTACGTCAATGGTCCCGAACGTGTCGATGGCGGTCTGAATGAGGCGTCCCGCTCCCTCGTAGTCGGAGACGTCGTCGCCGTTGGCCACGGCCTCGCCCCCCATGGCCCTCACCTCGTCGACCACCTCGCCGGCGGGGCCGGCCGACGAACCGGAGCCGTCCACCTCGGCCCCGAGGTCGTTGATCACCAGCTTGGCGCCCTGGCTGGCGAACTCCAGGGCGTGCTCCCGCCCGATGCCCCGCCCCGCCCCGGTGATGACGACGACCCGTCCGTCACAGATACCCACGTTCAGCTCCTTTGGTCTCGGTCAGCCACGGCCCGATGCCGTGCGGTACTGCTCGCGCAGCTTCCTCTTGAAGATCTTCCCAGTATCCTCCCGCGGGAGCTCCGACACGAAGTCGACGCTGCGGGGGCACTTGAAGTGGGCCAGCCGGTCCCGGCAGAACGCCAGGAGCTCGGCCGCCAGCTCCTCGTTCCCCGCCAGGCCCTCGACCGGCTGGACCACCGCCAGCACGGCCTCGCCCCACTCCTCGTCCGGCACGCCGATGGTGGCGACGTCGCCCACGGCCGGGTGCTCGAGGAGGACGGCGTCGACCTCGGCCGGGTAGATGTTGACGCCGCCGGAGATGATCAGGTTGGCCGTGCGGTCGGTCAGGAACAGGTAGCCCTCTGCGTCCATGTACCCCATGTCGCCCAGCGTGAAGTAGTCGCCGCGGAACGCACCGGCCGTCTTGTCGGCGTCGCCGTAGTAGTCGAACTTGGTGGAGGCCGGGGCCTGGAGGAAGACGAGGCCGACCTCGTCGGGGGGCAGGTCGTTGCCGGCGTCGTCGGCCACCTTGACGAGCCCCGGCACCATCGGCCGGCCGACGGTGCCGGGGTGGGCGAGCCAGGTCTTGGAGTCGACCAGGGTGCCCAGGCCCTCGGTGGCGGCGTAGTACTCGACGACCACCGGTCCCAGCCACTCGATCAGGCGCTGCTTGACGGGGACCGGGCACGGTGCCGCCCCGTGGATCACGAAGCGCAGTGACGACGTGTCGAAGCGCTCGCGCTCCTCGGCGGGCAGTGCGAGCAGGCGGTGGAACATCGTCGGCACCATGTGGGTGTGGGTGATCCCGTGCCGCTCCACGAGCCGCAGCCACTCCGCGGGGTCCCAGTGGTCCATGATCACCAGCGGGACGCCGTAGAGGAGGGGGACCGCGACCGAGAAGGCGAGCGGGGCGGCGTGGTACAGGGGGCCCGTCACGAGGTGCGCGTCGACGCTGTGCGCGAAGTCCTCGTCGTACCCGCAGAAGTTCACGGCGGCGAGTGCGCTCACGGCCGACGTGTCGCGGTGCACGCCCTTGGGCCTGCCCGTCGTGCCCGAGGTGTAGAGCATCTGCGTGCCGAGCACCGGGTCGTCGAGGTTCGACCCGTCCTCGGCGGCCACCACCGAGTGGTACATCTCGAACCCTGGCACGTAGCCACCGGAGTTGATCCTCACCAGACCGGGGCCTCCCGCCTCCGCGGCCACCGTGGCCCTGTCACCGAGGTCACCCGAGCACACGAACGCCTTGGCTTCGCAGTTCTCGACGATGTAGGCCGCCTCGGCGCCGGTGAGGTGCCAGTTGATCGGGGTGAAGCGCAAACCGATGCGCTGGGCGGCGTAGAGCACCTCTATGAACTCCGGCCCGTTGGTGCACATCAGGGCGACGGAGTCGCCGGCCTGCAGGCCCCTGGCCCGCAACGCCCGGGCCAGCCGGTTGATGTCGGCGTTCAGGTCCTCGTAGGTGCGGTCACCGCGCGGGGTGACGAGGGCGAGGCGGTCCGGGATGCGCTCGGCCCACCAGGCGAGCAGCATGCCCTGGGCCGCGGCGGCGAGCTTGTCCTCGGGGACGCTCATGCCGCCTCGCCGGTGTCGGGGCGGAAGAGGGGCAGCTGACGGCCGTCCCTCAGGGGCTCCCAGGTGACGGTGACGGCCATGCCGCTGTGGACCTCGTCGGGCGGGCAGCCGATGACGTTCGTCATCATCCGCACCCCCTCCTCCAGGTCGACCAGGGCCACACAGTAGGGCTCACCGCCCGAGAAGGCGACACGAGCCGCCTCGGGGTTGTGCTCGACCACGGCGGCGTAGACCGTGGCCCGTCCGCTGGCGGCGCGCCACTCGAGCGCCGATCCCGGAGCGGCGCAGTGCGGGCAGAAGGCGCGTGGATAGAACACCCCCCGGTCACAGGATGTGCACCACTGGACCAACAGTCGCCCCTCGCGGGTGGCCTCCCAGAACGGGCCGCTCTCGGCGCCGATGGGCGGCTCGAAGCGGGACGGCGGGGTGTCGCCGGATGCGGTCGTCACAACGTCGCCTCGGTGCCGAGCACCGCGGTGGACATGACCGACAGGAGGATGCCCGATCCGTGCGCCACGGCCACGTCGGCCCCCTCGACCTGGTGCTCGCCACACTCCCCGCGCAGTTGGCGGACCGCCTCGGTGATGAGGAACATGCCGTACATGCCCGGGTGGGTGAACGACAGACCGCCGCCGTTCGTGTTCATGGCCAGCGGGCCACCGCCCGGGCCGAGCGTGCCCTCGGCGGCGAAGGGGCCGCCCTCCCCCTTCTGGCAGAAGCCGAGGTCCTCCAGATGGAGCAGCGCGGTGATGGTGAAGCTGTCGTACCCCATGAGCACGTCCACGTCGGAGGCGGACAGGCCGGCCATGCCGAAGGCACGGGCGCCCGAGACGACGCCGGGCGTCGTGGTGAGATCGGGCATCTGGCTGATCCCCATGTGATCCGTGCACGACGCCGTGCCGAGCACGTAGACCGGCGGCTTGCGCAGGGTGCGGGCCCGCTCCGCGCTCGTCATGACGAACGCGCCGGCCCCGTCGGTGACGAGGCAGCAGTCCAGCAGGTGGAGCGGGCTGACCTGCAGGGGCGAGGCCAGCACGTCGGCGACGGTGAGACGGTCACGGTGGCGGGCCCGGGGGTTCAGCGCGGCCCATTCGCGGGTGCTGACGGCAATCTGTGCCAGCTGCTCGGACGTGGTGCCGTACACGTGCATGTGGCGGGCCGCCGCCAGCGCGTAGGGGCCCATCGGCGTGCGCAGGCCGTAGGGCAGGTCCCACTCGACCGTGGGGTTGGGGCCCGGCGGGACGCGGCGGGCGGCCGGGCGCCGTCGCGAACGGTCGCTGCGGGGGGTCGACGCGTAGACGCTCACCACGACGTCGCAGACACCCGCTGCGATGGCGGCGGCGGCGTGCTCGACGTGGACCTCGTAGCTGGAGCCACCCGTCATCGTCGAGTCCATGAACACCGGGTGGATGCCGAGATACTCGGCGAACGCCACGGCCGACTCCGCGTGGCACACGCCGTCGACGTCGGCGAGCGTCAGGCCGGCGTCCTCGAGGGCGTCGAGGACCATGGCCACCTCGAGCTCACGCCCGGTACGGTCGAGCTCGCCGGTGGGGGACACGTCGTCCGCGACGCCCACGATCGCCGCGGCGCCCCGCAGTGTCCGGTCCGCCCGTTCCACCCGACGACCCCCCGGTCCCGACTCGACCCTTGCCGCGCGCCCGGCTAGGCGTTCTTGGGCAGTTCGGAGAACGGCGTCACCCGGTCGTTGTTGGGCTCCTTGGGCAGGCCCAGCACCCGTTCCCCGATGATGTTGCGCTGCACCTGGTCCGTCCCGCCGTAAATGGGAGGCGCCTGCGCGAAGAGCGCCATCTCGCTGATGCCTCCGGCGAAGGGGTCACCGGTGGCGTGTTTCAGCGCGGCCTTGTCGTCGTTGTCGTAGGCGTGCAGCATCCCGGCCGGACCCGAGATGCGCAGCCCGAGGTCACGGGTGAGGCGCACGATCATGCTCATGGAGAGCTTGGCCACGTTGGGCATGCCGGGGATGTCCTTGCCCTGTTCCTTGACGGCCTTGACGCGCAGGCCGTTGAAGCGGCCCAGCTCGCCGAGCGTGTACAGCCGGGCCAGGTCCTGGCGGATTCCGGCGTCTTCGTTGACGCCCCGGGCCTGGGCGAGGCTGATCAGCAGGCTGGCACCGCCACGCATGGCGCCGAGCGCGCCGCCGGGCTGCTGCGACTTCTTGGCGCCGGGCGCGGGAGCGGGAGCGACCAGGTCGCCGACCCGCCGGCCGAGGAAGCCCATGACGGTGCCCGGCTGGGCCAGGCCGCCGCCCGCGGCGTTGCCGCCACCCGAGCCGAGGCCCGCCCGCTCGTTCATGAGCGTGGTGTTGGCCGCAGCCCATCCGTTGTTGACCCCGCCGATGAGGGCGGAGTCGGCCACCCGCGCGTCGGTGATGAACACCTCGTTGAACAGGGCGTGCCCGGTCATCTCCTTGAGGGGTCGGACGTCGACGCCGTCTTGGAGCATGTCGAAGGCGAAGTAGGAGATGCCCTGGTGCTTGGGGACGTCGGGGTCGGTGCGGGCGAGGAGCATGCCGAGGTCGGCGTACTGGCCACCCGAGGTCCACACCTTCTGGCCGTTGACGATCCACTCGTCTCCGTCCCTGACCGCCTTCGTCTGGAGCCCGGCCAGGTCCGAGCCCGCCTGGGGCTCGCTGAAGAGCTGGCACCAGGCCTTCTGCCCGGTCACGATGTCGCGCACGTAGAGGTCGATCTGCTCCTGGGTGCCGTGCGCCGCGATCGTCGGGGCGGCGAGCAGCAGCCCGAGGCCGGCGGGGGCGCCCAGCGCACCGGAGGCGGCGATCTCCTGCTGGACCAGGACCACGTCGGACCGTGCCATGCCCTTCCCGTAGGCGTTGGTCGGAAGACCGGGGGCGGCCCAGCCGGCGAGCCCCAGCCGCTCCCACCACTGGGCCACGGTGAGCTCCGGATCCCAGTTGTCTCCCAGCCAGCCCCGGAGCTCCTCGAGCAACTCGTCGGTGGCAGCCGTCTCGGTCGCGGTGTCGGTCACGACCCGAAGTTACCGGGTGCGCCCGCGCCCGGCGACTCGGTCGCAAAGTGGGTCGAGTGCCCGCCGGGGCCGCCGATTCGGCCGAGCTGGGGTCAGGACACCTCCGAGGGCACCCCGAACCGCTCCTGGTAGGGCGCCACCAACGCCCGGTGCGTGGCCAGGTCGAGCCCGGTGTCGGCGAACGAGTAGTCGTGGCCCGAACGGCGCGCCGTGTGGCGGGCGGCCAGGTACGCCTCGAGGGCGGAGCGGAATTCGGGGCTGATCGGGAGGCCCCACCCGTCGTACAGCCCCTCGACGACCCCGACAGGGTCGGCCACGAGGTCGCGGTAGACCACGTCGGCGATCTGGTCGTTCGGGATGTCGCCCGCGTCGCGCTCCGCCGTCACGTGGTCCATCTGCATCTCGAAGCCCATGGCCATGAACTGCACCAGGACGGAGTGGTCCACGTGGTCCGAGTGCATGTAGTGCAGGGTCGCCATGAGGTCGGTCAGCGAGCCGATGACGCGCAGCGGGTCTCGGTGGGTGATCACCACGCGGGCGTCGGGGTAGGTCGAGAAGACCAGGGGCAGGGCGGAGAGGTGGGAGGGCGCCTTGACGACCCAGCGCGTCGTCGGCCGCTCGGTCACCCACTGCAGCGTCTGCAGCTGGCGCTTGTGCCAGTCGTAGATCGGGGCCTGGTCCACGCCGCTGCGCCACATCGTGTAGTCCGCCACGTTGTACAGCCCGGTGTACATGTCACTCGAGAACTGGTGGGCGAAGGAGAAGATGCACTCGGTGGGGAGGCGGCCACCGTTCTCGTGCATGGCGGTGAAGGCGGGGACCATCTCGTCCATCAGCCTGATCTCGTCGTCGCACAGGTCGCCGGACGCGTCCTCGTAGGGGACGCTGAAGAGCAGCTCCCACAGCAGCGGCGGGCGGTTGTCGGGGTCGCAGGCGAGCAACTCGTGCAGCAGCGTCGTCCCGGAACGTCCGAGGCCGGTCACGACGATCGGCGCATGCACCGGCTCGCGCAGCACGGCCGGCTCCCGCGCCCAGAGGTCGACCATGCGCAGCCGGTTCTGGAGGATGAGCTGAATCTCGCCCCGTGTGCGCAGCCGCCCGGGCAGGTGCAGGCGGGCCTCCGCCTCGAGCGACGTGCAGAGGCGGCGGAACGGCTCCTCCCACCAGTCGTCGCCGAAGTCGTCGAGGCCCGTCGTGGCGGTAGCGGCGGCGCGGAGGTCGTCGGGGTCGAGCGAAATGAGCGAACGACCGTCGTCGCCGAGGCCGCGACCGAGCGAGACCATCTTGTCGGTCCACGGGCTGCGTGGCGGTGGCTCCCAGGGCATGGGGCGTCACCGTACCCGCAACGGGGGAGGCGCACGGGGAGTCGGATGGGGGACAATGGTCCCGTGGGCGAGAGCGCGACAGGCCTGGGCGTCGGCGAGATCGTCGATCTGTTGGCCACGGGCGCAGCGCGGCCGCTGCGCGACGGGTCGTCCGTCTCGCAACTCGACCATGCGCTGCAGACGGCCGCCCTGCTCGAGCGCGAGGCCCCCGACGATCGCGAGCTGCTGGCGGCGGGGCTCGTGCACGACATCGGCCACCTCGTGCCCGGAGTCGGTGACGATGCGCACGCCGGGGCGGCGGCCGAGGCCGTGCGGGCTGCGTTGGGGGACCGGGTGGCAGACCTCGTGGCCCTGCACGTGCAGGCGAAGCGCTACCTGGTGGCCACCGAGCCGGGTTACGGGGCCGAGCTGGCGTCGGACAGCGTGGCGTCGCTCGCCAACCAGGGCGGCTCAATGTCGCCCGACGAGGTGGCCGCCTTCGGGGCGCTGCCGTTGGCGCCGGCGGCCGTGGCGTTGCGACGGGCGGACGACAGCGGGAAGGTCGAGGGGCTCGTGGTGCGTGACCTCGGCCACTGGGTGCCACTCCTGCAGGGACTGTCCTGACGCGGCGACGAAGCCGAGCCGAGCCGAGCCGACCATCCACCGCCCCTGGGGCCCGCGTTGGCGGGTCGCGGCCGGTCAGGTGGTGACGGCGGTGACGAACCCGGCAAAGGCGGCGGGTGAGGTCACCGGGAACAGGTGGCCCGAGTCGGCCCGGATCACCGTCGCCGGCTCCGGGAGCCGCCGGGCCATCTCCTCCTGCGTCTCCGGAGGCACGGGGCGGTCTCGTTCGTTGAGCACGTAGGTGGTCGGGACTCCGGTGACGGCCGACCAGTGCACGGGCTGGAAGTAGTGGTGCACGGTGTCCTCCACGCAGCGGACGGGATCGGCCACGAACAGCAGGGTCTCGTCGTCGAGGGGGTCGCCACCGTAGGCGTGGCGCAACGACTCGGGATCCGCGGCGGGCGCGGGCAGGGTGATGGTCCGCCCGTCACGCTCGGCCGCGGCGAGGGCAAGCACCAGGCCCTCACGGTGGCGCTGCCTCATGCAGTCGATGCCGCAGCCTCCCTCGGCCGGGACGAGTGCGGCGTTCAAGACGATGGAGCGCACCCGGCCGCCGAGGGCGGAGACCACGCCGGGGACGACCAGGCCGCCCGAGGAGTGCGCGACCAGCACGACCGGCTCGTCGCCGCAGCCCGACTCGATGTCGGCCACCACGGACGCCACCTCTCGGTCGACCGACAAGGTGGCCAGGTCGGCCGGCTTGTCGGCCCGTCCGGGCAGGTCGACCGCGATCGTCCCGACCGGGAGCAGGGGGAGCAGACGGTCCCAGAAGCGGGCGGTCGTGCCGCCGCCGTGGACCAGCACGACGGTCATTGCCGTACGGGGCCCGCGGCGAGGCGCATGGGCGCGGACGTTACCGCGACCGGCGGGCGCGGCTGGGCGTCGGAGCGGCAGACTGGGGTCGATGCGGTCACTCGAGATCGAGGTCGACACCTCCCGGGCCCGGACCGTCGACCTCACCGCGGAGCTGGCGCAGTTCTGTGCCGGTCTCGGTGACGGGCTTGTCAACGTCTTCGTGCCGCACGCCACGGCCGGACTCGCCCTCATGGAGGTGGGCTCGGGATCGGACGCCGACCTCGTCGACACGCTCGAAGGGCTCCTCCCGCGCGACGACCGGTACCGCCACGCCCACGGATCGCCCGGCCACGGGGCCGATCACCTGCTGCCGGCCCTGGTGAGCCCGTCGCTCACGCTTCCCGTGCTCAATGGTCGGGTGGCGCTCGGGACCTGGCAGTCGGTGGTGCTCGTGGACCTCAACGCCGACAACCCGCGGCGCCGAGTTCGATTCAGCTTCGTCCCGGCCTCGGAGGGCTAGGGAGCGGGCCGAGGCCGCAGGCGGGGACGAGCGACCCCTCCTCGTCGAACCGCACGGTGCCGCCCGCCACGAGGCGCACGCAGGCCCGGACGACGTCCGGGTCGAAGCGCGTGCCGGCACCGCTCCGGATCTCGTCGAGCGCGGCGTCGACGCCGAGGGCGGCACGGTACGGTCGGGTCGACGCCATCGATTCGACGACGTCCGCCACGGCGATGATGCGACTGCCGAGAGCGATCTGGTCGCCGCGCAGGCCGTAGGGGTACCCGGAACCGTCCGAGCGCTCGTGGTGCTGGAGGATCATCTCCGCCACGTGGTCGGGGAAGGCGACCTTCTTGAGCATGTCGAACCCGGCTTGGCAGTGCATCCTGACCACCGCCATCTCGGTGTCGCTGAGCCGGCCCGGCCGCGTGAGGAGCTCGGCCGGCACCGACAGCTTGCCGATGTCGTGGATCCTGGCGGCCAAGCTGATCTGGTCGATCTCGCTGGTGTCGAGACCGAGCTCGTTCGCGATGGCGACGGCCAGTTGCGCCACGCGCTCCTGATGACCGGCAGTGTAGGGATCGCGCATCTCGACCGATGCCGCGAGGGCGCGGACCACGGCACTGGTGAGGGTGGCCTGGCTCTCCTCGAGCTGCTTCCGGTCGGTGATGTCGATCACCACGATGGCGATGCCCGTCACCAGGCCCTTCACCATGACCGGGTTCAGGTTCGCCAGCCAGGAGTGGGTCCGGTCCGGGTCGGTGGTCGTCGGGTCGGTCACCTCCCAGTTGACGACCGGCTCGCCCGTGTCGATGACGCGCCGGAGGATCGGCTCCAGGGTGGGCCACAACGCGGGGACGACCTCGGCGACCGTGCGCCCGATCTGATCCTCGACCCGTCCGCCGTTCGTCGCGGCGAGCACCGGGTTGATGCGCACCAACCGGAAGTCCCGGTCGACGTACCCGAACCCGACCGATGAGGTGGACTGCAACGAGTCGATGATCGAGGACGCCTCGGCCGTCGCCCGATTGGAGTCGCGCAGACTCTCTTCGAGGCGGGTCCAATCGGCTTGCCCGATCACCCGGTCCTCGAGCTCCTGACCCAGGCGGTGGTGCGGCGCGATGACGGCGCCCACATCCGTGATGGTGGCGGCCCGGCCACGTCCATGCGCCTTGGCGTGGTACAGACCCCGATCGGCGTCCCGGAACAGCTTCTGGCTCGTCGGCTCCAGGGGGTCGAGCGCGGCATAGCCGGCGCTCACCCGTAGTTCGGATCCGTCGGACTCGTCGAAGGCTCCGATGATCCGCTCGGACAGGGTGCGTGCGCTCGCCAGGTCGGTCATCGGGAGGATCACTGCGAACTCGTCGCCGCCGATCCGGGCCACGGCGTCGATCGATCGGCTGATCCGCCTGATGAGCGCCCCCGCCTGGACCAGGGCCGCATCTCCGGCGGCGTGGCCACGGGCGTCGTTGAACGACTTGAACAGGTCGATGTCGACGATGACCAGACTCAGTGCGTGACCATGCCGCAGGGCACGGTCAACCTCGACGCTCAGCTCGTCGTAGAACACGCCATAGCTGAGGCACCCGGTGAGCGTGTCGATGCGCGCCTGGCGGTGGAGCTCCTGCATGAGCCGGCCCTCGTCTCGCTCCAGCCGTGAGTGGTACACGGCTGCGCCGAGGCTGAGCGCGACTGTGCCGACCAGGAAGGCCGACAATGCGGCGATGTCGCTGTTCGACGACTCGACATGGAGGTTGGACAGAACCACGATCGCGAACTCGACCAAGGCGGCCATCCCGCAGATCCACACTTCGGTGACCGGGAGCGCCAGGGCTGCACTCAGGATCGGGAGGGCGATCAGCACGACGAGTGGGCTGTCGAGCCCACCGTCCAGGCAGATGGCGGTGGTCAGCGCTGCCCCGGCGAACAGGATGGAGACGAGCGAGAACATCACCCGCCAGGGCTGCCGGGCGACCCGGTCGACGAAGATCAGCGCACAGACGGCGAGGGCGAAGGTCAGGGCGCTGATGGCCTGGAGGGCAAGGCGGTGGGGCCCGCCGGGGGTGGCGGCGAAGTAGACGAGGACGAAGAGGGTCTCGCCGGTCAGGACCAGAAAGCCCAGGCGGATGTAGGACGTCCAGAAGCGCTCCTTCTCCTTGACGAGAGCGCGCTCGACGGCCTCGGGTGCGCGGTCCTCCGGGACGCGCCGATCCTCCTGCTCGGCCACCGACTGCAGCTCCAAGCTCATGGTTCTGTATCGGCTGACTTCCTGGGCCGGGTAACCGTTCCCGCGGGTCGGGGAGCGGATTCGGTGCATTCGGCTGCAATCGCCATTGGAGAGCCGAGTGGCCGCTCCACGGCTCGGGGCCCCCTGCGACCTTCCCGGCCGGGCCCGACCGTGCTTGCACGGCCCGGCCGGGCACGACAGAGTCCGTTCGTGGATTTCCCCGTGTCCGGGAGCTGCGACGCCCGTTTCCTGCGTGTGAAGGAGGAGTTCACGCGTAACTTCGCCGAGCGGGGCGAGGTGGGTGCCGCGGTGCACGTCATCGTCGACGGCACGACCGTGGTGGACCTCGCCGGTGGATGGCGGGACGCCGAGAGACGCCGGCACTGGGAGCTCGGCACCCTGGTCGACTTCTACTCGGTGGGCAAGCCCTTCCTGGCGCTCCTCGCGCTCCAGCTCGTCGACGAGGGCCGGATCGCCCTCGACGACCCCGTCGCGACCGCGTGGCCCGAGTTCGCGGCCGGCGGCAAGGAGGGGGCCACGCTCCGCCACGCCCTGTGCCACCGTGCCGCGGTACCGGCCATCCGCCAGCCGCTGACCGACGAGGACCTGTGGAACTGGACCCGGATGACCGGCGCGCTGGCCGCCACCGATCCGTGGTGGGAGCCCGGCGCGCGGCACGCCTACCACACGAACACCTACGGGCACCTGATCGGTGAGATCGTCCGTCGGGTGAGCGGCGAGACCTGTGGGCACCGGCTCGCTGCGCTCGTCGGCCCCCTCCGTGCCGACGTGCACGTCGGTGTCCCCCGGACGGAACGGAGCCGCTGCGCGCAGGTGATCTTCGAGGCCTCCGACAGGACCCGACGGCTCGATTTCGATGGACTCGAAGGGGACGAGCTCATGGAGATGCTGAGCTACTTCAACCCGCCGGGCTATTCCTCAATGGGCGTGGTCAACTCCGATGCGTGGCGCGAGGCCGAGGTCCCGTCGACCAACGGGCACGGCACCGCGCGGGGGGTGGCGCGCCTGTACGCCGCACTGCTCCAGCCCGGTCGCGTGCTCTCGGTCGATCTCCTCGCGGAGGCGGTGTCCCCGCAGTCCGAGGGCTTTTGCCCCATCCTCCACGAGGACGTCACGTTCGGGCTCGGCTTCAAGCCGACGACGCCGCGTCGGGCCTTCGGGCCTCACGCCGGGAGCTTCGGCCACTTCGGCACGGGTGGAGCCGTGGGCTTCGCCGATCCCCATGCCGGCGTCGCGTTCGGCTACGTCATGAACCATGTGATCCCCCGTTGGCAGAGCACGCGCAACCGGTCGTTGATCGACGCGGTCTACGACTCGCTCTGACCTGCAACCCACCTTCGGCCGGTCGGGTCGCCGCCTCCCGGGTGGGCATGCTCTAACGTTCCGGAGGCATCGGCCACCCGCGACGGGGTGGGGTGCAAAGGGGGCGACATGACCGACGCAGCGATGGCCACGCCGACCCGGCGGGCCGACATGTGGTACGCCGGAACGGCGTCCCAGCGCCGGCTCACGGTGGCCTTCCGCATCATCCTGGCCATCCCGCAGTTCATCGTGCTCTACTTCCTCGCCGTCGCCACCTTCTTCGTCGCGGTCATCGGGTGGTTCGCGGCCTTGTTCATGGGCCGCCTCCCGGAGTGGGCCCACAGCTTCCTCAGCGGGATGGTGCGCTGGTTCACGCGGGTCGCGGCCTATATGTACCTGTTGACCGACCGCTACCCGCCCTTCTCCCTCGACGACGAGGAGTACCCGGCCCGCCCCGTCCTCCCCGCCCCGGGCCGGCTGAACCGCTGGGCCGTGCTGTTCCGCCTCATCCTGGCCATCCCGGCGGCCGTCTTCTCCCAGATCGTGCAGTACGGCCTGACCTTCCCGATTCTGCTGGTGATGTGGTTCGTGGTCCTGATCAGCGGCCGCATGCCCCCTTCCCTCTACGCGACGTACTCGGCCCTCCTCCGCTACCAGGTCCGGTTCCACACCTATTTCTTGATGCTCACCTCCGTGTACGCCTGGGGCATGCTCGGCGATCCCGCTGCACCGCCGCCCCCGGCGTTGGGTGCACCGCCGGCACCCGGGTTCGGTGCCCCGCCGGCACCCGGGTTCGGTGCCCCGCCGGCCCCGGCGCCGCCCCCACCCACCGCGCCGCCGCCCACCGGGACACCGCAGAATTCGCCGGGATACCGAACCCCGCCCGCACGGCCGTACTCCTACCCGTCGGTTGGCGCGAAGACCACGGGGACGCCGCCCGACGAGGCGACGCCCGAGGACGGGGCCGAGCCGGAGCCCACGCCGGCGCCCGAAGCTGTCGGCGCAGCCGAACCGGGACAGGCACCGGAGCCGGCGGCGCCCGCGCCACCGGAGTGGCCCCCGCCCGTGCCGCCGCCTCCTCCTCCCATGCCTCCTCCCCCGGCGGGAATCGGTGGGATGCCTCCCCCGTCGCCGTGGGAGAGGGTGGCTCCTTCGCTCCCGCCGGAGGAGCAGACCCCGGCGTGGGCGACCCTTGTCCTCGCCGGTGCGGCGCGGGGCTGGATGATCTTCGCCATCGTGTGGGGCTCCATCATCTTCCTGGGTCAGAACATCACCCAGAACGTCTTCACGGGTCACAACCGCTCGAACGCCACGCTGTTCAACACGGTCAGCCCCGACGCCCACCCGGTCGACGCGGTCGACGCGGCCGGTGCAACCGTCAACCGTCCGGGGACGAGCGCCAACGGGTGCACCACGGTCGTGTGCCTGGTCCCGGTGTACCTCACCGCTGACACGCCTGGCGCGACGGACGCTGGAACACGCTGAAGGTGGTACCGGGCTGAGGACAGGCCGGCGCGCGGTCCACGCCGTCGCTGTCTCGCTTCGTCGGCGTCGCCGGCTCCTCGCGGCGGCCTGATCAGCTCGCTTGGCTCACCGAGCTCATGTTGAAGTCGGGAATGCGCAGCGGCGGCATGATCGTCCGGTTGAGGTACTCGCCGTATTCCCGTCCGAGCGAGCGCACCGGCGTGCCGACCTCGGTGGCCCGGGCCAGCAGGTCGACCGGGCTCTCGTTGAAGCGGAAGTTGTTCGCCGCGCCCACGACTGCGCCGTCCTCAATCACGTAGACGCCGTCACGGGTGAGCCCCGTGACCAACAGCGTGGCCGGGTCGACCTCCCGGATGTACCACAGGCACGTGAGCAGGAGGCCACGCTCGGTGCGCGCCACCATGTCGTCGACCGATCCACCCGCGGCCCCCACGCAGTGCAGGACGAGGTTGTCCACGTACGGCGCGGCCTCCACCCCGGATTTCGCCGCACCCGCCCTGTGGTACCGCAGGTGGGCCAATGCGCCCTCGTGCAGCCAGTCGACCCGCCGGGTGGGCAGGCCGTCGTCGAAGACCGAGACGTCCGAGCTGCTCGAGTCCGTCGCCACGAACGGCGCGCACTCCACGCTCGCCTCGAAGGGATCGCTGAACAGCGTGAAGGGGAGCGAGGCGATCCGCTCTCCGACGCGCGTGCCACCGCCCTCCTTGGAGAACACGGTGCGTCCGTCCTCGGCGTCGCGTCCCCCGAGGCCCCCGAAGGCGATCTCCGCCATCATGTCGCCCACGCCTGAGGGGGGCATGATCACCTCGTAGCGGCCGGCCTCCAGCGCGACCTGCCGTCTCGCCCAGTCGAGCCGGCGCCAGATCTCCTGCTCCATGGCCTGCATGGACGGCGAGATGGTGGGTTCGCCGACCCAGGCCGAGCCCTTTCCGTCGGCCGTGCGCCCCACGAGGTTCACGGCGGCGGTCGGCTGCAGGTGGGAGAGCCGCATCCCTGTCGAGCTGCCCAGGTAGAGCGTGGTGACGTCGAGCTCCGCGAAGCCAGCCAGCACGGCATCGCGTGCTCGCGCCCGGCCGAACGCACCCGACAGTGACGACAGGACGCCTTCGAGGACCGAGGAGTCCGTCTCTTCGGGCTCCAGCCCGAAGTCGCGGCCGAGGGTGCCGTGCTGCGGCTCGACCAGGGGGAACGCATCCTCGGCCGCTGGCGCCGATCGGGCGTCGGCCAGGGCGGCCGCCACCATCTCGTCGACGCCGGCGGAACCCACGACCCCCGTCCGGCGCGCGCTGCCGACCGACCCTGCCACCATCGTCACCACGCTGACGGAGCGCGCCCGGTGCACCCCGTTGGTCGTGGTCGTGTTCAGCGCGAAGCGGACGTCGGCGTGGCTGCCTTCCTCGACCAGCACGAGGCAGCCGTCGGCGCCCGCCGCGTCCGCGTCCGCGATGCCCCGTTCGACCAGCTCCTGGGCCGGGATCACCGGCGCGCCCCTGGCCCGCTCAGCGTCCCGACTCCTCGCGCGTGTTGAGCACCCGCACCCCGCGCACGAGCACCGAGGGGCACCCGTGCGACACCGGCGCCACCTGACCCGGCTGCCCCTTGCCGCAGTTGAACGCACCGCCGAGCACCCAGGTCGACTCGCCGCCCACGGCCTCCATCGCGCCCCAGAAGTCGGTCGTCGTCGCCTGGTACGCCACGTCCTTCAGCTGTCCCGCGAGCTTGCCGTTCTCAATGCGGTAGAAGCGCTGCCCGGTGAACTGGAAGTTGTAGCGCTGCATGTCGATGGACCAGCTCTTGTCACCGGCGATGTAGATGCCGCGGTCCACTCCCGCGATCAGCTCGTCGGTGCTCGGTCCCGTCGCCCCCGAGTGGGCCAGCGACACGTTGGCCATGCGTTGGATGGGCACGTGCATCGGTGAGTCGGCGAAGGCGCAGCCGTTGGATCGTTCGAAGCCCATGGCGGCCGCGATCGAGCGGTCGAGCTGGTAGCCCACGAGCGTCCCTTCGCGCACGAGGTCGAAGGACTGCCCCTCGACGCCCTCACCGTCGATCCCCACGGTGGCCAGGCCGTGCTCCACGGTGCGGTCACCGGTGACGTGCATGACGGGGGAGCCGTAGGCGAGCGTGCCGAGCTTGTCGAAGGTGGCGAACGAGGTCCCGGCATAGGCGGCCTCGTACCCGACGGCCCGGTCGAGCTCGGTGGCGTGCCCGATCGACTCGTGGATCGTGAGCCACAGGTTCGACGGGTCGACGACGAGGTCGTAGGTACCGGCCTGGACCGACGGGGCGCGCAGCTTCTCGGCGAGCAGCTCCGGCAGCTCGGCGAGTTCGGCGTCCCAGTCCCAATTGCCGCCGCCCACGGGACCGGTGAGGAACTCCCAGCCGCGTCCGACCGGAGGGGCCAGCGTGCGCATCGTCTCGAACCCGGCATCCGAGAGCGCCAGCGCCTCGAGCTGGGTCTGGAGGCGCACGCGGTGCTGGGTCGCCCGCGTCCCGTTGAGGTCGGCGAGGTACGTCTGCTCCGACACGGCCAGCAGGGAGGCGGTCGTGTGGGACACGGCCGGGTGGTCGCCCAACCGGGAGCTCCACTCGGACAGCAGTGCCACCTTGTCGGACATGGGCACGGTCGACGGGTCGACCGCGAACGCGCTCGACCACGTGACGTCGCCGTGCGGCGGCTCGGGCGCCAGCTCGACCCGTCCGCCCCCGGCCCTGCCCGTCACCCGCGCCATCTCCATGGCCTGGCGGACGAGGCCGGCCGCCTCCTCCGGCCGCACGTCGACGGTGGCGGCGAACCCGACCGCACCGTCGACGACCACGCGCACGCCCATGCCAAAGTCGGTGTCGTCGGCCGTCGTGTCGGGTTGCGCGTCGTGGAGGCGCACCGTCTGGCTCCGGATGCGCTCGACCCGGAGCTCGGCCGCCCGGCAGCCGGCGGCGGCTCCGAGCGCGGCGTCGGCCAAAGCCGAGAGATCGTCGGCGGGCAGCGGCATCAGGCGACGGGCGTGGGTTGGCGCAGCGGAAGGCCGGCGGCGGTGTAGATGGCGTCGATGAGCTCCATCGTACGGATCGCGTCGACTGCGGTCGTCGGGAAGGACGCACCGTCCTCGACGGCCGCCACGAACGCCTCGAGCTGGTAATCGTAGGTCGGCCGCCGGCTGAAGCGCTCCTTGCGGGTGCCGAGCGAGGTCGTGACCTTCATCCGGTGCCCGTGCTGCGGGCTGAAGGGGTTGAAGACGGAGATCTTGCCGTTGTCTGCCGTGACCTCGGCGTGGAGGCGCAGCACCGACGACGAGAACATGGAGCACCCGATGTGGGCGCGGCCGCCGTCGGGCAGCGAGAAGTGGGCGTCCATGGCCCGGTCCACGCCGGGTGACGAGAGCTTGGCCTCGGCACTGATCACGCGCGGCCCAGGCGCCAGCAGCCGCAGGAGGCTCACGGGGTAGCAGCCCATGTCCATGGTGGCGCCGCCGGCCAGCGGCAGCTGGTAGCGGATGTCGCCCTTCTTCCAGAGAGGGGCCGAGAACGACACGTCGATGTTGGTGACGTTGCCCAACTCACCGGAGCGGACGATCTCGACGAGGCGCTTGGCGAAGGGGTGGTACTGGTAGTGGAAGGCCTCCATGACCACCAGACCGGGGTTGGCGTTGGTCGCCTCGGCCACGGTCCGGGCCTCGTCCGCGTTGGCGGTGAACGGCTTCTCGCACAGGACGTGCTTGCCCGCCCTGAGGGCCGCGATGGTCCAGTAGCCGTGCAGCCCGTTGGGGAGCGGGTTGTAGACGGCGTCGATGTCGGGATCGCCCACCAGCTCGGCGTAGCTTCCCAGGACGCGGGGGATCTGGTGCTTGCGGGCGAACTCCTCGGCCCGGGTCCGGTCCCGGGCCGCGACGGCGACCACGGTGGCGCGCCCGGTCCGGCGGGCCGGCTTGACGAGGGCGACCGGGGCGATCTTGGCGGCCCCCAGGATGCCGATTCTCAGCACGCCGCGGTCATCCGGGCGTGCCGACCCGAAGCGGGCAGTGAGGGAAGGCCCCCACGGACGTTTCCCAAGCATGGGACGGAGGGGCCGCAACGTCGGCCGGAGGTACCTGGCGCAACATGAGCACGGACGCTAACGCACGCGGGGGCCGCCCGACGCTTGGACACGTCCGGGGGCTCGACGGGATCCGGGCGCTGTCCGTCCTGGCGATCATCGCCTTCCACTCGGGCTTGAGCTCGGTACCCGGCGGCTTCTACGGCGTCGACTCCTTCTTCGTGCTCTCGGGGTTCCTGATCACGTCGCTGCTGGTCAAGGAGTGGGACGGGACGGGCACGATCCGTCTGCGCCGCTTCTGGGCGGGCCGCGCCCGCAGGCTCCTGCCCGCACTCTTCGTGTTGGTGGCGGTCATCGGCATCGTCATGGCGGTGGCGCCCGGCGTCCTGTCGACGCGCCACATCGTGGGCGACGCCCTCTCGACCGTCTTCTACTTCTCGAACTGGTACTCCATCCACGGGGGTGCGACCTACTTCACCCTGTCCGCGCAGCCGTCGCCCCTGCTGCACACGTGGTCGCTCGCGATCGAGGAGCAGTTCTACCTGGCCTGGCCGCTCGTCGTGTTGGGTGTGCTCAAGGTCGGGTCGGCGCGGCGGCCCCTTCGAGTGAGTGTCCGGACCGTCGAGGTGCCGGGCGGCGGACGCCCGGTGGTCCTTCCGGCTGCCGCGGCCTCGCACGACGGGGAGTGGACACGCCGTCGCCGACTGCACGCGCTCTTCGGCGTGGCCTGTCTCGGGTCCCTGGCTTCGGCACTGCTCATGGCGCTCCTCGCCCCGGACGGCTACACGACCCGCGCCTACTACGGCACCGACACCCGCGCCCAGGCGCTGCTCGTCGGCGCGGCCGTCGCCATCGGGTTGACCCTGTGGCGCGAGGGCAGTCGGCGTGTGTGGTTCATCCGACTGGCCTCCGTGCTCGCCGTCGCGGGCGTGGCCGGCACGGCCGCCCTGTGGGCGACGACGTCGGAGGCCTCGACCTTCGCCTTCAATGGCGGCTTCCTGCTGGCCAGCCTGGCGGCGGGTGCCGTCGTCCTCGGCTGTGCCGTGGCGCCCCGTTCGCTGGTCGTGCGTCTGCTGGAGCTGCCGCCGCTGCCGCAGTGGGGCCGCATCTCGTACGGCGTCTACCTCTGGTACTGGCCCGTGCTGCTGATCATGACGGGCCAACGGCTGCACTGGGGCGTGTACCCGCTCTTCCTCGCTCGCGTCGGCATCACCGTGGCCATCGCCGCGGTCAGCTACGACCTCGTCGAGATGCCCGTCCGCCGCGGCGCGCTCAGACGCTGGCGGTCGTGGGTGGCCGCACCCATCGGCGCGGCGCTGGCCGTCGGGGCCGTCGTCGTCAGCACACTGGTGCCGGTGGGAGCCACCGAGCTGCAGGGCACCCGGCTCACCGTCGCCGCCACCGACCCCACGACCACATCGTCCTACCTGACGCCCACGCCGGTTGCCACCGCCTCCACGAAGCCGGTGAAGGTGTTGTTGATCGGCGACTCGGTCGCCGGCACGCTCGGTGTGGGCCTGGAGCAGGAGGCCCGGCAGGACGACGTGCAGATCGTCGACGAAGGGACGCCGGGCTGTTCGCTTTCGATGCAGACGCAGATCCGGGTGCTCTTCTACACGGTGGCGCCGGACGCACCGTGCGACGTCGACCAGGACCCGGACTCGCTGCTCGCCACGTGGCGCGCCTGGGTCGACGCCTACAACCCCGACGTGGTCGTGTACCTCGCCCGGGGCGAGACGTTCGACCAGGTGGTCGGGGGGAAGTGGCAGAACCTCGGGCAGGCCGGCTTCGACCGCTACGTGGAGAGCCGCTTCCGCCAGGCGGTCGCCGTCCTCGGTTCCCGGGGGGCGAGTGTCGTGTTGATGACGTCGCCGTACTACGACAGTGGGGCGTCGCCGGCCGGCGCCCCGTGGCCCGAGGACGATCCGGCCCGGGCGGCGATCGACAACGCGACCATGCGTGAGGTGGCCGGCAGCACGCCGGCGGGGGCCGACGGAAGCAGGGTCTACGTGTTCGACCTCAACGCCGTGGTCTCGCCCGATCGGACCTTCGCGGCCAGCGTCGGCCAGGTCAACGTGCGCTGCAACGACGGCGTGCACTTCACGCGCTCGGGCGGGATCTACGTGGGGCTCCGGCTGGCGCCCGAGCTGGCGGCGATCGGCCAGGCCCACGCCGCGGCCTCCCCGGGTGGCGCGTGGCCCGGGCCTCTGCCACCATCGACCCCCTCATGGTTTCCGAGCCTGCCCTGCCAGTAGTCCGGCGTGCCGACGACCGTGACGTCGACGCCATGGCGGCCCAGATGGCCAAGACGTTCTGGGACGATCCCGTGTCGAGCTCCATCTTCCGGAACGGCGCGCGCCGGGACGCGGGTCTGCGCGCGTACTTCCGCACCCAGCTTCGGGCCGACTACCTCCCCTTCGGAGGCTGCTACACGACCGACGGCTACGCCGGCTCGGCCATCTGGGCCCCCGCCGGCAAGCCTTTGCTGACCGGCTTGCGGGGGATCATGACGATGGTGCCGGTGCTGCCGTACGTGGTGACCAACCTCGTCACGACGTTGCGGCTCCTCAACACCGTCGAGACGCTGCACCCCCATGAGCCGCACTGGTACCTGGCCAGCCTGGGTACGGCGGTCGGCCAGCAGGGCAGGGGAGTGGGGAGCGCTCTGATGCGTCCCGTGCTCTCGCACTGCGACCGGGAAGGGATGCCGTGCTACCTCGAGTCCTCCAAGGAGCGCAACGTCCCCTTCTACCGCCGCCACGGGTTCGAGGTCGTCCAGGAGGTGCCGCTGGGCGCGGAGGGGCCGTCGATCTGGACGATGTGGCGGGAGCCGCAGCCGGGTCCCTGAGCACGCCGCCCCTACGTGGGGTGGATGCCCTCCGGCATGGACAGGGCATCGTTGACCACGAGCCCGAGCACGTCAATGACCGAACGGGCCGGTGCGGAGGGCAGGCCCCGGCGCCGCTGGGCCACCCCGACCCGACGGCGGGGGAGTCCGGTGACCGGGAGCACGGAGAAGCGCCCCCGGAGGTGGCCCGGCACGGCGGTCGCGGGGAGGATGGCGGGTCCGTAGCCGTCGAAGGCCAGGGAGGCGATCAACCGCACGCCGTCGAGCTCCATGGACGGCCGCAGCGTGACACGGGCCGGCACCGTCGCACCGTCGATCTCCGCCCGCAGCGCGGTGCCCGGCGCGGGGAGCAGGAGCTCCAGCTCGGACAGGCGCTCGAGGGGGATCGAGGACTGCGTGCTCATGGGGTGGTCCGAGGGGAGCACGACCACCAGGTCCTCGTCGAAGAGCTGGGCGGCCATGATCTCGTCCCCGCTGAGCGGGAAGGTGACCACGGCGAGGTCGAGCTGGCCCGAGGCCAGCTGCTGTTCCAGCTGCATGCTGGAGCCTTCGGCCACGTTGAGGTGGATGTGGGGGTGGCGCACCCGCAGGAGGTCGAAGAGCTGGGGCACCAGCCACCGCCCCGTCGTGCCGATCATGCCGAGGCGCACCGTCCCGACCACCTCTTCGCGCAGCGCGGTCACGTCGGCCACCATCGCCTCGAGCTCGTTCATCACCCGGCGGGCCCGCTCAACCACGACGTCGCCCTCTTCCGTGAGGCGCCCCGACGCCCGGTCGACGAGCTGGACGTCGAGTTCCCGCTCCAAGCGCGCCACATGCGCCGACACGTTGGACTGCACGGTGCCGATCGAGGCCGCCGCTGCGGAGAAGCTCCCAGTGTCCGCGATGCCCAAGAGTGCTTGCAGGTGTTTCAATTCCACCTGGAATCTCCTCCCATTGGTGCTTGCCCCAGTTCAGTTACTCATCAGTATAACTGATATGAAGTATCTGCTAAAGCTGCTTGACTGATTGCCGAGTGGCCGACAGAATGGTCCTCAGACCGCAGGGAAATGGAAGCCCCCCCTCCAACCCTGATGAGTCTTGAGAAGGGATCGCCCTCCCCCCCGGCGATCCCTTCTCCTAATTCCGGCCCCTTTTCGACCCGGCTCGTGAGCCGCTGCCGCACCGGGGGGCTGGTGCGCGAACTGCCTTAGGCTGCGTAGCCGTGGCCCCGAGCGCCGTTTTCATCGACCTCGACCGGACACTGCTGTGCCGTGCGTCGGGCCAGGTGCTGAACCGGGCCCTCGTGCAGGAAGGGGTGCTGCCGGAGGGGCGCTCGCTCCCCGGGGACAAGCTGCTCTACGCCGTGAACGACCGTTTCGGGGAGAACCTCTTCTCCATGTCCCTGGTGCGGGCGGCCGCCCGGGTGGCCCGGGGCTGGCGTCAGGAGCAGGTCCAGGCGGCCGGACGGCGGGCAGTGGCCGGGCTCAGCGAGCTGGTCGCCGCCTTCGCCCCCCAGCGGCTGGCCGCCTTCCGTGCGGAGGGGCACCGGCTCGTGCTCTCGACCACCACGCCCGTCGACATGATCGCTCCCTTCGCGGAGGCCCTCGGCTTCGACGACCTGGTCGCCACCGTCTACGAGACCAAGGACGGCCGTTACACGGGCCGGCTCTACGAGGGGTTCGTGTGGGGGACCGGAAAGTTGCGCGCCGTGCGCGAGTGGGCCGACGACAAGGGGATCGACCTGGCCGACTGCCACGCCTGCAGCGACAGCATCTTCGACGTGCCGCTGCTCTCCAGTGTGGGCACTCCCCACGCGGTGAACCCCGATCCGTCGCTCACCGTCGTGGCCACGGCACGCCGCTGGCCCATTGAGCACTGGGACCGGCCTCCGGGCGTCCCGAGCGTCGTGGGCCTGGAGCCGTACCACCTGCTCCGTCCGTTCGTGCGCGAGCTGACCTTTCCCTATGCGCGCTTCGACATCGCCGGCGTCGAGCACGTGCCCGCACGGGGCCCGGTCCTGCTGGCCTCCAACCACCGGAGCTACTTCGACGTGGCCGCACTTGCTCTCGTCGCCCGGGCCATCGGCCGGCCGGTGCGCTTCCTCGGCAAGAAGGAGATCTTCGACGCACCCGTCGTCGGTTCGATCGCGCGCGCCCTCGGGGGCATCGCGGTGGACCGCGGCAGCGGGTCGGGCCGGCCGCTGCGCGAGGTCGAGGCGGCGCTCAAGGCGGGCGAGGTGGTCATCGTGACCCCACAGGGGACCATCCCGCGCGGCCACGACTTCTTCGATCCGGCACTGCGGGGGAAGACCGGCGCGGCGCGTCTCGCCGCCTCGACCGGCGCCACCGTCGTCCCGGTCGGGCTCTGGGGGACCGAGAAGGTGTGGCCGCGCTCCTCCCGCGTTCCCGACTTCACGCTGGTGTGCAACCCACCCACGGTGCAGGTGCGGGTGGGCCAGCCGGTGCCCCTGTCGCTGACCGATGCCAAGGCGGACACCGAGACGATCATGCAGGCCATCAGCGCCCTGCTGCCCGCGGAGTCGCGGGTGCGCCACGAGCCGACAGCCGAGGAGCTGGCCCGCACCAAGCCGCCTCGGTGAGGCAGCAGCTGGCCAGCGCGGCCACCCGCGCCGTGAACGCTGCGTCTCGCCGCCTCGGTCGCGGCCAGGGGACCGTCGCCGGCGGCCGGGCCGGGCTCCGGCTGGACCCCAAGCTCCTCGAACACCTGAGCGCGGGTCGACAGGTCGCGCTGGTCACCGGTACGAACGGCAAGACGACCACGACCCGGCTGCTGACGGTTGCCCTCGGCGCCACCGGGGACGAGGTGGTGAGCAACGAGACCGGGTCGAACATGCCGCCGGGCCATGTCGCCGCCCTCGCCGGGTCGCGGGCCACGCGCGCCGTCCTCGAGGTGGACGAGGTCTACCTGCCGCGGGTGCTCACGGCGACCGCCGCCGCTGCCGTCGTGCTCCTGAACCTTTCGCGCGACCAGCTCGACCGCACGAACGAGGTGCGCATGGTGGCGGGTCGCTGGCGCGCGGCCCTGGCGGCGGCGCCGCACACCCACGTGGTCGCCAACGCGGACGACCCGCTGGTGGCCTGGGGTGCGAGCGTGGCCCGCGACGTGCACTGGGTCGGAGCCGGCCTGCGTTGGCAGCTCGATGCCGTGGGCTGCCCGGCCTGTGAGGGCCGCATCGAGTTCGGCGAGGGCGGATGGTCGTGCGCAGGGTGCGGCTTCGCCCGGCCCGAGACCGAGGCCAGGCTCGTGCACTCGGCCGGCGGCATGCCGAGCGGCGAGTGGGCCGATGGGCGGACCTACCCGGTCCGGCTGGCGCTGCCCGGTCGGTTCAACCAGGCCAATGCGCTGATGGCGGCGGTGGCGGCGGAAGCGTGCGGCGTCGACGCCCTCATCGCGCTCCAGGCCATGGAGCAGGTGGAGGAGGTGGCTGGCCGTTTCACGGTGCGTCCCATCGGCGAGGCGCAGGCGCGGCTCATGCTGGCCAAGAACCCTGCCGGGTGGGACGAGCTGCTCGATCTGGTGGCCGGGTCCGATGCGCCGCTGGTCGTGAGCATCAACGCGCGGGTGGCCGACGGGGCAGACCCAAGCTGGCTGTGGGACGTGCCCTACGAACGGCTGGCCGGGCGCACCGTGGTGGCCACCGGAGACCGCTACCGCGACCTCTCCGTCCGCCTGCACTACGCCGGCGTCGCGCACACGACGGAGGCCGACCCGGTCCAGGCCGTCGTGCGGGCGGCCGACGGCACCGGCGCGGTCGTCGACGTCATCGGGAACTACACGGCGTTCCACGACCTCCTCGGGGCGCCCAGGTGAGCGGCCCGCTGCGCGTGGCGGTCGTCTACCCCGACCTGCTGGGCACCTACGGGGACGGGGGCAACGGGCTCATCCTGGCCCGCCGGGCCGAGTGGCGGGGCCTCGACGTGGAGTTGCTGCAGGCGGTCTCCGACCGCCCGCTCCCCGAGGCGGACATCTATTGCCTGGGCGGTGGCGAGGACGGCCCACAGGTTCGGGCCGCGCGCACCCTCGTCGACGACGGGACCCTGGCCCGGCGGGTGCAGGGCGGCGCGGTCGTGCTCGCCGTGTGCGCCGGCTTCCAGGTGGTGGGACGGAGCTTCCCCGGTGCCGACGGGGAGCCGCACGAGGGCGTGGGCCTGCTCGACATCGAGACCTTGAAGGGAGCCGGCCCGCGGGCGGTGGGGGAAGTGGTGGCCGAGCCGGAGGGCATCGAGGGCCTCCCCGTCCTCACCGGCTTCGAGAACCACGGCGGTCACACGATGCTGGGCGAGGGCACCGTCGCCCTCGGGCGTGTCACTGCCGGCATCGGCAACGGCGACGGCGGCCGGGGCGAGGGTGCGGTCGCCGGCCACGTGGTGGGGACCTACCTGCACGGGCCGGTGCTGGCCCGCAATCCGGCACTGGCCGATGTCCTGCTGGCCTGGGCGCTTCAGGGCGCCTGGCTCGAGCCACTCGACGACTCGGCGTCGGAGGGGCTGCGGGAGGAGCGGCTCGGTACGATGCGCCGCAAGCGACTGCGCCGGCGGACATAGGGAAGGCGATTCGAGTGCGCACACTGCTGAACCTGCTGTGGTTCTTCTTCTCGGGCGTGTGGCTCGCCATCGGCTACGCCGTGGCCGGCGTCATCCTCTGCCTGCTGATCATCACGATCCCCTTCGGCGTGGCCTGCTTCCGTCTGGCCGGCTTCGTGATCTGGCCGTTCGGGCGGTCGCTGGTGCCCAAGCCGGGGGCCGGCGCACCGTCCGCAGTGGCCAACGTCATCTGGTTCGTCCTGGTGGGTCTGTGGATGGCCCTGGCGCACCTGGTCCTGGGTCTGGTGCTGTGCCTCACCATCATCGGCATCCCGCTCGGGCTCGGGAACTTCAAGCTGGCCGCGGTGGCCATCGCACCGCTGGGGAAGGAGATCGTCCCCACCAGCGACCCGCGCGCCCAGCTGGGTGCGATCAGCTTCTGATCGTCCGGGCCGTCACTTGGTGGCCAGGACGATCTCCGTGTCGCCCGGCCAGTCCCAGAAGAGGCCCTCGGGGGAGTGCTGCCAGAGCAGTGCGCGCAGCGCGGCCTCGAAGGCCTCCCTCGAATCGCCGAAGCGGCGTGGCGCGGCGTAGGAGGTGGAGTAGTAGCCCGCCACGATGGAGTCCACGTCGCGCACGATGTCGGGCCGGCCCGGCGCGTAGACCGTCCGGCAGTCGCCGAAGAGAGACGCCCGCAGGTCGGTCTGGTGCAGGCGCGGCGTCGATCGCCTTGCCTTGGACAACAGCGATGCATCACTGGTGAACTCCCGCACGAGCGCCACGATCTCGGCCTCGGGGATGTGCGGGCGTGCCGGCCCGCGGGGCTCGGGCCGGCCTTCCGCACAGTGGCCGATCAGCGCCACGGTGCCACCCGGTTCGAGGAGCTCGTGCACCGTGTCGAGCACCTCCATGCCAGCGGTCCAGTGGTAGGACTGGCCGAACGTGACCAGCCGGTAGGTGCCGGTGACGAGGCTGCCGAGCTCCTCGGCCACTCCCCGGATCCACCGGATGCCCCGCTGTCCCGCCGCCTCGGCCCGGCGCTCACCCTCGGCGAGCATCCCCGGATCGGGATCGACGGCCACCGACTCGTCGAAGACCGGTGCCAGCTCGACCACCAGGACCCCCGGGCCACTCCCGACGTCGAGCAGGCGCCCGTGACCGTCGAGCGAGAGCTCGCGCTCCAGTGTGGGGAGCAGCTCGCGCGAGTAGGGGGGGCGCCCCGCCATGTAGTAGGCGGAGGCCTCACGGAACGTGCCGGGGTCCCTCGTCACACCCACCGGGAGACCTCGAGCGTGAGGAGGTCCTGCGCCACCACGACCGTGCCGCCGAAGTGCTCCTTCGCCAGGGCGACCCACTCGTCCTCTGCTCCGGGCTGTGGCGCGGGTACGAGATGCGTCAGGAGAAGCGTGCCGACGTCGTTGCGCGCCGCCGTCCGGGCGGCATCCTCCACGGAGGAGTGGTAGTCGAGGACGTCGGTCAACCTGGCCAGGCCGAGCGGCTCAATGAGATCGCGCCGGACGACCGTGTGGACGAGCAGGTCGGCGCCCGCGCACAGCTGGTCGAGGCCGGGACACGGGACCGTGTCGCCCGCGATCACCACGGACGCGTCGCCCTCGTCGATCCGGTACCCGAGCGTCGGGCGCACGGGCGCATGGTCGGTGGGTGCCGCGGTGACCCGCACCGATCCCGCCTCGAGGACGAGGCCGCCCTCACACTCGGTGACGTCGGCCGACGGCCGCCACTGCAGGTCGGTGTGGTGGGCCATGCGGTAGCCGATGTCGAGCTCGAGCATGGCTTCGGTCGCGTGGAGCAACCGGGTGATCCCCGGCGGGCCGAACAGGGGCAACGGGTTGGGCTGGAACGAGGTCACCCAACGCGAGGTGACCACGTCGTTGAGATCGGTCGTGTGGTCGCTGTGCAGGTGGGTGAGGAACAGCCCTCGAATCGCCCCCGCGCTCGAGCCGGCGGCCGCGGCCCGCATGAGGACCCCACGCCCGCAGTCGAACAGCAGGTCTCCGATCTCCGTGCGGACCAGGGTGGAAGGACCGGCGCGCGACGCGTCGGGGAGCGGGCTTCCGCTGCCGAGAACGATCGTCTGCATAGGGCTCCTCCCCGGTCGGGCGTCGCACCGGCCGACACCCGGGAGCAGCATGGCACTGTTGCCACGGTGCTGCCGCCAGGGCTCTGGAGGGGGTGGCAGCGTCGCGACGGGGTGCGCACGACACGGAGTCCGTGACCCTGGACCGCGAGGACAGGCGGCTCCGGTGCATCGCGACGACGGACTGGCCGGGGCGGTGATCCTCGTCGCCCGCCCGCTGCCTCGTCAGTCGGGCCACTCCTTGCCGTCACGCCGGGACGGCGGATCGTCCAGCGCCCAGGAGCGGCGCCAGGCCGAGGCGTCGGGGCCGCGATGGGCCGTCTCGGCGCCATCGACCGGAGCGACCGCGCTCACGGCACGGCGCGCCTGCCACCAGTCGGAGTGGACCTCACGCGACAGCGTGGCGACGGCTGCCTCCACGCGGGCCGAGAAGCGGCGGGCGTTCTCGCCCTCGTCGGGCGTCATGGGTGCCCCGAAGAGCACGGCGATGGGGGAGCGGCGCAGCCTGCCACCGAGGCGAGACTCGGTGCCCGAGCCACCAGGTGCCCGCGCCCCCGCCTCGACCGTCTTGGGCAGCACGTGGCGGGTCCCGTGCAGGTAGACCGGGACCACCGGCCGCCCGGTGCGCCGTGCCAGGTAGGCGGCCCCCCCGTGGAAGGGCTGGGTCCAGCCGTCCGGCGAGCGCCCGCCCTCGGGGAAGATGACGAGGTTCCACCCGTCCTCCACGAGCTCGGCCGCCGTGTCGGCCGACCGGCGGCTCACCTTGCTTCGCTCAATCGGGATGGCCGCCAGGGCGAAGGCCCACAGCACCGACTTCCAGGTGCGGTCGAAGAAGTAGTCGGAGGCGGCCGCCACGATCGTCCGGTGGCGGAACTCCACCGGCAGCGTCGTGAGCAGCAGGGGAGTGTCGATGTGGCTGGCGTGGTTGGCCGCGAAGATCAACGGCCCCTCGACGTGCTGGAGGTGCTCCAGCCCACGTACGGTCGCCGGAGCCAGGAGCCGCGCCGCCGGTCGGGTCACGTTGTCCATCATCACGGCACGGGCCAGCCGGACCGGGTAGCGGCGGGACCAGTCGTGGTCGTAGTCGAGCCCGACCTTGCGCTCGGGATCCGGACGGTCGACCGTCGTCGGCCACGAGGGCGCGGCGAACGGGAAGCGGGCCGTGCGCACCCGCCCGAGGATCCCCGAGCGGGCCATCAGTGCACGTCCGCCATGAAGATGGGCGGATTGTGCACGTGGGTCAGCGTGGGGGAAGGGCCCACGACGTCGGAAGCGATCTCGAGCGCGTCGTTCATCGAGCTGGCCGGGGAGAACCCGAGCCGGCGCACGGCCTTGGCGTCCCCTCCGACGACGATGACCCGGCCCACGTGCGCCAGCGCGTGCGCGCACCAGTACCACATGTAGAACGGGTGGACGCCGTGGTACGCGTGGCCCGTCCGGTACAGGTGCACGTACCACGGGTCGGTGGCGAAGGACTCCTCGAACTCCTTGTGCATCTGCACCGGGTCGATCGTCTGGGTCAACACCTGCTCGTAGAAGTCGATGTAGCTGGGGTGGTGCCCCGGGTGGAACTCGGGCCGGGTCGGATGCCGCATGATCACGACCCCGCCCTCGCGGACGAGGGGCTTGCCCCGGTACATGTTGAAGAAGTACCCCAGGCCCAGGCAGGCGACGAGGATCGGGTTCATGATGGAGTTGACGTTGTAGGGACAGATGTAGGGCAGGCCCATCGTGAGGATGTCGGTCTGACCCTCGACGTCGACGCCCTGCTGGGCCCACACGTTGGCCGTCGTCAGCGCATGGACCGCCTCCACCTCGCCGGCCTGCACCGAGGTCAGCGCATGGGGGGACTTGATCGACTGGAAGATCTGGCGGGCGATCCTGGGTGGCGTCTTGGACAGCGCCGTCGAGGTCGCCGCGAACGTGGCGCGGTCGCGGAGCGACCACTCCCACTCCCGCTTCTGCAGGAACTTGAAGTTCGAGGGAAACGTGTCATTGTTGAGCGTCGTCTCAATCTGGAAGATCTTGACCCCGGACTCGGCGATGAGGCGGCCCATGCGCCAGTTCGACGAGTGCAGCTCGGAGGCGGGCTGGTCCATGAACGACTTCGAGTGGCGCATCGTCTGTGGATTGTGGTGATGGCGCAGGCTCCGGTAGCTGGCCAGCCCGGTCGCCACGCTCTTGTGGCCGCCGTCCATGGACACGAGGTTGATGTTGACGTACACGAGGAGGTCGGACGTGGCCGCCCTCTTGTTGATCTCCACGTCCTCACCCTGGTCTGTCTGACCCAGGTGGACGAGGTTGTCGGGGTCCTCGGCGTCGTGCTGGGTGAGCAGGCCGTGTGGGGCGAAAGCGTCGTAGACGCGGTTCCCGAGCGCGTGGCGGAGCTCCTCCTCGGTCATGCGACGGTGCAGGGCCAGCGCAGCGACGAGGACCACGTCGTCCACCCCCGCCTCTGCCGCCATGTCCAGGACCGTCTCGATGACCATCTGTCGGATGTCAGGCGCCTCCATCGGAGGGAGTGGCAGGGACACGTCGTCGAAGCAGATGGTGAGCTTCATGCCGGGACGGAGGAGCGCCGGCAGGGGGTCGCGGTCGCCGACGGGGTGCAGCAGCGCGTGGCGGATGGCCCCGTAGGGGTCGTCGATCGCCTTGACGGGCTCGGGCGCGTAGATCACCCGGCTCCCCACGGGGAGCGTCTCGAGCGTGAACCCCTCGCCGTTCCAGAACAGAGTCGGTGGGGTGGACGTGTCCACCTCGAGGACGAAGCCGGGTCGGCGGCTCATGAGGCAGGTCCTTTCCGTACGTCGAATGCGATCTTGACGGCTCCGCGTCGTCCGGCGGCGCCCGCGTGGGCCACTGCGTCCTCGAAGCGGGTGAGAGGGTAGGTGGCGGACACGAGCTGGCCGGTGCGCTGCGCGGCGGCGACCTCGAAGGCCAGTGCGAACGTGGGAACCCGATCGTCCGGGCCGGCACCGGGCTCGGTTCCGTAGGCGTAGGCCCCCGCCAGGCGGACTTCGCGGTGCCACAGCGGCGCCAGGTCGACCGTGACCTTGCCCGGCATGCCGACCAACGACACCGTTCCTCGTGGGCGCACCATGGCCAAGGACTGCGCGATGGACTCGGGGCTGCCTACGCAGTCGATCACCACGTCGGCACCGCCGGACAGTGTGGCCGTGGTGCCCGATGCGCCGCCGTAGGAAAGCGACCGCGAGTGCCGACGGACGGCGCGTGCCAGCTGATCGTCGGGCAGAGCCTCGGTGCAGCCGAAGGCGCGGGCCAGGCGTTGCTGGTGGGCGTAACGAGCCCCCACCAGGACCACCGAGGGGGCCGGGCACCGCCCGATCGAGGCCAGGTGGCCGAGCGCGGCCGTGACCAGCAGTCCGAGGGTCCCTGCGCCGACGACCGCCACGACGTCACCCGCGGCGATGGGCGCGCCCAGCACGGCGTGCACGGCGCAGGCGACGGGCTCGACGGTCACGGCGTCGGAGTCGCCGAGGTGGTCGGGCACGGCGTAGAGCTGGCTGGAGTGGGCCACGAGGCCCGAGGTCGACCAGCCACCGCCGGTGTCGGCGCAGAAGCCCGTCTGCAGTCCCGGCCGGATGTGGCCGAAGGCGAGGTTGCCACAATTGCCGACGTTCCCGGCCTGACAGGCGGGGCACGGCGGCTCGATCCCCCGCGCTGCGCATCCGAGCACCGGCTGGAGCACGACCCGGCTGCCGGCGGCCAGACCGCTGCCGTCCGCGCCGACGGCATCCTCGGCGAGCGTGCCGACGACCTCGTGACCCGGCACGAACGGGAAGGACACGATGTCCTCGAAGTAACGGGAGCTGCGTCCGTCCAAGGTGGCGAGGTCCGAGCCACAGATGCCCGACAGCGTGGGCTCGACGTGGGCCCACCCCTCGGCGGGCACGGCCGGGGCATCGCGCTCGACGAGCCGCAACGGCCCGACCCCGACGCCGCGTCCGGAGCCCAGCGTGGACACCACCCGCGCCGCGGCGAAGCGCGGCAGCGACCGCTCGAACAGGAGGGTGCTCACCGGCCCATGACCGCCTTGGGCGACTTCACGTCGAAGGGGCCAAGAGGGAGCGGTCGGTGCGAGCCGCCCTGGGCCTTGGCCCAGTGCTCGACGTGCCAGCCCCTGCGCCGGGCGATGGCCGAGAGCCGGGACTCCGGGTTGACCGCCACGGGGAAGCCGACCGCCTCGAGCATCGCCAGGTCGCTCGCCGAGTCGGCATAGGCGACGGACTCCTCGAGCGACAAGGAGTGCGCCTCGGCGTAGTCGGCCAGCACAAGCGCCCGTGCCTCGCCGATGGGTGGCAGCGTCGTGAGGTGCCCCGTGAGCCGGCCGTCACGGGAGTCCATCTCCGCGCACACGATGTCGTCGAACAGCGGCCGTATCGGCTCGATGATGAAGTCCAGCGCACCGGTGATCAGAAGCGTCCGGTGCCCGAGTGCCCGATGCGCCCGCACCCGCGCGAACCCGTCGGGGAACGATCGCGTGAGCAGTTGGCGGTGGAACAGCTCCCACGAGTCCGCCCGCAGCTGATCGACGGGTGCGTCCTCGAACCGCCGGTAGAACGCACGAAGGAAGTCACCGCGGTCACGCCGGTCCAGTGCGAGCAGGGATGGTCCCTGGCGGGCGAGGTCGGCCACGAAGCGCGCCCGCCGTGACGGTGACAGGTGTCGGCTGGCCAGCCAGGCGTAGGTGTCGACGACATTGGAGGACATGAGCGTGTGCTCGAGGTCGAAGACGGCCAGGTGCCGGTCCGGCGACAGGATCGCCTTGCGCTGCCGGTCGGGCCGCTTGTCCACCACCGACTTCCCCGGCTTCGTGCGCACCCGCGTGTGCTCCAGGACCGACGGCAGGTGGATCTCGTGTACGTACTGGTCCCAGTCGATGGAGCCCGGATCGAACTCGAACCGGTCGTGGTCCTCGTCGTCACCCGAGCGCCACAGCTCCATCAGGTTGTCGACCCGGTAGCGCGCGTCGGTCTCGGTGTACGCGCCGTACAGCTCGACGTAGCCCAGGGCACGTTTGGCGAGGGCATGACGATCCTCGATCCGGGCGGCCAGCTGCGCCTGCGTCCCCCGGATCGGCAAGGCGGTGAGCAGCTTCTCCGCGAAGCCCATCACGGTGTCGGCCCGCCGCAACTGACGCTGGACCCGACCCCGGCCGGGGAACGACCATTCGGGCACGCTGATGGGTTGGCCGCGCTCGTCGTAGAGCGGGTTCCGCTGGAAGAAGTCGGTCGTGAGCTCGACCAGGCGTCCGTAGCGCAGCGGGTTCCGCACTCCGGAGGCCACGTGGTACACCTTCGGCGGTCCGGGCTCGGGCCCGCGTGCCGCCACGGCCAGGATGGCGGCCACCACCAGGTCGACGGGGATGACGTCGACGATCCCCTCGGGGACACCGGGGAATTCGCGCAGCAGTCCTCGCGCGTACGAGACGATGATCGGCTCCGCCATGCGGAAGCCCCGGATCCAGCCCGGGCGTGGCTCTGCGACGGCGGACTCAATGATCGACGGGCGCACGAAGGTGATCGGCACCCGGCCCTCCCACTGCTCGACGAGTGCTCGCTCGCCCAGCGCCTTGGTGAAGGGGTAGGCGTCCGGCCAGCCCAACGACAACGCCCGTGCCGTACCCGCCTGCACCAGCTGGTCGTTGACCCACTCCTCGCGCACTCTCTCCGCCCGCGCCGCGATCAGGTGGTCGCCGGCCGCCCCGATCTCGGCGCGCGCCTTCTTGGTGAATTCACGCAACCGCTCGGGCTTGCGCGACTCGGCCTGCAGATCGGCTCGGAGCCGCCGTGCGGACGCCACCTCGTCCTCCCAGGGGACGTCGAGGGTGAAGCGGTTCTGGGTGAGCAGCTCCTCTTTGGCCTCGCCCTGGTGCGTGCTGGCGACGTACGCGGTCGAGACGGCGATCAGGTGCGCTTCCGAGCCGACGTCGGCGATCGCCGCGGCCACGCGCGAGGGGCCGAGGAGGTTGATCTCCACCGCCTGGGTCAGCGGGGCGTCGAAGGACACGGTGGCCGCGGCGTGGGTGACGACGTCGGCCCCGGCCAGAGCGGCCCGTCCCTCGTCGTCGAGGCCGAGGCCGTCGCGACTCACGTCCCCGGCCACGGCCGTGACCCGTCGGGCCACCTCGTCGGCGAAGCCCTCGCCCAGCTCGGACCGCAGGCGGTCGAAGCAGTCGTTCTTGATCACCTCGCGAGCCACCCGGGCCGCGGCGTCGGCCCGGCGCCCCGGCCGGACGAGCACGGTGATCTCGGCCCCGGGGACGCAGCGCAGGATCCGCTCCACCAGGGCGGTGCCCAGGAATCCGGTGGCACCCGTGATGAAGAAGCGCTTGCCGCGGAGGTCCCGCTCGATCGGCACCGGGATTTTCTAGCACCGGAGCCCGAATCTGTCTACCATTTGGTAAGTGCCGACCCCCGGGACCAGCGATCGCATCCTCGACGCCGCACTCGCCTCCTTCGCCACCAGGGGTTATGAGGCCACGTCGCTGGACGCGACCGCCAAGAGCCTGGACCTCACGAAGCAGTCGATCCTCTACTGGTTCCCCTCCAAGGACGCCCTCTTGGAGGCAGTGATCGCCCGGAGTGCCCGGGACCTCTCCGAGGCGCTCGAGACGGCGCTCCGGGGTGCCGGAGAGGGGTGGGCCCGGGTCGAGGCGGTGGTGCGGTCGGTGTTCCGCCTGGCCGCCCGCCAGCCCGAGTTGCTCGGGTTGTTGCGAGAGGTGGGCCGGCTCGGGCCACCGGCGGCGACGCAGATGACACTCGCGCTGGGGCCGCTCGTGGCGCGCGCCACCGCGTTCCTGGAGGCGGAGATGGACGCGGGCACCATGCGCCGGCACGACCCCGGGCTGCTGTTGCTGGCCATTTACTCCACGGTCATCGGCATGGTGACCGAAGTCGAGGTGTTGCGGGCCCTCGGCGAGGAGCCCACGGCCCGCTCACTGGTGCGGCGCCGGGCCGACGTGCTCCAGCTCCTGCGCTCGGCGCTCCTGGTCGAGCCCGCCGGCTGAACGCGCCGTCCGCGGACGGCACCTATTCGGTGGGTTTGGGGATCTTCTTCCGGGGAGCCGCCTTGGGCGTGTAACGCTTGTTGGCGGTCGGTGGCTTGGACGTACCCGACCTGGCCGGCGTCTTGGCGGTCGACTTCCCCGCCGTCTTGGCGGCCTCTTTCCGATCTCGTCCGCGGGGACGGTCCCGGACCTGGGCCGCGATCGCCTTGGAGTTGGTGGTGCCGTACTTGTTGAGGCGCCAGGCCCGCAGCAGGAGCCAGCCGCCGAGCAGGATGAAGACGAAGCCAACGAGCCCGACGAAGAGCGTGAAGCCGAATCCCAGGAGGAAGAGGTCGAAGGCGACGAGGGTGCGCTTCCGCCTCCAGAGAGCGACGAACCCGATCGCGCACAACACGAGGAGGAGGGCGCCGAGCAGCTTGGCGTCGGGGGCCACGGCGATGGTGTCCTTGCCCCTCTTGGTGACCTTGTTGTCGGTGATGATGTAGGCGGGGATGGCGATGCCGGCGACGGTCGCCAGCACGAACGCCCCCAGGCTCCACTTGGCCTCCATGGGGTCGAGGCCGGACATGGCCGCCTTGCGCTCCTCGACGGGCAGGACCTCCCCACGGTCGGGGCTCTCGCCCGATGTGCCCGAAGTGCCTCGGGGGGAGGTGAAGGCACCCAGCAGCCGCGTGCTCCACGTCTGGGGCCTGTTGCTGCCGTTGCCGCCGGGGGAGGTCATGCCCGACTCAGGGTACCGGTGCCACCAGGGTCCCCCAAATCGCCCGACTGCCGCAGGTGGCTGCCGCGACGCAGGCTACGGTTGTGGTCCGGCAAATCCCGAAAGGGCGCTTAGCTCAGCTGGTTAGAGCGCAGCCTTCACACGGCTGAGGTCGTGGGTTCGAGTCCCGCAGCGCCCACCAAAAATTCACCCAGCTCAGCGACCTGCGCGCACGAAGGCGCTTTGGCGGGGTGACGGAGGTCAGTGTCCGACCGTGGACGCACCCAGGCCGAGGCGCAGGTGCCTCAAAAGCCGCTCTGGAAGTGCCCGGGTGGCAGCTGCCAGATGCCCTGGCTCTCGGTGATCGGGACGAGTTGGCCGGCGACGCACGCCCCGAAGCCGAGGTTGTGCTGGGCCGAGACCCCCGGTGACGTCGTATTGAGCTCGAGGGAGCTGTAGTCACAGGCCGACTTCGGCAGGGTCCCTATGAAGAAGGACACACCGTCGACCACCCTCACGGAGGGTGATGGAAGTGCCTGACCGACGTCGAAGGTTCCTGGACTGCTCTCGCTGAGGTCGACCGTGGCCAGGCCCGGGTACCCGACGACACCGGCCACCACCCCGTTCGAGCCGACGTCGATGAGTTGCAACTCCGCCGGGTTGGGGTAGCCGGGACAGAGGCCATAGGCGCGACCGTCGAGCACGAGACCGCCGTTCTCCATGCCGAGCGCTCCCGACTGGTCCTTGGCGGACCACAGACTCCACGATTGCCCCCCGACGCTCCCACTGGCCACTTCGGTCCCCGTGGAGGTGATGGCGCTCGGCGCCCCGCCCGACGAAGATGGAACCGTCGTCGGAGAGCACGTCGAGGTGTCGTTTGGAACGCTCACCGAGCTCGAGGCCGAGCCTGAACCCGAACCGGAACCTGAACCCGAACCGGCTCCGAAACTGGACTCGAACTGTCCTGGCGGCAGTTGCCACACACCCTCGCTGTAGCTGAGCGGATCGAGCTTCCCGGTGACGCATGAGCCGGTGTTGCCCGGGTTGTTGTTGATCGCGTAGCCCTGCCCGGCCCCGTCCCCACCGAACCCGATGTTGTGTTCGGTGGAGTAGCTGGGCGACGTCGTGTTGATCTCGAAGTAGCTGTACGAGCACGCCGCCTTGGGCAGCGTGCCGATGTAGAACGACACTCCGTCGACGACAGAGACGCGCGGCGACGGCAGCGCCGTGCCGAAGGCGAGACTGTTGAGAGCGCCCGTGCTTATCTGCACCTTGGCCAGGCCGGGATAGTCCACGACGCCGTACATGACGGCGTCCCCACCCGTGTCGATCATCTCGGTCTCCGAGGGATTCGGGTAGCCCGCGCACAATCCGTACTCCCGTCCATCGAACACGAGACCGCCGTCCTCGAGTCCGGCCGCACCCGACTGGCCGTCGGCGGACCAGAGGCTCCATGCCTTCCCTTCGATCGTGCCGGTTGCCACCTTCTTGGCCGATTTCGTCAACCTCTGGGGTGAACCGCCCGAGGTCGCAGCGTCGGTGGTGGGCGCGCAGATGGCAGCCCCGTCGTACCCCGCGCTGGCCGGCGCGGACGACGTCGTCGTGGTCGCGCCATCGCCACGACTCGCCGCGGCCGCGCTCGCCACACCGAGGGGAGGCACACCGAGGAGCAGGAGCCCGGCCGCGACCATGATCCCGGGGAGGAGCGCACGGCGTCGCGAGAGGTGGAGGGGGCGTGGCATTCGAGCGGTCGTGGCGGCGGTCATGGCGCCCTCCTCTCATGACCGGTGTGTGCGGCAAAGTCTCGCGCGATCTTCAATGTGGAGCGAGGGGCGAGGGCGGGAGCAGTTGCGGTCAAGGTCCGTCGAGGAGCGCCCGCTGCATGTCAGAGGTCTGCTGTGGGACCTCCTTCGGGCACAGGTACCGGGCGGCGAACTCGGCCACGACGTACGACTCGAAGTCGCTCAGGTGCCGGCCCGTAAGCGTGCTGACGATCCGGGCTTCGCTGTCCTGCTTCGCGAGATCGGCGCACGCCAGGTCTCCGTCGCTCATGGCCGCGGTCCTGCTGACGCCCGAGAACGAGCCCGGGACGGTCGTCAGGAGGTGGAGGAACGCCTGGTGGGGCTGTGTCGGCAGGCTCGGGTCGTCGTCGTAGAGGGTGGCGTCGGCCACCGCCGCCGCGGGCGCACGGACGGCGACGCGGGGCAGTCCCTCGAGCGGGAACACCAGGAGGTCGACGTAGAGGCGCCGGTGGGCGTAGTCGCCGGACTCCCCGGGGACGAGCCCGTGGTGGACCATCCAGATCAGGTTTCCGGTCTGGAAGAACTCCGAACCGCCGTATCCCTGCCCGTTGGCGCTGTCGGTGCTGGTGTGCCACGCCCGCCCGAGTGGCTTGGCACAGGGGCCGACGACCGAGGTGCAGGCGGCGATGCCGATGCTGTAGTTGGGGGTGCCCCAGAGGTTGGCGGAGTAGAAGAGCCAGTAGACGGCGCCCTCCTTGATCATGGACGGCGCTTCGACCAGGTTGCCTTCCCAGGCCTGCGTGGCGCCGATGAGCTTGTGTGGAGGGCCGACCGTCGACAGCCCGTCGGGGGAGAGCTGCTGGGAGTAGATGTACGTCGGCTGGTTGCAGCAGTCACCGTCGCTCTTCCACAAGAGCCAGGGGGTGCCGTCCGCCCTGACGTAGATGCTCGGGTCGATCGCCCCGCCCTGAGCGTAGGGGCAGACGAAGGCCGACGAGGAGTCGTCGACGAACGGGCCTGCGGGGCTCGTGCTGGTGGCTCGGGAGATGCACATGGCCGTGTTGGGCCCGTGACTGGTCTCGACACAGCCGAACGAGGCCGGCGTGGCGACGCAGTTGATGGGATGTGTCGCCGGTGTGGCGTAGTAGAGGACGTAGGTCCCGTCGGGGCGGGCCCACACCGACGGTGCCCACTGGTAGCCGGACACGGTCCATTGGGGCACGGTGGGGAGCGCATCACCGAGGTAGTGCCCGCTGAAGCCCGTCGCGCGGGTGATGGCGATGACCGGTATGTGCGCCCCGGGCAGGTGGACGGATCCATAGGTGTTGGTCGCATAGGCATAGACCGAGTCGCCGACCACGAGGGCGAAGGGATCGGCGAAGTCGGCGTTGAAGATCGGCTCGCCGTGGAGGAGGCCGTTCAGCACCGTCAGCTCAATGCCGTGTGCCTTCGAGGGGTGGGTACCCAGCGGGCCCTGCGTCGCATTGTGGCCCGGTGTGACGTACGGCTGGCCGGCGCGCGCCGCAGGCGAGAGCGAAAGGGGTTGTGAGCCCGACCTCGAGGGGCGCGTCGACGAGGTGGTTCCCGCGCCGCCGGCGGCGTCCGCGCCGACCGCGAGCAAGCAGGTGGCGGCGAGGAGGGCGACGGCGGCGTGGAGGGGACGTCGACGCGCCCGTCGCGTCGTCGTCAGAGTGCGCCGAGCCGAGCTCGCCACCGTTCTCGGCACCAGCACCCCCTCATATTGGCCGATCCCGGGCAGCGGGAGTTGCACCCGACGTCGGGATCGGCGGGGAGATCTGGTCGTGATGACCGACCGGGGCCGGCAGCAGGGTCGCAGGGTCCGCGGTCGGGCCTCCAGCACGCCGGTCGGCCCTGGATCTAGTGTCCGACTGTAAGAAGCCCCGTGTAGATAGGAGCGTCACTCGTGTACAAGGTCATCGTGGTCGGAACCGATGGTTCGGAGCGGGCGGGTGTCGCAGTCAAGGAGGCCCTGGCGTGGGCGAAGGTGTACGGGGCGACGTTGCATGCGGTCAACGCGGTACGCCAGTCAGCCAACTCGGAGGTCGCAGACTCACCACAGGCACAGGCACAGGCACAGGCAGAGGGGAGTGGCGAGCGTGCAGAGAAGGACAAGGTCTGGGGGCACTTGCTGGCCGATGCCGAGGCGGAAGGCGTCTCCGTCGAGCTCCACACCCCGAGCGGCGACCCGGCGGACGCCCTTCTCGGCGTCGCCAAGGCCTGTCGCGCCGATCTCATCGTGGTGGGGAACAGGGGGATGAGCGGATTGAAGCGGTTCGTGCTCGGGAGCGTGCCGAACAAGGTCGCCCATCAGTCGGACTGCAGTGTCCTGATCGTCGACACCGACGCCGCCTGACCTCGCCGGGTCGTGGGCTCGCCCGGTCAGGCCGCCCCGGGGGCCGTCATCGACCTGTCCACACCGGCGGCCGCTTCTCGAGGAACGCCGCGACGCCTTCCCGGGCATCGGCCGAGCCGGCGGCCGCGGCCAGCGCGCCGCTCGTCTCCCGCCAGCCCAGTTCGTCGCCCGCCGAGGTGACGGTGTTCACCGCGTGCAGGCAGGCCTGGACCGACACCGGCGCGTTGGCGCAGATCTCCCGGGCGAGCACCAGCGCCTGGGCCACCGCGGCGCCGGGCTCGGCCAGCACGTTCACGAAGCCGACCTCGTAGGCGCGCCGGGCGTCGATCGGACGCCCGGTCAGGATGAGTTGGCGGGCCAGGTTGAGCGGGAGTGCCCGAGGCCCCCGGAACAGGCCGGCGCAGGTGGGCACCACTCCGATGCCGACCTCCGGCAGGCCGAACCGGGCGCTCCTCGATGCCACCACCAGGTCGCAGGCCAGGACGATCTCGAGCCCTCCGCCCAACGCCGGCCCTTCGACCGCAGCGATCAGGGGGGGTGCGGCGAGGGCGCCGGATGATGCCGTACTCGCCACCCCGTTCGGTGACGTAGTCCCCGCCCGCGGTGAGGTCGCTCCCGGCGCTGAACACCTCGGTGGTGCCGGTCAGCACGCCCGCCCACAGGTCGTCGTCGTCCTCCAGTTCGTCGAGGGCTGCATCGAGCGCGTCGGCCATGGCCCGATCGATGGCGTTCCGCTTCGCCGCACGCTGCAGGGTGATGACCAGCACGTGCCCTTCACGTCGCGTCGCGACGAGCTGTCCCGCCCCCTCGTCGATGCCGTTCACGTGCCCTCCCGATCGATGTCGAGCTCTCCGGAAATGGAAGGGGTCAGGATACGTCCCGGTGACCGGAAAGGCCGCCGGGCGTCGTTGCGACCGGCCCTCGCCAGGGGAAGGGTCAGGTCCCCGCCATGTCCACCACGGGCTTGTTCAGCGGCTTCCCGCCCATGGAGCCGTAGAAGGGGTCGTTGTAGGTGAAGATGCCGCCGTCGGTTGCCACGAACCGGTAGCCCGAGCCACCCTTGGTCGCTTCCATGCCGACGATGGGCGCGTTGAGGCGGATGGACCCCGTCGAGCCGTAGAACGGGGCGTCGAAGGAGAAGACGCCACCGTCGGTGGCCACCTCCCAGTACCCGCCCGTCTGAGAGTCGGCGGCCATCCCGACCACGGGCGAGTTGAGCGGTTTGCCCCCCATGGAGCCGAGGAACGAGGCGTCGCCGTAGTTGAAGATGCCGCCGTCCGACGCCACCAGCCAGTAGCCGTTGCCGCTCGGAGTGTCGGCCATCCCCACGATGGGCCGGTTCAGATGCATGCCGCCCGTGCTGCCGTAGAAGCCGGCATCACCGAAGTTGAAGATGCCGCCGTCGGACGCCACCAGCCAGTATCCCTTGCCGTCCGGTGTGGCCGCCATGCCCACGATGGGCGCGTTGAGGGGCTTGCCGCCCATGGAGCCGAAGAACCCGGCGTTCCCGAAGTTGAAGATGCCACCGTCCGACGCCACCTCCCAGTAGCCGCCGCCGTTCGTGGTCAGGGCCGAGGCCACCACCGGCTTGTTCAGGTGAATGCTGCCGGTCGACCCGCAGAACGGGATGTTGCCGTAGTCGAACACGCCACCGTCGGACGCGGACAGCACGTAGCCGTCCGGGCCGCCGACCGGTGCGTTGCACGGCACCTCGATCGGTGCCGGTGCCGGAGTGCCGGCGTCGCCGGTCAGCTGGGGGTCG
>Ga0182030_10002104_pt1 | contig 42067 bp, 39 predicted proteins | sample 812S3MmetaG_FD_121299 | JGI IMG/M metagenome (GOLD analysis project Ga0182030, IMG submission 121299) | Permafrost microbial communities from Stordalen Mire, Sweden - 812S3M metaG (Illumina Assembly) | ecosystem: Environmental > Terrestrial > Soil > Wetlands > Permafrost | place: Sweden... | reverse complement strand
GCGGGTTTTCCGGCGGCGGCGGCTCGTCGGGCGGCGGCGGCGCATCGGGGGACTGGTGAGCAAGCTCGACATCAGCGCGACCCACGAGATCGAGGCGGCGTTTGCGGCAGCGCAAAGCCGAACCCGCGCCCCGCTCGCCTGCGTGGTGGCGGAAGCCTCTGCCGACTACGCGCTCGGTCCCGCGCTCGGCGCCGCCGCGCTCGCGATGATCGCGCCCTGGCCGCTCCTTGCGTTCACGGCGCTGCCGCCCGGAAAGATCTTCCTCGCCCAGATCGGTCTGTTCGCCCTGCTGCTTGTCGCCCTCGCGTTCGCGCCGGTCCGCGTCGCGCTCGCCTCGCGCGCCCGGCGACGGTCGGCCTGCTATCGTGCGGCGCTGGTGCAGTTCTCGCGGTTGGGCCTGGCGCACGCGCCGGAGCGCAACGGCGTCCTGCTCTATGTCTCGCTCACCGAGCGCTATGCGCGAATCGTCGCCGATGTCGGGCACGAAGCCCCGCACGAGGCGTGGCGGGCGGTGATCGCGGAGATGAGCGCGGCGCTGCGAGCGGGCGAAGCGAAGGCCGCGCTGGCGACCGCCGCCGGGCGCATCGCCGATCTTCTAGCCCAGCATTTTCCGCCGACTCCGGCGCCGCCACAGGCGAAACTGAAGCATTTTCATGTGTTATAACGGCGGACAAGCTTGAGCCGAGCCGGAAATGGCTTTAACCATGCAGACGAGGGGCGCCCGGCCGCCCCGTTCCTCGCGAGTTCGCACTGAATGATTCGACGCTCCCGTCTTGCTTTCGCCCACGCGTTGGCGCCGCTGGCCTTTCTTGTCGTGGGCGCCGCCGCCGCCGAGCCCTATCTGGTCGCCGACGCGGAATCGGGCGACGTGCTGATGCAGAGCGATGCGACCGAACCGTGGTTTCCCGCCTCCACCACCAAGCTGATGACAGTCTACGTCGCGCTGAGCGCGGTGCGCGACGGGCGGCTGACGATGGATACGCCGCTCACCATGTCGCCGCATGCGGCGCATGAGCCGCCCTCGAAGATGGGCTTCCGGCCGGGCACGCTCGTCACCCTCGACAACGCCCTGAAGATGCTGATGGTGAAGTCGCCCAACGACATTGCCGTCATGATCGGCGAGAGCATTTCCGGCTCCGTCGAGGCCTTCGCCGGCGAGATGAACGCTTCCGCCGCCAAGCTCGGCATGCGCGAATCGCACTTCGTCAACCCGAACGGGCTGCACAACCCCGAACATTATTCCTCCGCGCGCGACATGGCGATTCTGGCGCGGGCGCTGCTCAAGGAGTTTCCCGACCGCGCCGATCTCTTCGACATCGGCGAGCTTCAGTTCGGACGGCAGATCATCCGCAACCATAACGGCCTGATCGGCCGCTATCCCGGGGCGGACGGCATGAAGACCGGCTTCACCTGTCCGGCAGGGTGGAACGTAGTCGCCACCGCCCAGCACGAGGGGCGCAAGCTCATCGTCGTCATCTTCGGCTCGATCTCGCCGCGCGTGCGCACCAACGAGGCGGCCATGCTGTTCGACCGCGGCTTCGCGATGAGCGGGACCGGTCAGAAACTCGACGCTCTGCCGGCCTCGGCGGTGACGTCGCCGCCCGACATGCGCGACGAGATTTGCCGCGGCCGCGGCAGGGCCGGCATGCTGGCGATGCAGGAGGATTTCGTCGCTTCCGCAATGGCGGAGGCGCCGGCGACCTTCTCCACCGGGCGGGGCGGGGCCTTTGCGGCGCCGATGATGACGGCGACGATGGAGGCGCCGCCGCATTCGGGGCCGATAGCCGACGAGAGGGTAAGCTTCGAGCCGGTCAAGGTGTTCGTCGGCCCAGTTCCGGGATGGACGGGTCCTGTGCTGGCGGCTCGCGGCGGCGGCGCGGACGAGGAAGCCTCTCCGGTCAGCGCCTTTTCCGCCGAAAAGGACACGAAGCCGGAGGCGGGCGAAGGCGCGCCGATGGCGCTGAAAACTGCGGTCAAGCCGCCCGCGAAGTTGCGCCGTCCGCATCTCACCCCCGATGCGCAGGCGCGCAGATTGGCGGCGCTGCAACGCGTGGCGCGGAAGTCGCAGCGTCAACAAAACTGACGTCAACGCTCACGCGAGCGTGACGATCGCCGCGAAATCGCCATAATTGCGACAATTCGACGCCCCAGCTATGGGCGAGAAAGTCGACGAGCCGCGAAGGCGCGGTTCGAAGGCGTTTCCGGCGAATTTGCCCCCCAGCCCCCGGACGCGTCCCGAACCCGACCAAGCCACGCAGGCCGGCGGATCGACGGGCCCCCTCCCAGTCGGTCCGCCTTTTTTTTTGCCCGAAATGACGCGGCATCCCGCCTTGAAAGCCCCTAACTCGCGCGCGATATGAGCGCGCGTCGGCGCATCCTGCGCCTCTTTGAACCCTATTTAGCCCGAGAGGACTTCCCTTGACGACCGACACCGCCCCGGCCGCCAACGAGGCCGCCGCCGCGAAAACCCAGAGTTTCGAAGCTGACGTTTCGCGGCTTCTGCACCTCATGGTGCATTCCGTCTATTCCGAGCGCGATATTTTCGTCCGCGAACTCGTCTCCAACGCCGCCGACGCCTGCGAGAAGCTGCGCTACGAATCGCTGGCCGCTCCGCAACTCGTCTCCGACGGCGAACCCTTCGCCATCCGCATCGCCGTCGATCCCGAGGCCAAGACGCTGACCTTCATCGACAACGGCGTCGGGATGAGCCGCGAGGACCTCGTCGACGCGCTTGGCACCATCGCCCGCTCCGGCACCAAGGCGTTCCTCGACCGGCTCGCCGCCGACGGGCCGGACAAGGCGGCGGCCGAGGCCTCCAGCCTGATCGGCCAGTTCGGCATCGGCTTCTATTCCTCTTTCATGGTCGCCGACGAGGTGACGGTGGAGACCCGCCGCGCGGGCTCTGAGGAAGCCTGGCGCTGGACCTCCGATGGCAAGGGCTCCTACACAATCGCGCCGCTCGCCCTCGACGCCGCCCCCACGAGGGGCACGCGCGTCACGCTGAAGCTCAACGCCGAATCGCACGAGTACGCGGAAGCCTTCAAGATCGAGCGCATCGTCAAGGAGCATTCCGGCGCGGTCGCGGTGCCGATCGAGATTATCGCCAAACCCGGCGAGGAGCCGAAGCGGCTGACCGACGGCGCGGCGATCTGGGCCAAGTCGAAATCCGAAGTGAAACCCGAAGACTACACCGAATTCTACCGCTCGCTTTCCGGCCAGTACGACGAACCCGCGCTGACCGTGCACTGGCGCGCCGAGGGGCGGCACGAATATACCGTGCTCGCCTTCATCCCGGGCTCGCGGCCGTTCGACCTGTTCGATCCCGCGCGCAAGGGCAAGGCCAAGCTCTACGTGCGGCGCGTGCTCATCAACGCCGACGCCGATCTCCTGCCGGGCTGGCTGCGCTTCGTGCGGCTGGTGGTCGACAGCGCCGACCTGCCGCTCAACGTCTCGCGCGAGATGATCCAGGAAAGCGCTGTTTTCACAGCGATCCGCAAGGGCGTCGCCAACCGGCTGGTGCAGGAGCTGACCAAGCTCGCCGATAGCGAGCCGGAAAAATTCGCAAAAGTCTGGGAGCATTTCGGCGCCGTCATCAAGGAGGGCCTCTACGAGGACCCCGAGCGGCGCGACGCGCTTTACAAGATCGCGCGTTTCGTCTCGACCAAACATCCCGACGGCGGGCGCAAGCTCGAGGATTACGTCAAGGAGTTGCGCGAGAACCAGACCGCGATCTTCTATTTGACCGGCGACGACGCGAAGCGCCTCGCCGCCAGCCCGCAGCTTGAGGGTTTTCGCGCCCGCGGCGTCGAGGTGCTGCTGCTTGCCGATCCCGTGGACGCGTTCTGGGTCTCGACCGCGGCGGGTTATGAGGGCAAGCCGTTCAAGTCGATCAGCCAGGGCGCGGCCGACATCAAGAACATCGCGCTCGAAGAGGGCGCGACGGCGCCGGCCGAAGCGAGCGCCGAGGTCGCGACGCTGATCGCCCACTTCAAGCAGACGCTGGAAGCGGAGATCGAGGACGTGCGCGCCTCCGACCGACTCACTGACAGCGTCGCCTGTCTAGTCGCGCCGGAGTTCGGCCCCGACCGGCAGCTCGAAAAAATGCTCGCCGCGCACGGACGCTTGAACGACCGCGTCAAGCCGGTGCTGGAAGTCAACGCCAGCCATCCGCTGACCGCGGCGCTGGCGAAGCGATTCACCGAGGGCAAGGACCGCGAACTCGTTGACGACGCGGCCTGGCTACTGCTCGACGAGGCGCGGCTGGTCGACGGCGAAACGCTCAAGGACGCGCCGGCCTTCGCCGCGCGGCTGCGCCGCGTGATGGAGCGGGCGCTGGGGTGAGGCGCAGGGGCGCTTTCGGAAGAAAATAAAGAGGCCCGGAACAAGCCCGGGCCTGACGGCGAAGCTCAAGAACTGTTGATACGGTCTGGCCGTGTCACAAACCCGCTGAAAGTTCGTGCACGGGCGTGCTGTGTTTCGCGGCGGCGATGGGCTTCTTGTTGGTTCGCGGGGCCTTCGCTTTGGCGGCCGGCTTCTTGGGCGCTGCGACCGCTGCTTTCGGCATTTCGATTGTCGCCAACGTCGCGGGCGCCGCCTCGGGCGCCGCGACGGCGGCTTCCGCGAGCGCAACCAGGGGTTCGGCGCTCTCGGCCGCTTCGCTCAGCATCCAATGTTCCACGTGGCGACCGTTGGGGCGCCCTTCGCTCTCCCAAATGTCATAGGCGCGGTTGCGCACACGTTGCTCGTATTCTGCGATGTCGATGTTCTCGCTCATTTTAAAGCTCCTAGATTGCGAAGGCCGCGCTTCGGGTGGGGTGTGGTCTGCGCTCACTCCGGGAGCGTCTTCGCGACCGGCAAGCCCGCGGGCTCGGATGGTCTGGTCGGTTGACCCTGACCCCCGTTTTCGCCGCGCGCGGTTAACAAATGGTAAACAGTGGCGGCCTTGTGCGGCCAGCGCGGCTTGCCGAGCGGCTTCGTCTCGTCCTATAGCCTCCGATGGGGGGCTCAGCGCCCGGGCGGGGCGTTGGGTTTTCCTCATCAAAGCGGGATCTTAAATGCGCGCGCCGGGCGGTCCCCGACTCTTGCTTCGGCGGCTCCGCGAGGTCATGGCGGAGCCCGTAACCGCCCAGGCGCGCCTGGACCGCATCGTCGTACTGATCGCCTCCAACATGGTCGCGGAGGTTTGCTCGGTCTATGTCGCGCGCGCCGACGGCCCGCTGGAGCTGTTCGCGACCGAGGGCCTCAACCGCGAGGCGGTGCATCTGACGACGATGCGCCCTGGCGAGGGTCTCGTCGGCCTCATCGCCTCCACCGCCGAGCCGCTGGCGCTGTCGGACGCTCACAACCACCCGCACTTCTCCTACAAGCCAGAGACGGGCGAGGAGATCTACCAATCCTTCCTCGGCGTGCCGGTGCTGCGCGGCGGTTCGACGCTCGGCGTGCTTGTCGTGCAGAACCGGGCGCGGCGCAGCTATTCGGAAGAGGAAATCGAGGCGCTGCAGACCACCGCGATGCTGCTCGCCGAGATGATCGCCTCCGGCGAACTGCAGGGGCTCGCCGGCGGCCAGACCTCGGCGGTCGCCTTGCGCAAGTCGGCGGCGATGCAGGGCCAGCCAATCGCCGAAGGGCTCGGCCTCGGCCATGCCGTGCTGCATCAGCCGCGCATCGTCGTCTCCAAGATCGTCGCCGACGACGTCAACGCCGAACTGGCGCGGTTGGAAACAGCGATCGAGGCGATGCGCGCCTCGGTCGACGACCTCATCGACCGCAGCGACGACGGGGAGGAAGGCGAGCATCGCGACGTGCTCGAAGCCTTCCGCATGATCGCGCACGACCGCGGCTGGCTGCGACGGCTGCGCGAGGCGGTCACCGGCGGCCTGACGGCCGAGGCGGCGGTCGAGCGCGTGCAGAACGACGCCCGCGCCAAGCTGCAACGCCAGACCGACCCCTATCTGCGCGACCGGCTGCACGACCTCACCGACATCGCCAACCGGCTGCTGCATCAACTCGCCGGCCAAAGCCTCGTGCTAGACCCGGAGGAGTTGCCCGACAACGCCATTCTCGTCGCGCGCTCGATGAGCCCGGCGGCGCTGCTCGACTACGACCGCTCGCGGCTGCGCGGGATCGTGCTCGAAGAGGCGGGCGCGGCGAGCCACATCGCCATCGTCGCGCGCGCGCTCGGCGTCGCCGCCGTCAGCGACATCCCCAATATTTCCGAGATCGTCGAGCACGGCGACGCGCTGATCGTCGATGGCCTGACCGGCGAAGTGCATGTGTTGCCGGCCCCCGAGGTCGAGGCGGCCTATGTCGAAAAGGCGCGGCTGCGCGCCCGCCGGCAGGACCAGTATCGCGCCCTGCGCGACACGCCGGCGCTGACGCTCGACGGCGTCTCCATCGGCCTGCACATGAACGCGGGGCTGCTGATCGACCTGCCGCATCTCGAAGAGACCGGCGCGCGCTCCATCGGTCTGTTCCGGACCGAACTTCAGTTCATGTTGGCTTCGCGCTTTCCCCGCCTCGATGCGCAGGAGACATTGTATCGCGCCGTGCTCGACGCGGCCGGGGACACGTCGGTCACGTTCCGCACGCTCGACATCGGCGGCGACAAGCGGCTGCCCTATATGAAGACGCAAGAGGAGGAGAACCCGGCGCTCGGCTGGCGCGCGGTGCGAATCGGGCTCGACAAGCCGGCGCTGCTGCGCATCCAGATGCGCGCGATGCTGCGCGCCGCCTCGGGCCGGAAACTGCGGCTCATGCTGCCGATGGTCTCCACCGTCGAAGAGTTCCGCCGCGGGCGGGCGCTGCTGGAGCGGGAAATCGCCTTCATGACCCGGCTCGGGCGCGTCGCCCCGACCTCGGTCGAGTTGGGCGCGATGCTGGAGGTGCCGTCGCTTTTGTGGCAACTCGAGGAGATCGCGCATGTCGCGGATTTTCTTTCCGTCGGCTCCAACGACCTCATGCAGTATCTTTACGCCGCCGACCGCGACAACAAGCGCGTCTCCAACCGCTTCGACGCGCTGTCGCCTGCATTCCTGCGGGCGTTGAAGCGCGTCGCCGAGGTCGGCGAGAGGGGCCTCGCGCCGGTGGCTTTGTGCGGCGAAATCGGCGGCCGGCCGCTGGAGGCGATGACGCTGATCGCGCTGGGGTTTCGCGATCTCTCGATGTCGGCGACCTCGATCGGCCCGATCAAGGCGATGATCCTGTCGCTGCCGCTCGCGCCAGTGCGCGCCGACGTCGAGGCGCTGCTGGAGCAGCGCGGCGATTGGGACTCGCTGCGCGAGTCGCTGCGCGAGATCGCCGAACGCCACGACGTGCGGCTGTAGAGCCCTTTGCAATGAGACGAAGCGGCCTGCGGGTCTTCGGCGCCCTATGAACCTCGACGCCCATCTCGACACGATCCTGCGACGCCACGAGGAACTGGGCGCGCGGCTCGCCGCCGGCGCGGCGGGCTCGGACTATGCCGACGCCTCGCGCGAATACGCTGAGCTTGAGCCGCTCGCCGGCGCCATCCGGGGCCTGCGCGCCAAGCAGAGGGAGCGCGCCGATCTCGACGCCATGCTCGCCGACCCCGCGCTGGAGGCCGATATGCGCGAGATCGCGGCGGCCGAGATCGAGGAGGCTGGCGCCGCCATCGGGGCGACGATGCAGGAGATCCGCGTCGCGCTGCTGCCGAAGGACGCGGCGGATGAGAGCAACGTCATTCTGGAGGTGCGCGCCGGCACGGGCGGCGACGAGGCGGCGCTTTTCGCAGGCGACCTGTTCCGGATGTACGTCAAATACGCGGAAGGACGCGGCTGGAAGGTCGACGTGCTGTCGGCGAGCGAGGGGACGGCGGGCGGCTACAAGGAAATCATCGCCGAAGTCGCCGGTCGCGGCGCCTTCGCCCGGCTGAAATACGAGAGCGGCATACATCGCGTGCAGCGCGTGCCCGCGACGGAGACGCAGGGGCGCATCCACACCTCCGCCGCCACGGTCGCGGTCATGCCCGAAGCGCGCGAGATCGACGTCGACATCAAGGACAGCGATCTCAAGATCGACACGATGCGCGCCAGCGGCGCCGGCGGCCAGCATGTCAACAAAACGGATTCGGCCATCCGCATCACCCATCTGCCGACCGGCATCGTCGTCGCCGTGCAAGCGGAGCGCTCGCAGCACAAGAACCGCGCTCAGGCGATGTCGCTGTTGCGCGCGCGCATTTTCGACGGCGAGCGCGAGCGGGCCGACGCCGAACGGGCCAAGGAGCGGCGCGAGCAGGTCGGCACCGGCGACCGCTCAGGACGCATCCGCACCTATAATTTCCCGCAAGGGCGAATGACGGACCATCGCGTCAACCTGACCCTCTATTCGCTCGATCGGCTGATCGAGGGCGACGGGCTCGACGAGGTGATCGACGCGCTCGCCGCCGACCGGCAGGCGCGGCTGCTCGCCGAACAAGCGGAGGGCTGAACTCGTCTATCGAAAAGTCACGGCGGCGCGCTATATTACCGAAAATCGGCGGCGAAGCGCCGGAAGTTCAGGAGGCGCGCGTGCGTGTAGGCTCGATGATCTACGTCGGCGCGGCGCTTCTGGCGACGGCAGTTCCGGCGCGCGCTCAGTTCGGCGTTCCCTTCGGCGGACCGGGGATGCTGACGAGCCCGGAGGCGATCAGCGGCGCCATCGGCGCCGGCGCGGCGCGCAGCGCGCAGCCCCAGCAATGCCAGCAGACCTTCGCCGGACGCGAAGGACCGCGCACGACTTGCTCGCCGCCGGCGCCGGAGCGGACGCCGCAGCGCTAAAGTTCGTCCGGCCCGTCGCGCTTCTGGCCGCGCGCCACGACGCGCAGGGCGCCGTCGGGCAGCGGCCGCTGCAGGGCCAAAGCCTCTTTTAGCGGAGCGGTCAGCCACAGATCGACCTCGGCGCGCGTGGTCAGGATCACCGGCATCGCCTTGGGATGGATCGGCGCCACGACGGGGTTCGGCTCGGTGGTGAGGAAGGCGAAGAGATCGTTGGTCGTTTCGCCCTCCCTTACCTTCCTCACCGACGTCCAGCGCGTCCAGATTCCGGCGAAGAAGGCGAGCGGGCGGCTGTCGTCGAGCGCGAACCACACCGGCGGGCGCGAGCCGTCGGGCAAAACCTCGTTCTCCGAGAACGAGGTGAACGGCGCGACGCAGCGGTTTTCTGCGCCGAGCCAGCGCCGCCAGTGCGGCGAGGCGGCGTTGCGCACGTTGGTGACGCCGGGATCGGAGTTGCGGCCTTTCAGCGCAAAGGCGGGCGACGGCATGCCCCAGCGGGCGAGCGCGAGCTCCCGACCTTGTAGGGAGTTGCGCACGATCGGCGCGGAAAAATCGGGAAACACGCCCGGCAGAAGCGGCAGATTGCCGGTCAGGTCGCGCACAGCGTCGACGAACTCGCGGATCGCCTGCTGGCCCTTGGAGAGCGAATAGAGGTTGCACATGCGGCGAGCCTAAAGGAGGGCGCCGCGCCGCGTCCATCCCGCTTGCGCGCCGCCGCGTCTGCCGTCACAGTGCAGGCATGTCCGGACCTTTAGACCGCATACCGGAGCCGAGTGCGCTGGCGGCCCTCGACGCGCGATCGCGCGAAATCTTTCGTCGCATCGTCGAATCTTACCTCGCCAACGGCGAACCCGTGGGTTCACGCAGCCTGTCGCGGCTGTTGCCGATGACGCTGTCGCCGGCCTCGATCCGCAACGTGATGCAGGATCTCGAAGAATTGGGTCTCATATACGCGCCGCACACCAGCGCTGGGCGGCTGCCGACGCAGGGCGGCCTGCGCTTCTACGTCGATGCGCTGTTGGAGTTCGGCGGGCTCGGCGACGAGGAGCGCACCCGCATCGAGCGGCAGGCGCGCGAGGCGGCCGAGGGCGGTTACGAAAACGCGCTGACCCGCACGACGACGCTGCTCTCCGACCTCACCCGCGGCGCCGGAGTTGTGCTGACCACGAAGGACGACTTGCGCGTGCGTCACATCGAATTCGTCCGCGTCGAGCCGGAGAAGGCGTTGTGCGTGCTGGTCGCGGAGGACGGCGCGGTCGAGAACCGCATCGTCGCCATTCCGCCCGGCATTTCCGCTTCCGCATTGACCGAGGCCGGCAACTATCTCGTCGCCTACGCGCGCGGCGGCACGCTCGCCGAGGCGCGGGGCAAGATCGAGGCGGCGCGCGACAAGGCGCAGAACGAGATTGACGAACTCGCGGCGGGACTTGTCGATGCGGGGCTCGCCTTCTGGGCGGGCGCTGCGGGTTCCCGGCAGCAGCTCATCGTGCGCGGCCAAGCCAATCTGATCGGGGCTTCGAGCGAGGCGCAGGATCTCGAACGCATCCGGCTATTGTTCGCCGATCTCGAAACCCAGACCGACGTAATTGATTTGCTTCATCGCGCCGAGAACGGCGAGGGCGTAAAGATCTTCATCGGCTCGGAGAACAAGCTGTTCTCGCTGTCGGGTTCGTCGATGATCGCAGCGCCGTTGCGCGGCGCCGACCGGCGCATCGCCGGCGTTCTGGGGGTGATCGGCCCGACGCGTCTCAACTATGGGCGAATCGTCCCGATGGTAGAATACGCGGCGCAGATCCTCGGAGATCTCAGGCGCGGACGTTGAAATTGTCGGGCGGGGCGGCGACGAACAGCCGCGTGTCAGCGCAGGGGGGTTCATGAGCGTCGATCCGTCCCCGTACAGCCTCGGCGGAGCGAGCCAGCGCTTGCGCGTCAAATGGGGCGCGATCCTCGCCTTCGGCCTCTTGCTGATGCTTCTCGGCGCCGCGTCGCTGGCCTTCGCCTTCTTCTCGACCCTCGCCATGGTCACGCTCAACGGCGTGCTGCTGCTGGTCGCCGGCGCCGCGGAAATCGGCGTCGGCATGCACGCGCGCTCGTGGGGCCGGTTCTTGTTCTGGGTGCTCGGCGGCGTGCTCTATATTTGGGCGGGCGTGTTTTGCATCCTCAATCCGCTCGCGGCTTCCGCCATCCTGACGCTGCTGATCGGCGCCGGACTGATCGCGGCGGGAGCGGTTCGCGCTTATCTCGGATTCCAGCTTCCTAACAGTCCGCGGCGCAGCTGGGTCTGGCTCGGGGCGGCTGTGACTTTTCTGCTCGGCTTGACCATTGTCATACACTGGCCGCTGTCGAGCGCCTACGTCCTAGGAACTTTACTCGGTGTCGACCTGTTGTTTAACGGCGCCGGGTGGGTTTCTTTCGCCATTGGGCTGCGCGCGCTGCGTTGACAGCGCCGGTCCGATACCACCTGGAGCGTGCCATGACAAAGTGGGTCTATTCTTTCGGACCGGAAAAATCCGAAGGCCGCGGCGCGATGAAGAATCTGCTCGGCGGCAAGGGCGCCAACCTAGCGGAAATGGCCCATCTCGGCCTACCCGTGCCGCCCGGCTTCACCATCACGACGGAAGTCTGCACCCACTTCTACGCCAACGGCAGGACTTATCCCGCCGAACTGGAAGCGCAGGTGAAAGAGGCGGTCGCCGCCGTCGGTCGCCAGACCGGACACGTGTTCGGCGACCCCGCCAATCCGCTGCTCGTCTCCGTGCGCTCGGGCGCGCGCGCCTCGATGCCGGGCATGATGGACACGGTGCTCAACCTCGGCCTCACCGACGACTCCGTGAAGACCCTTGCGGCGACTTCGGGCGACGAGCGTTTCGCCTATGACAGCTACCGGCGCTTCATCCAGATGTATTCGAATGTCGTGCTCGAGGTGGACAGCCATAATTTCGAGGAGATCATCGAGGAGCACAAGGACCGGCGCGGCTATTCGCTCGACACCGATCTCTCGGCGGGCGACTGGCGCGAGGTCATCGTCGACTACAAGAAAAAGGTCCTGGAGGCGACCGGCAAGCCGTTCCCGCAGACCCCTTGGGAGCAGCTCTGGGGCTCGGTCGGCGCAGTGTTCGGCTCGTGGATGAACGCGCGCGCGATCACCTATCGCCGGCTCAACGGCATCCCCGCCGAATGGGGCACCGCCGTCAACATCCAGGCGATGGTGTTCGGCAATCTCGGGCTGGACAGCGCCACCGGCGTCGCCTTCACCCGCAATCCCTCCACAGGCGCGAAGGAGCTTTATGGCGAGTTCCTCGTCAATGCGCAGGGTGAGGACGTCGTCGCCGGCATACGCACGCCGCAGAACATCACTGAGGTCGCGCGCAAGGCGGCGGGCTCGGACCGGCCGTCGCTCGAAGCGATCATGCCAGAGGTGTTCCACCAGTTCGTCGCTACGACGCAATTGCTGGAGAAACATTATAAAGACATGCAGGACATGGAGTTCACCGTCGAGCGCGGCAAGCTCTGGATGCTGCAGACCCGCAACGGCAAGCGCACGGGGCGGGCCGGGCTGCGGATCGCGGTCGATATGGCCAACGAGGGGCTGATCACCCGCGAGGAGGCGATCACGCGCGTCGAGCCGGGAACGCTCGACCAGTTGCTGCATCCCACGATCGATCCCAACGCCAAGCGCGACCCGATAGCCAGCGGTCTGCCGGCCTCGCCGGGTGCGGCGAGCGGCGAGATCGTATTTTCGGCCGACGAAGCCGAGGCGCTCAAGCAAGCGGGACGCAAGACGATCCTGGTGCGCGTCGAGACCTCGCCGGAGGACATCCACGGCATGCATGCGGCCGAGGGCATCGTCACCACGCGCGGCGGCATGACCAGCCACGCCGCCGTGGTGGCGCGCGGCATGGGCAAGCCCTGCGTCTCCGGCGCGGGCTCGATCCGCATCGATTACAGCAAGCAGCAGCTCTACGCCTCCGGGAAGACGCTCAACAAGGGTGACACGATCACCATCGACGGCGCCACGGGGCAGGTGTTCGCCGGCTCGATCCCGATGGTGAAGCCGGAACTGTCCGGCGATTTCGCGACGCTGATGGTATGGGCCGACGCGGTCAGGCGCATGAAGGTGCGCGCCAACGCCGAGACGCCGCTCGACGCGCGCACCGCGCGTCAGTTCGGCGCCGAGGGGATCGGGCTCTGCCGCACCGAGCACATGTTCTTCGAGGGCGAGCGCATCATTGCGGTGCGCGAAATGATCCTCGCCGACGACGAAGCCGGCCGCCGCGCCGCGCTCGCCAAGCTGTTGCCGATGCAGCGGCAGGATTTCGCCGAGTTGTTCGAGATCATGCAGGGGTTGCCGGTCACGATCCGCCTGCTCGATCCGCCGTTGCACGAGTTCCTGCCGCAGACGGAAGCCGACATGGCGGAGGTCGCCAAGTCGACGGGCGCCTCGGTCGAGAAGCTCAAGCAGCGCGCCAACGAATTGCACGAGTTCAACCCGATGCTGGGCTTCCGCGGCGTGCGGTTGGCGGTGCGCTATCCCGAAATCGCCGAGATGCAGGCGCGCGCCATCTTCGAGGGCGCGGTGCAGGCTTCGCGCAAGACGGGCACGCCGGTTACGGCGGAAGTCATGGTGCCGCTGATCATGGGCCGTCCCGAGCTCGACCTGGTCAAGAAGATTATCGTCGAGGTCGCCGAAACGGTGGCGAAGGAGACGGGCGTCACGGTTCCCTATCACGTCGGCACGATGATCGAGTTGCCGCGCGCGGCGCTGCGCGCGGGTGAGATCGCGGAGAGCGCAGAATTCTTCTCGTTCGGCACCAACGACCTCACGCAGACGGCGCTGGGCCTGTCGCGCGATGACGCGGCGGCGTTCCTGGGCTCCTACACGTCGAAAAACCTGCTGCCGAGCGATCCGTTCGTGACGCTCGATCAGGAGGGCGTCGGCGAACTCGTCAAGATCGCCGCCGAGCGCGGACGGGCGACGCGCCCCAACATCAAGCTCGGCATCTGCGGCGAGCATGGCGGCGATCCCGCGAGCATCGCCTTCTGCGAGACGGTGCATCTCGATTACGTCTCGTGCTCGCCGTTCCGCGTGCCGATCGCCCGATTGGCGGCCGCGCAGGCGGCGCTCGGCAAGAGCGGGGCGAATAGGACGGCTTAGGTTTGCGCTCCTGCGCCGCCGCGGGTAAGCTACAGTAATGGCTAAGGCGGCGTACACTATTCAAGCAACTTGGGATGCGGACTCTGGCGTGTTTACGACGGAGTCCGACATTCCTGGCCTTGTCGTGGAAGCGGAGACCTTCGAGGAGGTTGTCGAGTTGGTCCGTGCTCTCGCGCCGGAGGTCATCGCCGCGAATGTCGCCGACGCGGCTGTTCCCTACACAATAGAGATCGTAACGCGGCGTGAGCTTGCCGTCGCCTAATGGCGCGCGATTATTATGATGACGTGACCCACCTCTTGCGGCAGGCCGGCTGGACCAAAACTCTGGGAGGCAAAGGCAGCCACGAAAAATGGACCGACGCGAACCGCAAGCGGATTGTCATCGTGCCGCGCTCGAAGAGTCGGCATACTGCGAATGAAGTGTTGAAACAGGCGGGATTGCCGAAGGCATTTTAACGATCGGATGCTTCAGAAGTGAAATCTGCGTTGAGCGCAGCTATCGGCTTCTTGCTCAGCATGGCGAGCGCTTTCGCGGGCGTCTGCAGCAAAGACGAGATATTGCCGAGGTATTTCGACCCAGACATCACTACCTATAGCGAGTCTAATCCGGTTCAGGATAGCTTAGATTCTGACATAGTGTTGTTCGGAGCCTCATGTGGAGCCTATCTTCCCGATAAGCACGAGTGGCGCGGGCCAAAAGTTAAATGTCCGATTGGAAATATTCTATCCGGAAAAATAAGAAACCGGGCGAAGGACGTCCAGATAAGCGTTTATCTCAAACAAAATTCGTTCGAATGTGGCCAATCAGAAGGGTATTTTCGATGCGAGCGCATTATTAGAATGGTTTGGACGCCACGAAATCCGCTTTGGGGAGATAGAACTAACCCGGACATCGAAAACACGTGCATCGTGCATGTATGCATATCGCCGCGCGTTAGCGACGAAATTTTCGTCCAGGTTATCAGAATGGAAAAGCGAATCGCTACACCGACCAACGATTGAGCTATCGGCGGCGGCGTGCGATTGAAGCCAATCTGCCAACGCGAAACACATTTCGGGAGCCCGCGCTTGTCGTTAGCCATGCAGCCGTCTTCCGACGGCGAGATCGTTGCGGCGCGCCCGGCGGCGACGGTGCTGCTTGTCCGCGACGGGCCGGAAGGGTTGCAGGTCTTCATGGTGGTGCGCCACCACAAGATCGACTTCGCCTCCGGCGCGCTCGTTTTCCCCGGAGGCAAGGTCGAGCCGGAGGACGTGGCGCTAGCCGGCGGCGACGTAGAGCGAGCCGCACGGGTTGCGGCCATCCGCGAGACCTACGAAGAATGCGGCGTCATGCTTGCGCGAGGCACTTTGGCCCTTGCCGCCGACCCACGGCCGTTTCGCGAGCGGCTGGAAGCGGAGAAGCTGGAGCCGGCGCTCGACGCCTTGACGCCGTTCGCGCACTGGATCACTCCGCCGATCCTGGCGAAGCGGTTCGATACGCGCTTCTATATTGTCGCCGCGCCCGCCGATCAGACGGCGGCGCATGACGGAAGCGAGGCGGTCGATTCGGTCTGGATCGAGCCCGCCCGCGCCATCCGCGAGGGGGCCGAAGGCCGCCGCACGCTGGTGCTGGCGACGCGCCTCAATCTTGAGCTTCTAGGCCAAAGCGCCACGGCGGCGGAGGCGATTTCGGCCGCTCGCGCCCGCCGCATCGTCACCATCGAGCCGCAGCCGCTCAAGACCGAGACCGGCTATCGCCTGACCATCCCGATTGAGGCCGGCTACGGCGGCCCCCATTTCGACGTCTGAGGCTCTATGCGCATCTCCCCGTTCTCGACGCCCGGCCGGTTCTGGCGCGGCAATCTGCACACGCACTCGAACCGCTCCGACGGCGCGCCGACTCCTGAGCAGGTGGTCGCCGCCTACAAGGGCGCCGGCTACGACTTCCTCGCTCTGTCCGACCATTTCCTCGGCCGCTACGATTGGCCGATTACGGATACGCGCGCTTTCCGCTCCAACAGTTTCACCACGCTGATCGGCGCGGAGTTGCACGCGATGGGCACGGAGGTCGGCGAACTCTGGCACGTACTGGCGGTCGGCCTGCCGCTCGACTTTTCCGCGGCGAAGCCCGGCGAGACCGGCCCCGAACTCGCCGAGCGCGCCCGGGCGGCGGACGCCTTCGTCGCCATCGCGCATCCCGCGTGGTCGCAACTCACGCCGGGCGACGGTCGGGCGCTGACCGCGGCGCACGCGGTGGAGATCTACAACCACGGCTGCGCCGTCGAAACCGACCGCGGCGACGGCTTCTATCTGCTCGACCGGCTGTGCAACGAGGGACGGCGGCTGACGGCCATCGCGACCGACGACGCCCACTTCCGCCACGGAGATCACGACGCCTTCGGCGGCTTCGTCGAGGTGAAGGCGGAGAGCCTCGACCCGGAGACGCTGCTTTCGGCGCTCAAGGCCGGCCAGTTCTACGCGAGCCAGGGGCCTCGTCTCCTCGACGTCGAGGTGAGTCGCAACGAAGTCCAGGTCAAATGCTCGCCTGTCGATGCGATTGCGCTCGTCACCGGCACGTCGCGCGCCATTTCGCGCATCGGCCGCCAACTGACCGAAGCGACGCTGGAGGTCGCCGAAGCGAAGCGGCAGGCCTGGGCCGATCCCGGCGCCGACGCCTGGTTTCGGATCGTGGTCATCGACGCGGCGGGCCGTCGGGCCTGGACCAATCCGATCTGGGTCGATCAGCTGGACGGTTGAAACGACAAAAGCCGGCGCCCTCGCGGGCGCCGGCTGGGAAGAACTCGATTGTGCGATTCTACGAGGCGATCACGCCTCGGCGTCGACGACTGTCTTCGGCTTGAGAACCTGACGGCCCTTGTACATGCCCGACTTCAGGTCGACGTGATGTGGCCGGCGCAGTTCGCCCGAGTCCTTGTCCTCGACGTATGTCGGCGCCTTCAGCGCATCCGCAGAGCGGCGCATGCCGCGACGGGAAGGGGACGTTTTGCGTCTCGGAACAGCCATCGATGTCTCCAACGAAAATTGCCCGGTTCGGCGGTCTCGCCGAGCCGGGAGAAAGATGGCGGGCTCATACCAGCAGTTTCGCCGCCGCGCCAGCGCCATTTGCAGGCGACGCGACATCGCTCAACGCCGCGCTCTGAAATATTGGCGGGATTTTGTCGCGACCTGTTCTGTAGTATGGCGGACTTGCGGCAATGATCGACGGGGTTACGAAAAAGTCTTCGGCAATCGTTGCGCTTTTGTCACGGCTTAAGCTGATTTTTCACTATATGTTCAGCGCTCAGGCTCCAGTATTGCGGCCTTGCTTTCTCTCGCTTCGCGTGGGCCGCGACGAGGAGAAGCGGGGCGACAAAAGCTGGATCCAGGGAGTTTGCAACGATGATGCTGAAGTTTTCCGGCCTCGCGCTCGGCCTTGCCGCTGCGCTATCGCTGGCGGGGTGCAACACGCCGGAGGGCCAGGGCGCCGCAGGCGGCGCCGTTCTTGGCGGAGCGACCGGCGCACTGCTCGGCGCAGCCGTGACCGGACGTCCGGGCGGCGCGCTGCTCGGCGGCGTCGCCGGCGCCGCGACCGGCGCGATGATCGGCTCCGCCTCGGCGCGTAGTCAGGATCCCGATTATGCGCCCCCGCCGCGGCGCTGCGCCGAATTCTACTACGACTACTACGGGCGCGAGCATTGCCGGGCCTGGTACTGACGCCGCTGGCGGACGCAGACGCCTCGGGCGGCTTGTTCCCGCCCGACAGCGCCCTGGTCGACGAAATCTTGCCCTCGCCCAATCACGGCGAGCGGCGCAGCTTCGCTCGGCCGAATTGCATCGTGTTGCATTACACCGGCATGCCGACGGCCGCAGCGGCAATCGCGCTCTTGCGGAATCCCGCGGCGGAAGTCTCAAGTCACTATGTCGTCGAGGAAAGCGGTCGCATCGTCCAACTCGTCAAAGAATCGCGCCGGGCGTGGCATGCTGGGGCTTCCTGCTGGCGAGGCGAGCGCGACATGAATTCCGCTTCGGTGGGAATCGAAATCTGCAATGCCGGACACGACGGCGGCCTGCCCGATTTTCCCGCGCGGCAGATTGAGGCGGTGATCGCGCTATGCCGCGACATCGCCTCGCGCTGCGGTGTGGGGCCCGAGCGCATTCTCGCCCATTCGGACATCGCGCCGGGCCGCAAACGCGATCCCGGCGAGAAGTTTCCGTGGCGCGCGCTCGCTGCGGCGGGCGTCGGGCATTGGATCGAGGCCCCGCCGCCGTCCTCGCAAATCCTGCTGGCTCGCGGCCACGAAGGACCGCCTGTGCGCGGTCTGCAGGCGATGCTCTCCCTTTACGGCTACGACCAGGAAACGAGCGGCGTGTTCGACGCGCGCACGGAAGCCGTCGTCGCCGCGTTTCAACGCCATTTCCGGCCGGAGCGGGTCGACGGCGCTGCCGACGCCAGTACGGTCGAGACTTTGAAAGAGTTGCAGTCCGGACTGCGCGCAGGCCCGGATGAATTCATTTTAGAGTGTTCCCGTTAAGCGTCGTTAACCCATCCTTCAGATCCTGATCGCAGACTCCAGCGGCGGAAGTTATTCCGCCGCCCGTCCATAACCGAGCGTGTCGATGAAAATGTCTGGCCTTCGCGTGATCGTTCTTTCTCTCGCCGCCGCGCTCGCCTGCGCCGGCGCAACCGGCGCCGCGCGCGCAGGCGAGACGCATGAGTACGAGATTGCCGCCAATGACGGCTACGGCCTCGAAGACTGTCTTTCCACCGGCGGCGAATGCGGCCGTGTGGTCGCCGACGCGTGGTGCGAGGCGCATGGCCACGGCCACGCGCTGTCTTTCGGACTGCGCAGCGCTATCGATGAGCGGCCGACGCAAGTAGCGGCGGCCGATGAATCCTACGTCGTTAGATGCGGCGATTGAGCCCTACTTGATGTAATCGCCGCACTTGGGAAGATCGGTTTGGCTTCCCCAAGGCTGAATGGGCACGGTCGAGGTCGAATTCTTCGGTGAGCCGTCAATCAGCTTGTCGGTATAAGTCATATAGACGAGAATGTTCCGCCGCGAATCGCAGCCGCGAACGATCTGCATTTTCTTGAAAAACACCGAGCGACGCTCAGAGAAGACCACATCGCCCTGACCAGCCTTGCCATTGAACTTGATTGGGCCGTACTGGCGGCAGGCCAGCGAAATGTCCGACGTCTGCTCCGCGAGCCCAAGCGCGCCCATCAGTCCGCCCTTTTCCGGCGAGGTGTAATGGCAGGCGACGCCATCGACGATGGGATCGTCGACGCCGTATACGGCGAGCTTGTCGTTGGGCGTCAGAAGCTTGAACGTCGTCGACTTGCGGAAGATGAGGTCGGGATCGGAGGAATCCGCGAAAGCCGCGCCGCTCGCGATCGTCGCAGCCAAAGCCGCCGCCCAAACTATGCCTCGGACCATGATCTAAACCGCCTCAGATGCTGGCGTCCGCGTGGGGCGCGCAATGCCGTAGATAAGATCAGCGGCTGAGGCCGCAAGCGAGCAGTCCAGGTCTGAACCGGGAAATGGGCGAAAAAAAAAGCCCGCAAGCCAATTGGCCTGCGGGCGTAAAGCGGAACGGTCTGCGTGCGAGATCTCGACCCGGCCTCCCGCTTGGCGTTAAAGCCCGCAAGCGCGAAGCGACGCGCAGGAAACGAGAAACGCAGGCGGATCGCATGAATGTATTGATCTTGGGGGCGGGCGCCCGGGAGCATGCGCTGGCCTACGCCATCGCGCAGTCGACCATGCTCGATAGACTTTTCGTCGCACCCGGCAATCCCGGCTGCGAATCGCTGGCGACCCCGCTAGCGCTTCGGCTCGCCGACTCCGCCGCCATAGTCGCGGCTTGCCGCGAACGCCGCGTCGGCTTCGTGATCGTGGGCCCGGAAGCGCCCTTGGTGGCGGGCGTTGTCGACGATCTCGCGGCGGCGGGCATCGTAGCCTTCGGCCCGACCCGCGCCGCGGCGCAGCTGGAAGGGTCGAAAGGCTACACGAAGGACTTTTGCCGCGAGTTCGGCATCCCCACGGCCGCTTATGGGAGGTTCCAAAACTGTTCGGCCGCCCTGGCCTATGTTGCAGAGCAGGGCGCCCCCATCGTGGTCAAGGCGGATGGGCTCGCCGCGGGCAAGGGCGTCGTCGTGGCGTCGACGCTCCCGGAAGCTCAGACGGCGGTTGAGGCGTTGTACGATTCCGACGCGGACGCGGAATGCGTGATCGAGGCCTGTTTGCAGGGCGAGGAGGTTTCGTTCTTCGCGCTTTGCGATGGCGAGCGGGCTGTCGCCTTTGGCGACGCCCAGGACCACAAGCGCGTCGGCGACGGCGACACGGGGCCGAACACGGGCGGGATGGGCGCCTATTCGCCGAGCCCGCTGATGACGCCGGACATGTCGCTCCGGGTCATGGAGGAAATCGTGCAGCCGACGTTGGCGGGGATGCGCCAGCGCGGCGCGCGCTTTCGCGGCATCCTGTTCGCCGGCCTCATGATGACGAAGGCCGGCCCGCAACTGCTGGAGTACAACGTCAGGTTCGGCGATCCCGAAGCCGAAGTGATCATTCCGCGCTTCCGAGGCGATCTGTTGCAGTGGCTATGGGCCGCCGCATCGGGCGAACTGCCCGAGGAGCAGCCGCCGTTCTCGAGCGACCACGCCTTGGCGGTGGTGATGGCGGCGCAGGGATACCCGGGCGCCCCCTTGCGCGGCGACGAAATCCGCGGACTTGAACGAGCGGCTGAACTCGCTGGCGTGCGCGTATTCCACGCGGGAACTCGGCGGCAGGGCGAGAAGACCGTCGCCGACGGCGGGCGCGTGCTCGTCATGACCGGTTTGGCGCCCGATTTGGCTAGCGCGCGCGAACGCGCTTACGCAGCCGTCGAGGCGGTAGAGTGGAAGAGCGGCTTCTTTCGCACGGACATCGGCTACCGCGCTCTTCAACGCAGTTCCTAAGGCGGGGCGATCAGCATTGCGCCCGGCGGCGCGGCGCCCGAGCGCATGAATTCGGCGCCGGAAATCACATTCCGTCCGGCGCGCTGCACCAGCAGCGCGCGAATCGATCCCTCGGCGCAAGCGATCGTCATTCGATCGTCGAGGATTTCACCGGGCCGGCCTCTCGGCTCAGCGATCTCGGCGCGCAAGATCTTCAGTCGCTCGACCGCGGCTCCAACTCGAAAGCCAGCGACCGCGCCTGGGAACGGAGACAGGCCAAGAATGTGGTTTCGAACCCGGACAGCCGATGCGGACCAGTCAATTGGCGCCTCCGCCTTGCTCACCTTCGCCGCATACTCGACCCCTTGCGTGCTTTGCGGCGCAAATTCTAGTTCTCCGCCAATCAGCGCATTCCAATTGTCGCCGATGGTCTTGGCCGCAAGCTCGGCGATACGGGCGGTAAGTTGCTCGCTTGTTTCGCGTGGGTCTATAGGCGTGCGCAATTCGCCCGCTATAGGCCCGGTATCGAGACCGATCTCCATCTTCATGATGGCGACCCCTGTCTCGCTGTCCCCCGCCATTATAGCGCGCTGAACCGGCGCCGCGCCCCGCCATCTGGGCAGCAACGACGCATGCAGATTGAAACAGCCGAGTCTCGGCGCTGCCAATACCTCGGCGGGCAGCAGCAACCCGTAGGCCGCGACGATGGCGACGTCCGCGCGGTAATCGCTGAAGACGCGCTGTGCCTGCGGATCCCGCAGCGTCGAGGGAGTCTCGACCCGCAAGCCCAACGATTCGGCTGTGAGATGAACAGGGCATTTCGTGATCTCAAGCCCGCGCCGGCCCGCCCGTTTCGGCGCCTTCGTATAAACCGCCGACAATTCCGCTCCGGTCCTGGCTAGGGCCATCAACGTCGGGACGGCGAAGGCGGGAGCCCCCATGAATATGACTTTCATGGCGGCGCAGTTATCATCCGTGCGCCAGTCGGTCAAAGCAGCTGACACCGACGGCGCAACGAGGAGCGAACATGCCGGACGCCGAACAGCGCCTGACGCTCAGGGTCTACTACGAGGACACCGATTTCTCGGGTCGGGTCTACCACGCCTCCTATCTGCGCTTCTTTGAGCGCGGCCGCACGGAATGGCTGAGATCGTTTGGCTTTCAGCACAACCAGCTTGCCGCGTCGAGCGGAATCGCCTTCGCCGTCAGCCGGCTTCAAGTGGATTTCGCCGCCCCCGCCTTCATCGACGATTTGCTTGAAGTGGTCACGCAGCTCGAGCCGCCGCGCGGCGCCGTTCTTAATTTTCGGCAGATTATCTCGCGCGACGGCCTCACGCTGGCGAACGGAATCGTCGGTGTCGTTGCAATCAAGGGCGACCGAGCCGTGCGCCCGCCGCGAGAGCTTCTTCACGCCTTGGCTCAAGTCAGGCGTCTATAGCCCTGTCGATGCGGTCGCTAAGCGCCGTCAGCCGATCGGCGAGCCGATCCTCCAGCTCTCGTAAGTCAGAGCGGGTTAGCATTGCTCCGATGGCCTCTCTCAACCGGAAATGATCGTCGTGGAGCTGCGCGAAGCGCTCCGCGAGACGCAACAACACGGCGTCGTTGGCGTCGCGCAGCGCTTCGAATTCATCACGTTGCCGACCTTGGACGCCTTCCAGTTTCTCTATTCGAAGCATAAGGCGCCAGACGAATGCAAACCCACTCGCAACACCCGTTACAAGCAGGGTCAGGGCCCACTGGAGCAGACCCCAGTTTTGGCCCTCACCAGGACTCATGGCCATTCCAAGCCTCTTCAAAGTATCTTTCACTAACGCGCCGGCGCCAATCTCCGCGGTTGAACAAAGTCACAGAACCCCTCCCAACCCATAGAATACGGCCTGATTTCTGCGAATCGCGTCGATCTGCAGCGCCGACAAGCTCTGGCGCGCGAGTAAGACCTCACAGATATCTCCCGGCCAGCCAAAACCGCCCGCGGCGGTGTTACCGATGGTCAGATTGTTGCTGTCCGAAATCGTTCCGGCAGGCTGAGTCGAGCTTTGATAAGACAATGCGCCACCGTCGATCCCGAGAGTGGGAACGTTGGACAACGAAGCATCGTTATAGGCCACGTCGAAGATGTGACCGCCGGCGGAAGGCATCAACGTCGATGAAATCCAAACGCCATTCGTGGTCGAGGCGTAGTTGATGAATTGCGGATAGCCGTAGCCGATCGCGAATGCGCCCGAGAGTTCCCAACCCGAACTGCCGCTGGCTTTGGAAAGCAGCCGATTGGAGTTCGTGATTGTGGCTGTCTTGTTTTGCACAACCGATGCAAAGCCACCCGTGGAGAACAGGCTGTTGACCGACGTATTCTGTGTCACGGTGAGCGAGAAATTGCTCCCGTTTCCCCAGACGCCGCAGGTTGCATAGTTGAGGCCAGATCCCTCTATCGTCAGAGCAGGCTGCGTCGAAGTCGTTGCGTTGCGAGCATGGTTCGAGTTCCCGGATTGGTCGTACTCGGTCGCGATGTAGCAGGTTGTATTTGCGCAAAAACTTCCGACGGACGATCTGTCCATCGCGCCCGTAGCGTCTGCGTAGAAGTCAACGCTGGCGGAATCGCTGCCGCGACGGATATTGCAAAGCGGCCCCTTGTAAGCAAAGGAGAGCCGGCGAGCGCAGGAATAGGCTCCGGATACATTCGAGGCGGAAGTTAGAAAATCAAGCGGCCCAAGGTTGTTTATTGGCGCACCGCCAAGATAAGTATCTGTTACACCGGACACAAAAGATGTAATGGGCGCATTGTACTCCCAAGCGAAAGGCAGATTGACGACGCCGTCGAGAGCCCACAGCGGAGCGGAGCCCACCGCAAACAACGGCGGATTCCCGGTCGTGCGTCCGACGGTGATATTGGAACCGTGCGCGACTACGCTGCTTATGCCGCTGTCCACCCCGAGAATCGCGGTGCTGACGGTGCTCTGCGGATCTATGATCGTGAGACCGCTGATATTGGGGTTCGGGTTCGAGCCGGTCAACTGTACGTCATAGTTGGCGGAGAACGCTTCGCATTCGATCTCGAGCGTCTCGTTGATGTTGTGCACCGTACCATTGGCGTTGCTGTCGAACAAGGAGACGCAGGGACCTACCGCCTGCTGGGCGAGATAAAGGTGCAGCGTTCGCAAACCTTCGACGGAGCCGATCCAAAGCGGCGCCCCTTTATAGCTGCCGCCGTAGTAGCGCAACGAACCGCCGAATATATTGTTTTCCGTAAAGGTGTAATAGGTGTCGGCCGCCCAGCTGACAGTTTGAAACGATGACGAAACGCCCCAATGGTTCTGGCCGTCCATCACCATTGCGTACTGGCCGACGTTTGCGACGGGAACCGAAAAGCCGGAGCCGGCGCCGCCGAGCGAGACCGCCGATGCGCTCAACGCATCGCCGATTGCATATTGCCTGCCTTGATTGGTGAGCGTCACGCTCGTCACGGCGCCGCCCGAGACGACGATATTGGCGACCGCGCCGAAACCTGTGGCGGACCCGGTGAGCGCAACGCCGTTATAAGAGCCGTTGACGTAGCCGCTTCCACCGGAAACGGCGCCCAATACGCCGACGACACCGAGGCTGGCGCCATTGTTCCTGATGATAGGCGAATAGTAGGTCGTCGATTCCGAAGCGGCGGAGTACAACCCCGCGAATGTAAAAGAACCCGTAATCTCGAGACCGTAATGCGTATGTATGCAACAGGCGAAGCTCGGCGGGGCGTTATTTCCCTCCTGAAGGCCGATCATCGGCGGCGAGGTCGCGGAGCCGATTATGGAAACCCTGTTGAACTGAATGTTGCGCGATCCCAACGCGTCCAGACAGATGTTTCCGGTTCCGGAGCAAGCCAGTGTGAGATCGTCGATAATCAGACGCGAGCCGCCGCCGAAACTAGTGAAGCCTGTCGCGTTAACCTGGGTAACTGCGCACGCGACTCCCGTTGCGGAGAACCCGCCGATGAGTCGGACGGGCTGATTGCCGGTATACGCCGACGACCGTAGCGCCGCCGCAAGGGCGGCGTTGATGTTGGCCGTGTCGGTCGCCGCCGAACCGGTGCAACCGCCGTAATCGGCGACATTGACGACAGCTTCAGGCGTAGTTGTTAGCGACCCGGTTGGAGAAACGCCTCCCGTCGATCCGGTGCCGCCTTCTGACGTCGGCAGGGCGGTGGTAAGCCCATTCAGGGATGTTATGTCGCTGTTGGCGCCGGCCGTAGCAGAGCCCAGGTTCGCCCTGGCCGCGCTAGGATTGTTGGCGCCCGTGCCTCCGTCCTCGACCTTCAGAACCGGGGGGGAAACCTGCGCGTGGGTCGGGCTCGCGAACAGAGCGAGCAGCAAGACCAGAATAAGCGAGTGCCGTGTCATTGCGCTATCACCACATATCCCGAGTTGTTGATGAACGCTTGGCCCGTGGAGACCGGCTCGCCGGGGCCGGACTGCATGGGAAGGGCCGAAAAGATGGCCTGCGTCAATCCTGCGAGTTGCGTGGCTGGCATGGCGGCCAGCGCCGAGGCGATGCTTGCCGGCTGCAGGGCCTGAAAGGCTTGTCCCAGCGCGGCTGGGAGAGGAGCGGCGATCGACCGCGGGACGGTATCAGGCGCAACCAAAAGCGACACCCGCGCGACCTGTGCAGCGCCAACCGAGAGCGTAGAGGACGCGAAGAGGTCGAGGCTGTTGATCCCGTCGCTGACGGACAGGTCGAGATCGTAGACGCCTATAGGCCAACTTGCCTTATTTGCGGCGAGAACGATCACGTTCATCACATTGTTTAAAGGTCCGCTGACGTTTATCTGGCTGCTGGCCGATGACAAAGTTGCAATCGAGCCGACGCTCAAGGTGAAGGAAAGGCCGGTCAGGCTGATCGGCGTCACGCCATCGTCCAAATAGAACGCGATCGACAATCGCCAGTCCTCATCCGATTGTACGCCGTCGGAAACTTGTATCAGCGGCAAGAGAGTGAGCGTAGACATAATCCGTCGCCTTTCCTGGCGGCCTCAGTCAGGGATTCGGGGGAGGGTATTCATCGTTTCGTGGCGCCGTGTTCCTGCGAGCGCCGGCAGCGACCCGGGAGCCGCGCCCGAACGTCAGAAGTATTCCACGACGATAGCGTATCCCGCGCCGCCTGCGCCGCCCGCGCCCGCCGCGCCGCCGTTTTGCGCGGAGCCGCCGCCGCCGCCGCCGCCGCCGCCGAAGCCCTGACCGCCCGCGCCGCCCGCGCCGGCGGTCGCCGAACCGCCGCCGCCTGCGCCGTTGCCGGCGAAGCCTGGCGCAACGATGGGCGTATTTCCCGCAGCGCCCGCAGCGCCGGCCGCGCCGCCCGACGCGGTCACATAAGCGCCTGAGGCGCCGCCCGCGGGTCCGTAGCCGCCATTCGCGCCGGCGGAGGTCGCATTGGCCGCGCTGACGCCGCCGCCTGCGCCGCCGCCGGAGGGCGCGAAGAGACTGCTGCCGGAAGACGCGCCGGCTGCGCCATTCGCGCCACCCCCGCCTCCGCTGCCCCCGCCGGGATTGTTGACGGCCGCGCTCGCGGCCCCGCTGCCCCCGGCGCTGCCGCCAACGGCCGCGCCGCCGCCAGTCGCGCCCGAGCCTGCGCCGGCCGCGCCGATCAGGCCGCCGCCGCCGCCGCCGCCCGAGTTCGCGGCGAGCTGTCCGCCGGCGCCGCCCGCGCCGCCAAGCGCCTTGAAGAACGCGCCGAACTGAGAATAGCCGCCGTTGCCGCCAGTCCCACCGGCTGTTGAAGACGCCGTCGCGGCCGAGCCAGCGCTCCCCGCGGCCCCGATGGTCACCGCAGCAGAGGCGCCGACCTGTGCGGCGAATAACACACCCGCCGCAACGCCGCCTCCGCCGCCGCCCGCGCCGCCCGAGCAGGCGGTGGAAGCAACCTGGAGCGCGCCGCCGCCGCCGCCGCCACCGCCGCCGATCAGATAAACGTTGCACTTCGTCATGCCCGGCGTCGGAACATAGGTTCCCGTGGCGGCGAAGGTTTGTATATTGATTGAGCGGCCGGCGACGACCCATCCGTTTGAGCCATTCGAAACAAGCCGACAATATCCGTAGGGCGTAACGATCCTGACGCTGGTCTGGCCGCCGATCGTGTCCGACCCCGAACGCGAAATCGTTATCGTGTTCGTCAGGTTCACCGAACCGCTTTCATCGACAATGACCAGCGGATGCCCGGCGGGAAAGGCGCTTGCCGCCGGCAGCGTTACCGTGCGCGCGGCGCTGATCGAAGTAAAGGCGATCTCGCGGTCTGTCGGGAGAGCCGCATAATTCGCGTCGGCGATTGCGGTGCGCGAATTGCCCAGCGTCACAGCGCCAGTTGCGCTGTCGAGAACCAGGCCGGCGTAGTAGCTTGAGCCGTTCGGCGATACTTTGAAGGTAAAGTTGTCGCCGCCAAGCAGGCCGATTTGCGCCCGCGCCGAAAACCCGTCCTGAAACAGGACAGAGGCCGTGTTGGCGACCGCCGACTTGTTCAAAGTCAACGAGAAGTTGGCCCCGTTCAACAGCGCCGAGGCGCCGTAGACGCTGAGCACGTTGGTTGGATCGGGGGCCGTGCCGACGCCGATGTAGCTGAAGGCGTCAACGGTCTCGTTGTTGAGCAGAGTCCACCTGGAGACGCCATCGCTCTCGATCGCGACGGACGTATAAGGCCCGTTCATGACAAACGAGGAGCCGCCGTTTATCGTGTCCGATCCGGCGCGGTTTATGGTGATCGTATTCGTCGCCGAGCAGCTTCCGGACTCGTCGATGATGCGCAGAATCGTGGTCGAGGCATAGGTATTTGCGGCGGGAAGAGATACGGTTCGCGCCGCCGTCAGACTGGTGTAAGCGACGAAGCGGTCCGCGGCTGATACCGTCGTACTGGCGTCGGCGACGGTTCTGCGCGCCGTCGTCGAGACTTCGGAGAGTTTCGCCGCGGCGAAGCCGCCAGCAGTCGCGCCGTCGCCGACGATCATGCGGTAGTTTGTCGTATCGACGACGATTTCGCCCTGCGCCGGCGTGAAGGATGCGATGTTCGCCGCAATATCGCGGCGGTGCTTGACCTGTACGCTCATTTATCGACTGCCTCGGATTTAGGAAAGGTCGGCCTGACCGCTGGCGTTGCGAACCTCAGCGGCGAGAACGCCAGCGGACGTAAGGTCGGCCGATGCGATGCGCATTCACCACGCCCGCGCGTTCGACGAGTCCCAGCGCGGCCAACCGGCACAGCGCCACTGAAACGTTCTGGCGATCGGAGCGGACCCTTCTGGCGATCTCTTCCGACGTTGCAGCCCCGCTGCGAAGCGCCGCAAGAATCTGTGCAGTTCTTGTCGTCATTGCAACTGTCCAGACAGGAGGACGGCTTGGCATCAAGCCCCCGTCAATCGGCGCAGGCCGAGATGGGCGCCGTGTCGCACCGCCTCGTCGACGGCGCGCATCATCTGCTTTGAATTGGCTCGCATCCATTGCGACACGGAGCCGCTGTCGATGGCGTTGACGTGGAAATGCGTAGTCGGCGTGATCGAGACATTTGCGCCCGCTTGCCCGCCTTGCGAAACGCCAGAAAGCAGGTCGCGGAACGCTCCGGCTTCCGCGGCCGGCATGATCAGCTCGTTATGATGGATCAGCGTCAGCATATCCGCGGGCACGCTCCACATCCCGATATCGGCGGAGGCGACCGCGCCCACCGCGCTGGCGACCGTCGCCTGCGCGGCGGCGGCGGGACCGGCAGCCAATGGTCCCATGACCGGCGCCAGGAAGCCGAACACGCCGGCGAAAGCTTCGGCGGCGGAACCGAGAATGGACCGGATCATCGCCGCCCCCTGCGAGGCGAGCGAGGCGGCGGCGCCTGCCTGCTCGAACGCCGCGCGCGAAGCTGAACCGCTCGCAGTGGCGGCGGTCTTCGCGGCCTCGCCCGCAATCCAGCGCACGACCATCCTCTCGCTGAATTCGATGAAGTCGATCAAAAGCTGAGCGAGCGTCTTGCGAAAGGCGTCTCGCCACGACTCCGTGCCAAGAATGAGGCCGCTCAGTTGCGAGTTGAACGCCTTGGTCACCGTATCGCCGAAGCGCTCATAGGCCTGCGCTTGCTCGGCGAGACTCTGCTGCGTCACCTGTGCGAGCTGTCCCTGCTCCTGCCTTTCGAGCTGCCCGATCTGATCGTCGATGCGTTGGCGCTGCGCCAGCGAGCCTGCGGCGAGATCCCGCCGGCGGTTCATCAGATCGAGTTCGAGGGCGTAGGTCTGTTCGATGGCCTCGCGCGAGGCCTGCAGCCTTTCCTGCTCGCTCACTTGGCCCGAGCGCGCAGCTCCGGCGTAGGCAGACAGCAATTCGCTCAGGCCCGCCTTCTCCATATTAATGCGGTCGGAGAGCGCCTCCTGTGCGGCGCGCAGCGAATCCGCGTAAGCGGCATTGTCGCCGCTCTGCACAGCCTGCATGGCGCGCGTGTGCGCTTCCGCAAGCGTTGCGCCGAGCGAGGCGTATTTGCTGTTGATGTCGGCGATCGGCGCGGCCAGACTCGCGAGCGCTTCACGCGCGGACGCGATGCCGGATTCGAGGTCGGTCGTCGAGGCGCTGAAATTGACGGATACATTCGCGTCGGTCATGTCGGCTCCGGCGGGATGGCCCCCGCATTTACGAGAGCGTGGCCTGCAATTCGGCGACCGAGGGCCGCCGGACCGGTGAGGCGGCGCCCGGCTCCTGATAGCGCAGCGCCGCGGCGACCAACCAATGGACCGGAGGCCGGCGCCGCCACTCGGCGCGCAACGCTTGCAGGCGCGGAATCGTGAGGCCGTCGAGCGTGTCGTCCCAGGTCCAACCCGTTGCCGCGACGACCTCGGCGATCAGCGCGTCGAAATCTATTTTCCCGTATCGGGCGACGCCTCCGACGTCGCCGTTTGTGCGCGAAGACCGGCGGCTTCAGCGACGGAGGGGAGAGCGCCGAGCAGATCGGCGACAGTGAACGGCAGCGCGAGGAACTCGTCGAAGCTAAGCGCTGGATCGATATAAGAGACGGCGCGCCAAGTTGCGGTCGCCAGCGCGTCGATCTGTTCCTCCGCCAGCGCCGCGTTTCCCGCCTGCGCCGCGTCGGAATAGGCCTTGAACAAGGCCGGCTGGACCGACTTGATAATGCGGAACGGCAGATGCGGTAGCGCCCAGCGCCGCCCGGCGAGCTCGACGACGAAGCTGTCCTCCGTCACGCCGCGTCTCCGAAGTTGAGCTGACACACTTGGCCCGAGGCGTTGGCGAAACACTGAAAGTCAAGCTCGGGCATCACGAAGTCCTCGAGCTTGGTGCCGAAGGCCAGCTTCTCGGCGACGCAATTGAAGAGGAACAACGAGAATTGTTTGCCCGTCGTCGGATCGGACGCGAACAGATTGGCCGAGAACGTGATCGACGGCCCGATGAGTTGGGTGGTGACGAGAAGGCTCTCGCCCGATCCCGCGACGGAATAGGTGTAGGAGATCAGAACGGACGCGCCGGCGTCGGCGGAGCTGAACGTGTAGACGCCGCCCGACACCGAGTACTGTCCAACCGCCGGGCTGGAGGCGACCGCCTTCAGCGGCAGACCCGTCGATGCATAGATGACGCCCTGATCGCCGATGAAGTTGGCGTGAAACGTCGTCGTATAGGTGAACGGCGAAACCGCCGGAACGGAGGTCGTTTCGCCGAACTGCGTCTGTACGCCGCCGGCGCTCGGATTGACGCCGAAGAACAGATTGCCCAGCGCCTGGCCGGAGATGCGCGCGAGCTTCGCCTTGCCGCTCATCTTGCGCGTGCCGCTGCCGACGGCGACGGGAAAGTTGTTCTGGCCATAGAGCGCCTTGGTTGTGGTGGCGATGTTGAGCGTCACCTCCTGGGCGAGGCCGAAGTTGATGGGCGAACCGCCCGACGGCGTGCCGATGAGCACGCCGGAGCCGAACACATACATGGGGGTCTCCGGGTTGGAATTCAGCGGCGGCGCCGCGCATGATGAGTTGAGATTGAAGTCAGAGAGCGGGAGCCGAGCACTGTCGATTCGCGAAGTTTGAAAGTGTCCGAAACAAGTCCGGCGACGTCGCTCGAACGGCCTCAGACGCGTGAGCGGGGCCGGCGACCGAGCCGAGTATCCTTATGCGAGCGTCGCCAGTCGTGCGTCAGCGTCGACTGAAATCAAGCACAACCGCTGCCGCCCATAGTGCAAGGCTGGCGAAGAGAACCAACGCGCCGGCGAAATCCCGATACAAAATCAATCGAGCTATCGCTACGCGGGATGCGATAAGATTAATGAGAGTGCATGTTATCAGAAACGGGGCTGCCGTAAATGTCCATGTCAAACCCTCGCCGAAGCCCCATTTTATGTCGTCTTGACCTGGCGGCGGCCAAAGTAAGGACGAAAAGTGCAAATATGCTAATATTGAAACAATATTGCCGCCGATCCATAAATACCGGCAAATAATTCCATAATGCACTGAGTGTTGCATTATGAACCTATCGTTATGGGGCGCGAGACGTGGGATGATAAGCGCTCATAGCATCTCTCCAGCCCCTAGTCCACCACCCTTCCTGCGCCTGCGAACCAGCGTTGGATGAGTAGCCTTGGGCAAACAAACGGCCGATCGCAATTGTCTCTTGCAGGGAATATCCGGCTCCCGCCATGTATGTGCCCACTGCGTAATTTGATGCATCGGTGTATGCTGAATAGAAGGTGTTGCCGTCACGCTGAAAATCGAAGTTACCGAAGTGCCCAATTGCGGAGGGCGCACCGATCAATCCGCCTGCGGCGCCCGCGGCGAATATGTCGCCAAAGTTTGCCCGGGGCGGCGCGAGGAACATCGTGCCGTCCCCGGCCGCGAGATCAACCGCGTCAACTGGTGTTTCATGATTGATCGTTAGGCCTGGATCAGGCTGGAACGGAACGACAGTGGTTCCGGGATCGCCGCCCGATACGGGAAATTGCGCGCCGCCTGCGCCTGCATCCGTTGTAGTCGCCGGGTGACCGCTATCTGCCACCTGCACTCCGCGTTCCGGCTTCGAATTGGCGCCCGAGCCCGGCTCGGCAGCATCCCCACCCGTCGTGAATCTTCCCCGCTCATCGTGATACGGATTGAACTTTGCGACCCCGCCACGCCCCTGATCGAGCCCCAACTCCACCCGAGCCTCGGCGACGGTCTTGACGCCGGCCCCAACAAGGGTCGCAATCGTCTGCGCCTGCTGCAGCGGATCGACCGCGTCGTCGCCGACCCAGCAAAACTCCAGATCGGGATCGCCGAAACAGTCGCCGATCACTCGGTCCAGCGCCATCTTGACCCAGGCCTTCAGCGGCACCAGCCCTTCCTGCGCCGCCTGCGTGCGCAGAGTTTCCGATGTCGCGCGATTGACCTGCGTCACAAATGCGGAGGCCGGCACGGAGAAGGCGTAGCAGATCACGCGCGCCAACCACTCGTCGTACTGATCCTTCAACGGCGGCTGACGCGTCTCGGTCAGCTTGAATTCCGCCGGCATGAACTTGATCATGCGACGACGCGCGAGATTGCCGCTCATCAGCGCGTCGAAATAATCCTGGAACTGCCTTATCTGATCGACGGTCCAATCCTTCGGCAAGGTCGCGAACGAATCCGGGATGGAGCCGGTGTTGTAGTAGTCGAGCGTCGCCTGCTCGCGCCGCAGCGCGATGTTCACCGTCAGCGCAATCTGCTCGACCGGCGAGAAGCCGTAGAGCCGGTTGGAGCGCACGTTGCGCGGCAGGTAGAACAGCTCGGCGGACGTGAAATCGGCGGCCGGCACGCCATGCAGAACCTGCTGATAAGCGGGGTCCGGCGCAGCGGGCGAGCGGCCGTCCTCGCCGATCAGCGGTTTGATCGTGGCCCCATCGACAATGTCAATCGAGTAGACCGCTCCCGCCCGCGTATAGCGGGGATAGAGGCAAGCCGCATCGACGACGAGCATGTCCTCGATCAGCATGCGCAACCAGGTCGAAAAGTCGTGCCGCCGGTCGGGCCTCATAAGAAGATCCCGCACCGCGGCGCAACGCGCGCCGACGCTTGACGCGTTGCCGCCGATGCGCGACCGTACCGTCCAGTTCAGCGCCGCGATCTGGTCCTTGCGCGTCTCGATCACCGTGCGCAAGAGCGGCAGCGCGTCGGCGAGCGCGCGCAATTCGCCGAAGGAGAGCAAGCTATCCGAGCGCGGAGTGTAATTGATGTTGAGCCCGAACGGATAGTCCCATTGCCGTCCCTTCACCTCCGCCGGCGCCTGCGGCACGAGCGGCTGCTGCGGTCCGAACCAGCTTTCGGGTCCGGCCCCGGTGATCACGAACCGGGCCGCCGCCGTCAGGCGGGCGAACACGCTGGCGGGGATCGGCGTTTCGACGCCTCCTGATGGCATGAGAAATTCCTTTGATAGATCGGGCGCGCCGGCGTTGAGTTTGTCTCAGGGAGCAATCAAGCGCACGCTCATGACGGCGAGCCCGTCGCCGTCGAGATCGCCGGTGTCGCGCACCGGCACGCCGATGATCTTGCAGTCGTAGACGGCGCCGCCCAGCGTTTGCCGCCCCTTCGCGAGGTCGGCGCCCGCCGGCGTCAGCGCGGTGTCGAGAGCATCGAGCGCGCAATTGATCGCCGAAGCGCCCGGGCGCGACGGATCGCGCGCGTCGAAATACAGGATGAGCTTGGCCTCATAGGTTCGGCGCGGCGTCGCCGGCGAGGTCCACTGGTAGGTTTCTGGCCCAGATTCGAGCTGAAACAGCGCCGGCCGTTGACCCGGCGGCACCTCGCTCCAGAGCTTGATGCGACGCGATGCGAGTCCCCAGCCATAGGCGGCCGAGACTCGTTGGAACAGGGCGCAGAAGGCGGCTTCCCGACTCATGGATTGTTCCAGGCCTCCGTGACCGCAGTCGTGAGGCCGGCGACAATCTCGTCGCGCGCTTCCTCAAGGCTGGTTGCTAGATAGCTCCGGGCCGGCAGCGTCGATCCCGGATGTTCGACCCGGCGCGCGAAGCGCAGCATGCCGCCGACGAGAAACGCGAGCGCTTGCCCCTTGTCCGGCAGGATCTCATGCGCCGAAGTGCGCCCGCCGTATTCCTGGATCGCGGCGTACTTGACGTCGCCATAGGAACCGATGGTCGCCGTCAGCGTTGCGCCGTCGCTCAGGATATCTGACGCTATCGACGCTTTCAGCGCGCCGGACCTTGTCGCCAGCGCCTGCCCGGAGAGCTTGTCGTCGCGAACCCGTGCAGCCAAGCCGGCGGCCAGCTCGCGGGCTTTCGCTTCCAGCCGCAGTTGCATGAGCAGCGGAAGTTCGGCGAGCCGCAGGTCCAGGGCTTCGTCGCCCTCCAGCGTTGCAAACATCAGAACGCCGTGCGCTTGTAGGGGCCGATCAGGGCCAGCACGGAATCGGAAAACCCCGAGAGATCGTAGCTGATTGTTTCCTGTCCACCGAGCGACTTGGAGCGCAGGCCGATCCGATCGGCGGAGCGAAACCGCTCGGCGGCAAGTTCGGTGGCGGCCTGCGCAAGGTCCTGCGGAACGAACCCATAGGACAGAGCGAGCGCGGCTCCCGCGTCCGTGGCGTTGAACCGATAGACGCCCGCCGCGACCGAATACTGCCCGACCGCAGGCGCGCCGCCGACAGCTTGCAGCGCCAGGCCGGAACTCGCGTAGACAACGCCGAGGTCGCTCGCCCAGACGCCGAAGGGCGCCGCCGCGGTCAACAGATAAGGCGCCGCGGAAGGCGCGGTCCAGGTCTCGCCCTCGACCGCGTAACCGGCCTGATAGTTCACAACCAAGCCTTGGCGGCGTCGCGAGGCGCGGCGACCGAATATGTCGAGCGCCTGCGGCCGGCCGGGCGGCGCCGCGTCGCCGGGCTGCAGCAGGTAGCCGAGAAACGGCTGCGTACTGACAGCCGTGGCGGGCGGCAATGCGAGGCCGTCGAGCGTGACCGAACTCACGCTCAACACCGGCCAGTTCGTGAGATAGACCCGCTCGCTCTCGATGTCGAGCGTGTCCACATAGGCGCGCGGAAGCAGCGAAGTCCGGCTCAAGGCGGCGTAGATCGCCCGGCTCGCCGCCGTGACCAGCGAAGCCAGCACGTTGTCGCTCGTCGTCGGCGCGCTGGGCAGACCCAGCCGCGCCTTCACATTGGCGACCGTCGTCAGGTCGAATTGAGACATGGCGGCTCCGCGTTTTGGTTGGAGATCGTCTGGCGACGAGGAGCCGCCTTAGGCTTCGCTCAGCCGTTGCCGATGTTTGTCAGGATGCCGACGCCGAACGAGGCGTAGATCGCCAGAACTTCTTCGGTGTAGACGCCGTATTCGCGACGGCGCGTGCGCAGCGGCCAGTCGACGCGGTAGTAGTCGCGACGCGTCAGCACTTCGGCGACGTTGGGAACTTCGTTGGACTGATACCAGACAGGCAGGCGCTCGCAGAACGCCAGGATGGTGCCCGGCGGCAGATCGGGATGAACCCGGATCGGGATATCCGTGCCGCCATCGACGCTGTAGGGATTGTAGTACCAGCGCACCACGCCATTGGCCGTGATCCCGTAAGGCAGGCTGGTGTCGCCGTCGCCCTGCACGTTGTATCGCAACAGCGGGCCGGAAGCGTTGGTCAGACACTTGGCGGTGATGTTCCGCTGCTCCTGCGAATTGACGTAGAGCACCGTCGGCGAGACGCGATAGTTGTTCCACATCGACATCAGCATGTTGTCGATTTCGACGACCGAGCCGCGGCCGGAAGAGGTCAGGTACGAGCCCGCGCCCGCAGTTCCCGTCGCCAGCGCCTGAACATAGGAAGCGGTGGCGGGATTGAAGCCGTCGGTCAACAGCCCATCGAAGGCGAGGCCGGCGTTGCGCGAGTTGTCGGAGGTGATCGTCGAAGCGAGCTGCTGACCCGTCAGCAGCGGCGCGCTGAAGGTCGCGCTGTTGAGCGGCGTGATCGCCTGCAGTGATTCCGATCCCGCCGCGCCGACGAACCAAGCGTAGGCGACTGCCGCGTTGACCACAGAAACCGTCGCCGACAGAGTCTGGCCGAGCGTAACGGCCAGAGTGGCGTTAGGGCTGCGCATCGACGACCCGCCGCTCAGGGTGTAGGTGTTGCCGTCGTTGCCGGTGATCGTCTTGGTGGTCGCGACGCCGCCGCTGAGCGAGGAATTGCTGTAGCCTTCAAAGGTCAGCGCGACGACAATCACCGAGTAGGTGGCGGCCGGCAGCGTGGCGCCCGAGCCGGAGGCCGTAAGCGTCGGCGTCGGCGCCGCGCCCAGCGCCAGCGACGTATTGCCGCCGAGCAACGCATGCTCTTCCTTGCGCATGGTCTTCTGCAGCAGGCGCAGCGTCGCCGTCGAGTTGACGTCTTCGAAGCCCTGCGCGGCGGCCTCGGCTTCAAAGGTCACCGTGTCTTCCTCGCCGAGCGTGACGTAAGGCGCCACCAGCAGGTTCGCGACATAGTTCATGCTCGCGCTGCGCTGTCCCTCGGGTATCCAACCCATCGCGTCGAAGCCCGAGCCGGTGACGGATGTGATGGCGCGCCAGCGCGCGGCGTCGCCGGGAAACTGACGCTGCACGCGCGGCAGGGTGTTCCTCAGCGGCGTGATGACGGGATAAAGATTCTTGGCCGGCGCCTGAAGGTCGTAGGCCGTCAGGCCGGTCGAAATCGTGACGCTCTTGGCGAGCGAGGCCTTCATCAAGTCGAGCGTTTCTTGCGTCATGGCGGCGAGTGACATGCGGGTTTCCTGTGACAAGAGGATGCGATGCGTCGAAAGACGCGGGTTTCGCCGCGGGGGCGGAGGCTCAAAAAATGGCGAGGCGGTGGAGGGCCTTGTGCGCCCACAAATGCCGCGTTCGTCAGACGCCGCGCGGGCCTTGGCGTGAGGGTTAGCAAACAAAACCGGCCAACGCGGCCGGCTCAGAACCCCGCCCGTACCGGGTTCGCCAGGCTTATCTTCATCAACGCCAGCGTTCGCTCCTTCTCAGGCAAATCGCTCAGCGTTTTGATGGCGGTATCGAGCGCGCCGATGCGCGTCTCCGGGGCCCCGTCGAATTCGCGTGCGACGGCGCGCAAGGCCGCTCGCGGCGGCAGCGGTTGCGCCTCCAGCGTCGCCACGCGCTTGGCGAGCGCATCGAGCTCCGGCGTCACCTGTCCGAGGGCCGCGCGCAGGCGCGAATTCTCCTCGACCGCTTTCTCCAATTTGTCGGCCGCGCTCGCAATCGCGAGCGCGGCCTTCGCCAGCGCCTCAGAGGAGGAGCCCTGCGACGCCTGGGGAGGCGGCGACGGCGCCGCAGGCTGGGGCGCTGGAGTCTCTTGCAACTTGGTTGAACTCACGGGCGGCGCGAAGGCGCGCTCCTCGACGACGCCGTCCTTGACGACCTGAAACCTCGCGCCAGGCACGCAGGGCACATCAACCAGCGAGATCTCGGTCGGGTCGGCGGTGTAGCGGGTCAGCCCCGTGTCGCCGTCGCTCCAGCGCTTCACGTATCGGCCGCCCTGGCTGAAGCCGGTGTAAACGCCCTCGATCACCTTCGCCCATTCGTCGTCGTCGACGATCTTGGCCGACACCAGAACGCGCTTGCCCTCGTCGTCGAAGGAAATGTCCGTCAGCTTGCCGGCGGCGATGCGGTTGTGCATCGCGCGCACGGCGCCAAGCGACTTGCCGCCGCTCGCTTCGCGCGCGGTCTGCGACCAGGCTTCGTAATAGGGCTTGCTGCTCTCGTAATCGAAAATCTCTCCGGCGCGGTCGGGCGTCTCCGCCGTGGCGACGCCGTGCACCAGACGCTCGTCGACGTCCACTTTGGTCAGGGGCAGGAACAGATCGAGCTTAGGCATCGGCGCGGCGGCTCCGGGCGAAAAAGCGCAGAACCCCTCAAGCCCGTGGGGCTTCAGGGTCCTGCGCAGTTGGATCAAGGGAGGAGAGATTGGAGGCTCCGCGCCGAGGCGCTCAGCGCCTCGTCCGCATCATCTCCAATGTACACATATTAGCGGAGACGGCGTAAGCGGTCAAGGAAAAGTTCTTGTTTTGTTCTCACGCATCGCCTTGTGCGTCGCTTCGCTGCTGGCTAAGCTCCCGCGCTAGACGCCGCCCTTCGCCTCGCGGGCGTAGAAGTCGAGCAGCGTGCGCGCCTGAGCGGCGCCGGGCGACAGCAGATCCGTCACCGCCCAGACAAGCGCGTCGGCGCGGTCCGGCGAGTAGCCGGCGGCGCGCGCGTCGAAATCCGAAGTCAGCGTGCAGAGCTGATCCTCCAGCTTTGAAAACACGCCGCAATGGAACACGATTCCCCTCTCGTAGGCGGCGGCGACCGGTTCGGCGCGCAGGAATTTGCCGCGCGTCGCCGTCACCGTGCGCACCGGCAGATTGGCGTCGTTCTGGCGCAGCACCTGCGTCACCATCTCGCCGCCGTTGTTGATCTCCGCCACCACGCGATTGGCGGCGAAGCGGCGATAGCCGGCGACCACGCGCTCCGACCATTGGCCCGGCGTCTCGCCCTGGCTTGTGAGATCGGCGAGCACATGAATGTCGCCGCCGCGCATGCGCCCCGCCGCGACGATGCCGCACTCGTCGGCCCTGGCGCCCGAGCGGGCCGGCGGATCGACGGCGATGACAATCTCGGAATATTCCGCCGCCGGCCGATCCGCCGGCAGCCGCTGCCGTTCGATCAGCGCGCGCGTCCATAGCGCGCCCGGCGCCTCTTCGACGATCTCGGCGTAAAGCTCCTGCCGCCCAATCGCGCGTCCCTCGAAATCGGCGGCGATGCGCTCAACGAATGCGTCAGCGAGAAAACGCGCATTGTCGAATGTCGACCCGCGCGTCACAACCGCGTTGGGATCGCCAATAAGGCGTTTTATGAGTTTGGTTGGTCGCGGCGTCGTGGTGATGACCGCCTGCGGCTTGTCGCCGAGCCGCAACCCCAGCAGGGCTTGATCGAACGCATCCGGGTCGCGCCACGCCGCCAGTTCGTCGAGCCAAAGCTTCATGTGTTGCTTGCCGCGCAACCGGTCCGGCTCTTCGGCGGAGAATATTTGGCTGATCGCCCCGTTCGGCCATTCCAACCGGTCGGAGGCGCGCGCGAATGTCGGCCGCTCCTCCGGCGGGCAGATCGCCAGCACCCCGGATTCGCCGGTCACCATGATTTCGCGCGCATCCTGCCGCGTGGCGCCGATCAGATTGACGATTGAATATTGACGGGCCCAAGCCCGCGCGGTCTCCGCGCCGGCGCGTGTCTTGCCGGCGCCGCGCCCGGCAAGGATCAACCAATAGATCCAATCGCCGTCCGGCGCGTGCTGGTCCGGCCGCGCCCATAGCGACCAATCGTAGTAGAGGTCGGCTACTTCCTGCGGTGTGAGCCGCGCCAGGACGCGGGCGCGCGCCGCGGGCGTCAGCTTCAGGAGATCGTCGAACGCCGCTTTCAGCGGCCTGCCGGCGCGGCTCAAGCTTGTCGCTCCGGCTTGCGCGTCGCCTGATCGATCCTCTTCACCAACCGCGCGCGCACGTCCTCGCGCGTCGGCGTCGCCAGCGCCGCGAGTTTGGTAAAGCCGTGATAGCGGTCGAGCCGATCCAGCACTTTCAACAGCCGGTCGATTGCAGGCAGGTTGCCGTCCTTGCATTTGTCCTTCAGCGGCATGGCGATGGCTTCCAGCCGCGCGATTTGCAGGCGCGCGTAATCCTGTGCGGGGGCGATCCAGCGCTTGCGCAATTCGTCGCGCAGCAGCTTCTCGACTCTTTTCGGGGTTAGTTGATGGGTCTTCGCGATCTCTCCGAGCGCGACGCCGTTGATCATGTCGGCGAGCACGGCGGGACCGGGAGAGACGCGCGCAGGCTTGCGCGCGGGCGCGCACACGATTTCGCGCGCAGGCGTTTCGACAGGCGCCATAGTCAGATTTTCCGGGTATGAGAGGTCAGGTGCGGAACTGCAAAAAGTCCACTGCCGCCATCCTCTCACACTATGCCGCAGACGGCGGCCAGCGGCAAGGATTTATCCCCGCGCGCGCCGCCGCCGAGCGTCGAAACGCTGCAAACTCAGATGCTTATGTCTCGCTTCAATCGCTTGCGACGATCTGCCCCTGCGTCGTCACGACCACCCAGTCGCGCCCATGCCGCTCGATCCGCAGGACGCGTCCGCCGCCCGGCACGACGTCCCCCGGCGTCACCGCGAACTCGCCCTGGGGACTGTCGATCATCGCGTAGCCATTGTGGATCTCGGCGACGTAGAATCCGCGCAGTCGCGGCCGCGGCTTGTCGATGGAGGCCGTCGTCTCGTTGGATACGGCCGGCTCCGCTTTCGCGGGCTCGGGCTTGGCGGGCGGCGTCGGCGCGGCCCTCAGCGGCGGAGACGGCGCGGCGGCGGTCGCCACTGATGTCGCCGCTTTCGCCTCCAGCTTGTCGAGCCGCGTCGTCAGTTCGCCGATGCGCGCGGCGGAATCGTGGTCGATGCGGTCGCCGAGCTTGTCGAGCCGTGCGCTCTGGTCCTTCTCCAGCTTCTCGACGCGCTGGCCGAGCTGCGCCACTGCGCCGCCGACGTCGCGTGCGCTCGCCGCGCTCGCTCTGATTTCGGCCAGCACCTTCTTCAGATTGGCGAGGTCGTCGCGCGAGCGGTTACTCTCCAACGATTCCAGCTGCGTCGCCATCCCGTCGAGCCTGTGCCCAAGCGCCCGCGCCTGCGCCTCTTCCGCCCGCGTCACGCGCCAGGCGTGGACATGCGCCGCCGCCGCGGCGGCGCCCACCAGCACGACGCCGGCCAGGCTCGCCGCCGCTGCGAGACGTCCCCAGTCGCGCGGCGGCTTGGCGGGGCTCGCCTCGACCTCGGTGACGAACGGCCGCTCCTCGCGCCGGGCGCGCAGGGTTTCATCCTCTGCGGGAAAATAGGGGAGCAGCTTCAGTTCGCCGATCCGCCTCGCTCTGCCGCCCTTTTGCGCCGTAATCTCCTGGATGTTATCGTCGTGGGACTCGCCTTCCAAACCCGCCGCGTCGCTCATGGCTTTAACATCCGGTAAAATCGATCCGCCGATTGTCATGCCTTTGCGTTAAGGAACACTTGACCAAAGCGGCCGAAGCCGAGCAGATTCCATGTCGAAATTCGGTCGGCGTTAAGCATATGGCTTGAGCGCGCCGCCAGGGGAGGAGCGGATATGAGCGTGAGAAAATTCGGCGCCGGCCAAAGCGTGAAGCGGGTCGAAGACATTCGTCTGGTGACCGGGCAGGGCCGCTACGCCTCCGACGCCTCCGACGCCGCCGCGCTCAAGGCCGCCTTCGTGCGCAGCCCCTACAGCCACGCCCGCTTCACCGTCGGCGATCTCGCCGATGTCCGCGCCATGCCGGGCGTCCGCGCGGTCTACGCGGCCGCGGATTTCGCCGCGCTCGGCGCCCTGCCGTGTCTGGGGCTGGTCAACAACGCCGACGGTTCGCCGCCGAAGCTGAAGCCCTATCCGGTGATGGCGGAGAACACCGTCGATCACGTCGGGGACATTGTCGGCATGGTGGTGGCGGAGAGCGCGGTCCAAGCGCGCGACGCCGTCGAGGCCTTCCCCGTAAATTGGGAGGCGCAGCCGGCGGTCGTCGACATGGAGGCGGCGGTGCGGCCCGGCGCATCGCTGGTGTTCGACGACGCGCCCGGCAACATCGCCTATGACACCGCCATAGGCGACAAGGCCAAGACCGACGCGATCTTCGCCGGCGCCGCGCGCAAGGCGAGCATGCGCGTAATCAACCCGCGCGTCGTCGCCAATTACATGGAGCCCCGCGCCGCCCGCGCCGACATCGACAAGGCGACCGGCGCGGTGACGCTCGAACTCGGCAGCCAGGGCGTGCACATCATCAAGATGCTGCTCTGCGACAAGATTCTCAAGATGCCCAAGGAGCAGTTGCGCGTCGTCACCCGGGACGTCGGGGGCGGCTTCGGCACGAAAAACATGATGTACCGCGAATATCCGCTGGTGGTGGAGGCCGCACGGCGCCTGGGCGAAACCGTCTCCTGGGTCGGCGACCGCTCCGAGCATTTCGTCGGCGACGCGCAAGGCCGCGACAACATCACGACCGCCGAAATGGCGATGGACGAGAACGGCAGATTCCTTGCCCTGCGCGTCGACATTCTCGGCAATCTCGGCGCCTATCTCAGCATGTTCGCGCCCTATATCCCGTGGCTCGGCGCCTCGATGGCGACAGGCACGTACAGAATAGGCGAACTCCATGCGCGTGTGCGCGGCGTCTATACCCACACCGTGCCGGTCGACGCCTATCGCGGCGCCGGCCGCCCCGAGGCCGCCTATC
>Ga0182030_10002102_pt1 | contig 42084 bp, 40 predicted proteins | sample 812S3MmetaG_FD_121299 | JGI IMG/M metagenome (GOLD analysis project Ga0182030, IMG submission 121299) | Permafrost microbial communities from Stordalen Mire, Sweden - 812S3M metaG (Illumina Assembly) | ecosystem: Environmental > Terrestrial > Soil > Wetlands > Permafrost | place: Sweden... | reverse complement strand
TCTGCCAGTTGGTATTGGTCAGGAAGCTGACCGCGGTGTTGAATGACAGGTCAGGTGAGAGTGACGGGAGCTTCTGGGGATTCAGCGGCAGCGATCCCTGCAAGCGGAGGATGACATAGGTAAAGAGCATGGAAACCAGGCTGAACATCAGCATGGAGACGCTGTATTGTTTCCAGTTCTGTTCCTTGCGGGGGTCCATGCCGCAGAGCTTGTAGCTCAGCTTTTCGAACGGTTTGACAATGGGATCGAGGAACGTTTTTCCATCCGCGTCGAGCACGCGCATGAGGTAAAGGCCGAGCGGTTTGGTCACGGCAAGAAGCACCAGCACGTAGACGATGAGTTGAATCCATCCAGAGGCATTCATAATTGGGTAATAAGGTCCGGGTTTCTGATTTAGAATTTTTCGGGACGAATAATAGTGAAGATCAAGTAGACGATCAATCCGAGGGAGATAAAGCCGACAATGGTATCCATCATAATATAAGTGCTCCAGTTAGACTTTGTCGCAGGCCCAGACAAAGACGATCATAAGGGCAATGAAGGCCGCGCCGGCCAGGGTGAAGTATAGGTCAATCATAGGTGTGTGGTTGGATGATGGGTTGCGATGGGTTATTCAGTGATTTTCCAGGTTGAAGGGCTCCTCGCTGGAGCCGAAGTGAAAGAGTTCGTAGATGCGCCGCATATTGGCCTGGGCGGGCTGGAAGTCCTTGCTGACCTTGATGGCGCGGCCGTAATAGCGGCGGGCCTGGTCGAACTCCTCGCGCATCTCGAACATTACTCCGGCGAGGTTGAGGGCCTGCGGGGAATTGGAGTCGATCTCGAGGGCGCTGATAAGGTTGCTGCGGGCGGCGGAGAAGTCGCGCAGGTTGATGGCGCGCTTGGCGCAGCGGAGGAAGTGGTCGAAGTCATGGGGCTCCGGCGTCTTGCGCTCCTCGGGCAAATGGCGGACGAGGATGTCCTTTACGATGGTGCGGAGCTGATCGGGAGTGATGGGCTTTTGGAGAAAGTCGATGGCGCCGAACTTCATGGCGCTGACGGCGTTGGGGACATCGGCATAGGCGGTGACGAAGACCACCGGGGTGGTGATGGCGAGATGGTTCATCTGCTCGAGAAGTTCGAGGCCGGTCATCTCCGGCATGCGAAGGTCGAGGATGGCGACGTCGTAGTGATGGACGCCGAGCATTTCGAGGGCTTTGGCGGCGGAATCGGCTTCATCCACCTTGAAAATATTGTCGAGAGCGGCGCGGTACATGAGTCGTACGTTGCGCTCGTCATCGACGATGAGGATTGAGGCTTCCATAGGGTTATGAGCGGGGGGTTTTTGTCGGTTGGAGCGACTTGGCAGCCAGAGGCGCGGCGGCAGGCTGCGCGGACTGCGGGTGCAGGACGGCGGGGCCGTCATGAAAGGGGATGTCGAAGTAGAATTCAGAGCCCTTGCCGGGGGTGCTCTTGACTCCGATGCTGCCGTGATGAGCGCGGACGATTTCGCGGGCGATGGAGAGGCCGAGGCCGGCGCCGGTGCGCTCGGCGCCGGGAACACGGTAGAATTTTTCGAATAAGTAAGGCTGGTACTTGGGTGAAATGCCCGGGCCTTTGTCGCCGACGGAAAAGCGGGTGCCGCCATCCTCGCGGGCGGCCTTGACGACGACCTCCTCGCCGGGCGGCGAGTATTTGACGGCGTTGGCGATGAGGTTGGAGAAGACGTGGGAGATTTGCTGCCACTCCACGGCGACCATGGGCAGGGAGTCGCCGGCGAGCATGGGGACGAGCCGGATGCGATTGTGGGCGGCAACGTCCTTGTTGGCGGCGATGGCGCTGTTGACGAGATCGCCGGCGGTGCGGGCCTCGAGCAGCATGTGGGCGGTGCCGGATTCGAGGCGGGCGAGATCGAGGAGGTCGTTGATCATCGAGAGGAGGCGCTCGGAGTCGTCGCGGGCGGCGATGACCAGCTCGGATTGCTTGGCAGTCAGCTCGCCGATGGTTTCCTCAAGGAGTAAGTGGAGAGCCATGCGGACGCTGGTAAGCGGGGTCTTCAACTCATGACTTACCGTGGAAACCAGGTTGGTCTTCAGTTCGTCCACCAGACGCAGGCGGGTGACGTTTTGCAGGATGGCGGCGCCGCCGAAGATGGCGCCCTTGTCGCCGCGGATGCCGATGACGCGCGGGAGGAAGAAGGTCTCCTTGTCGTCCGGGCGGAGACAGATGGAATTGGCGAAGCTGACGGGGATATAGTCGTCGCCGCCCTTGAGCACGGCATCGACCTGCTCGGAGAGCTGCTCGGGGAGTTGATCGTCGAGGTGGAGCTTTTGAAGGAGCTTCTCGGCGGCCGGGTTTTTGAAATTGATGATGCCTTGAGCGTCGAAAGCGATGATGGGATCCGGGAAGGCGGAGAAGGTGATCTCCGTCATCTGGCGGGCCTGGAGGATTTCGTCGCTGGTGATCTGGCGATAGGCGCGCAGCTTGGAGGCCATCTTGTTGAAGGCGTCGGCAAGCTGGCCGAGTTCGTCGCCGGAAACGACGGGGACGACCTGGTCGAGGTTGCCATCGCCCAGCTCGCGGGCGAAGGCGGTAAGGGACTGGATGGGGGTAAGGATGGAGCGCAGGAGGAGATGGACGAAATAGAGGGCGCCGACCAGACCGAGGGTCATGGCGATGAGCATGTACCGGTCGGAGGTGGCGCTCAGTTGGCGGGCGTCATGATCGGCGCGGATCATGTTATTCTGGTTGAGATCGAGGATGGCCTGGGCGGTGTTCTTGATGTCCGTGAAGAGCGGGAGCATCTGGTTGAAGTACATGCTCCGGCGCTGATCGAGGTCGGAGGTGGCCAGGAAGGAAGCGACCTTGCGGACGTACTCCTGGTGAAGATCGCGGACCTTGCTGGCGAGGGCGCCTTCGCCTTCGATGGTGATATTATGGAGCTCCGCGTCGAGGTTGTGCTCGAAGAGAGGGAGATTCTCGTCGTACATCTTCCGGGAGAGGTCCCATTGGCCGGCGAGCGTGAAGAAGAGAGCGGAGTCCATGCGCTCGGCGGATTCCTTCATGTTCTGGGAGGCGACGACGCTGGCGTAGTTCTCGCGAAGGATGGTGTCGATGGCGCCGCCAAGCCGGAAGAAGAGGGCGATGGCGTAACAACCGATGGCGACCAGAAGGACCAGCAGCGGAAGCAAACCTATGAGGATGCGTTTTCTCATTGAGCCGGATGGCGGTGAGTATGTACGAGCACGTACGGGTCTTTAGCGGGTGGCGTGCCGGGGGAGTTGTGCTTCTGCAAGTCGCTTGTGTCAAGATAGATGCGATTCTGCTGATTTGTCGAAAGGCGTACAGGGCCGTGCAAAGTGCACGAAGGGAGGGGAATCTGCGTTGCAAAATGCACGCAGAGAGAAGGGGTTCGGGGGCTTGAACTTACAGTGGAACTCCCAGGGCGTCGGAGGGGTTCAAGTGAAAGTGTAGGTGCAAGGGGCGCCCTGCGGGCGCAGTCAGAGGTCGAGCTTTTTCCGGCGGCGGTAGAGGGTGGCGGGATCGATGCCCAGGACGGATGCGGCTTCCTCAAGGCTTTGGGTGGTGGCGATCACTCCCCGGATGTGCTCGTTTTCTATCGCCTCCAGAGAATAGCGTCCGCCGAGATGCATGTCAGAGGAGGGCTGGATGCTCTCGGAGAGGTCCGCCACGCCGATGGAATCGCCTGTGCTGAGGATGACGGCGCGCTCGATGACGTTGCGAAGCTCGCGGAGGTTGCCGGGCCAGGGATGCTTTTCGAGGGCGTCGGCGGCTTCCGGGGAGAGGCGGGAGGCGGGCTTGCCGGAGTGGCCGGCGAAGAAGGTGAGCATGCGCTCGGCGAGGCGGGGGATATCGGCGGCGCGCTCGCGAAGGGGGGGCAGGGTAAGGGAGATGACGTTGAGGCGGTAGAAGAGGTCCTCGCGGAATTTGCCCTCGGCGACGGCGGCCTTGAGGTCGTGATTGGTGGCGGAGATGACGCGGACATTGGCCTTTCGGGGGCGGGATTCGCCGACGCGCTCGTATTCGCGCTCCTGGAGGAGACGGAGGAGGCGGGACTGGACCTCGAGCGGGAGGTCGCCGATCTCGTCGAGGAAAAGGGTGCCGCCATCCGCGGTGGCGACTTTGCCGAGGGTATCGGAATGGGCGCCGGTGAAGGCGCCTTTGACGTGGCCGAAGAGCTCGCTCTCAAGGAGCTCGCGGGAAAGGCTGGGACAACTGACGGTGACCATGGCATGGCCGCGGCGGGGGCTCTGCTGATGGATGGCGCGGGCCATGACGCTCTTGCCGGTGCCGCTTTCGCCCAGGAGGAGGATGGTGGCCTCGCTATCGGCGGCGCGGGTGGCGACGTCGACGATTTTTTGCATGGCGGGGGAGCGGGTCTCCAGGTCGATGTCCGGGGACTCGGAGCTGATGCGGGACTCGAGCTCGGCGACGCGATTCTCCAGGCGGCGGGTCTTCTCCGCGCGAGCAATGACCTGGCGCATTTGCTCCGGGGTGCAAGGCTTTGGGAGGTAATCGAAAGCGCCGCGGCGCATGGCCTCGACGGCGGTCTCGATGGAGGCAAAGGCGGTGACGATGACGATGATGAGGCGCGGGGAGAGATCGAGGAGGGTGGGGATGAGGTCGAGGCCGCTCTCCTGGCTGAGCTTGAGATCGAGGAAGGCGAGGTCGAAGCCGCCCGGGTTTTTGAGGAGCGCGAGGGCGGCGGCGGCGGTGGAAGCCATTTCGACATCGTGGCCAAAGGCCTCGATGGCTAAGCGGAACGTGTTGCGGATGTTGCGTTCGTCATCAACGACGAGGATGCGCATGGGGGGAGGGTAGGGGGAAAGGAGCGAAATTCGAAACTCGAAATTCGAAAAAGAAAATCGCGGATGGCGCTGGGGACGGCGAGGAGAATCTGGGGTCGGGGCGAAGCCACGGCGGCATTAGCCGTCTATCACCCGAAAGAGGGATGCACGGCCGGGGAGGCGGTGAAGCGGGAAAAAAAAGGGAGGGGCGGCAATTCTCCGAAGAATTGCCCGGCCCCCTCCCCCCTCAGAAATTCTGCCGTGCGCGGCGCTTACTGTGGCATCAGGATTTCAATGCCGCTGCACATGGCGCGATCCGCGCTGCCATTGGCAAACTCGATTACAAACTGGCCGCTGGCGTTGGCAGGGACGTTATCGAATTCCGTGATGTCGGCGATGTACTCGCCGCCGGCATCGGCGAAAACGTCGAAGTTCTGCAAGACCTGGGTGCCATTGATGTACGCATTAAAGACCCTTTCGCCCGGCCCGGTCCAGTGGTTCTCCGCGAAATGGAGACGCACCGTATAGCTGGCATTGGGTGTGTAGCCGCCCAGCGTATAGGTGAAGTTGGAGCCGCTGCCGCTGGCGCCGCAATAATAAGAGGTGTGATAAACCTCCTCGGGGGCGGGATTGGTCACCGAACCGGTTGAAATCGGGGTGCCCAAACCGATTGCCGAGGTCAAGGTTGATCCACTTATGGAAACATAGGAATTGGTGCCGCTGATGAATGGGTATGCGGAGGTGCTCCCGCAAATGACGGAGAGCTGAGCCGGGCCGCAGATTTCAATTCCATTGCATTGGGGGTTGTTTTTCGCGCCGTCCGTGAAGGCGATAGTAAGCACGCCGTTGGTGTCGGTCGTGGACAAGAACTCCTGGATGTTCGCCTTATACGCGGCCCCGGCAGCGGCGAAAATGTCAAAGTTCTTAAGAACCTGTGTGTTATTAATCGACACATTGAACTCCCTCGATCCGGCGCTGGTAAAGAAGTCTTCCGAGAAGTGGAGGCGTGCTGTATATTCCGCACCAGGGATAAGGCCGCCCAGGGTGTAGGTCATGCTATTGGAGGGGTTGGCATAGCGATTGGTTTGGTAAACGGCCTTGGGCGCGGGATTATTGACCCCGGTGGTGTCAATCCCCGTCGAGGTGGACTGGGTCGAGGTTGAACCTGAATAATCAGTGTCGGCGACGAATGCGCCAGTGCCCGTGGTGCTCCCGCAATCGATGGCCATTACAGTCTGGCCCGTGCCGGGAGTCCATCGGTACATCAACACCTTGCCGAACCAGTCATCCTCGACGAACGCCAGATACTCGCCATTGGTTCTCTCATAAGCCCTCACTCCAAAGCCCTCGTCGATTTGGGCCGAGCCGAGGCTGGCCGCCGTCCCGCTGGCCACCGTGCCGGTGGGCAAGAGGCACCCGATCAACGCTCCGGTGGCGGCGCTGTACACCTGCGTTTGTTGGGTGTTTGGCGTGTTTGACACCATCCCGCCATATTGCACGAAGAGATAGTTGCCGCGGTGAGTGAACGCGCTGATGTTGCAGTCCTTTTGATACAGGTCGCTCGGTTCGTACAAGAGATTGTCGATCTCAAACGCTTCGGTGGGAGTGGTGCTCCAGTTCGTATATTTTACCAGCACGCGCCCGGCGCCCTTTCCCCAGAGAGGGCCATAAACCGGCTGGCCCTGGGCGTTCGTGCCCGTTTCATACGAATTCGGGAAGGCCGCCGTGTAACCGAGCACGTACATGGAGTCGTTCGTCGGCTCGTATTCGGCCCGGTACATCGACGTAAACGGCGCCGGCATGTTCGTGACGATCATGCTTGGGGTGCCGGATGTGGCGTAACTGTAAGTCGGGCAACCATTGCCATCCAGGCCCCCGCACTTATACATGCGAATGCAGTTCGTGCCGGCCAGGGTAATGTCGCCGGCGCTGTCCACGTCCCATCCCCAGGAATTCGGAACACTGTTGGTCCCGTTGTACGAGGTGAATTCTCCGGCCTGGAATTGGCCGTCGAGAGTCCCACCCGTGCCGTCGCGCCATATCCATTCGCCCGTTTGGGGCGCGGTGGGCGGCCAATATTGCTCGGTTGGCCCGTTCCATGTGCCGCTAAGGGTGTATTTGCCAATCATTCCACAAGGAATGGCGATGTCGCTGGTGCCCGACGTGTTGAAGCGATAAATTGCGACGTACCTCGAGTACATGTCGGTCAGGTACATGATTAACTGACCGCCGATCCTGCGCGTTCCCAAGAGGCAGGCGTAGGAGTCCTCCGCGCCGTTGGTTGCAGTGATACGCAAGTCCTGCGGGTACTTGACCGGATCGACCGTATGGGCCGTGTAAGACCATTCCTTGCCCGGCGAATTGCCGTAATTCATGGTGAAGTGCTTGTCCTTGGTGTAAACATTGGTCTCCGATTGCGGATCGACATCGGCGCAATCGACGTAGGTGAGATTGTCCAACTCCCAATTCAGCGAGCCGGTGCTCACGGCATAGGATGCCAGGCTCCCGCCCAGGGAATGCCCAAGGTCCTTGTCCTGCATCCCGATGTAAATATTGCCGCTGCCATCGGAGGAGACCGAAGATGGAGAAAAGAATTTCAGCGGAAGCTGCTGGCCGTCCGTGCCGGAGTAAATCCCGCCTTGTATGCCAAAGGCGCCGACGATCGTCGTGGGGGCGCCGGTGGGCGAGGTGCTATAGAATTTGATGTTCTGCGCAGTCCCGGAGTCGGCCACCATCAGAACGTTGCTGCCGGAAAGGAAGGCGATGTCTTCGGGCTGGACCCCGGAGGCAAAGGTGATCGTCCCGGAAAGTCGTGCGCCGGCGGGAGAGTAGTGGAGCACCACAGGACTGGCGCCGCTGATGATCCATAGATTGCCGCTGTTATCGACCGTGCTGCGGCCCGGATCGGGCACCGTGAACTGCCTCGCGTATGTCCACAGATTGGCGTCGTACACCATGATCCGGTTGTTCACGGAATCGCTTGCAAAGACTTGAGTGCCGCTCACGGCCAAGCCCGCGACTGCCGCGGTCGAGCCGGTGACCTGGATGTCGGTCAGGTTCCCCTGCGTCGAAGCCGGGTTCGGGCTCAGTGTCGAAACCGAGTACCGCCGCAGCCATCCCTGCCCCTGGTGCCGTTGATCGTCGTTTCGAGATACCGTGACAAAAACCCACGAGCCGCTGACCGCGATCGCGCCGCCGTCGGCATCCGGGAAGCACCATTGATCGTATAGCGGCTGTCCGCCGGGGCCGGCCGTGTTGAATTGCCCAAGGTCCGTGCCGCTCTTGTAGATGCCCATTCCTTTGTGGGACTCGTCCCACGAGAGGGACGTATAGACGGCGCCGTTGGGCGCCGCGCAAATGGCATCAAAACCCATCTGCACGTTATTGGTGCATTGATAGCTATTGTTGCCGCTGATGTCCCCGGCTCCGCCGAAGGTGTTTCCGAGCCAGGAACTCGAGTAATTGCTGATCTGCAGCACTTGTTGCCCGAAGGCGCATTGGCACAAGGCCAGCAGCGCCAGACAGGGGAGGAATATGGATCTTTTTGTCATGGGAGGAGGTGGGAGGATTCCCTTAAATCCGGCAAGGGTTGCGATCTCCGCTGAATGGAGCGCGCTCAATCGAGCGGCATCATCCGAGAGGAAACCGCGGACGCACATGCAGAATCGGGGGGGTGGGTCTGGGGTTGGACTTGGCTGGCATCGCCAGTCTGGTCTTCAACCAAAACCGTAACAGAGTGGTTTTATCTGACTATCACCCGAAAGAGGGATGCCCGGCCCCGGCGGCTACGCCAAAGCTTAATCCGCCGTTCCCTCGTGGCAGTGGCAACCGGAACCGCAATCGGACGGGGGCCTCACGCGCACTGCCAGCGTGATGTCCTGGAATTCGATCTGCTTGCGGACGAGCGTCAGCAAATGGAGGGTGCGCGGATCGGGAGAAGTGGGGGTCTGGATCACGATGGCGACGGGGCGATCGGCGAACTCCGGGGAGGTTTCGGCCATCTCGCCATCGAGGGCGAAGGAGAGGTAGGCGTTGAGTTTCTCCTGGAGGAGATAGAGCTGGGCGTCGGAGCCGTCCCAAGGGTCGTCGTGGCGGATGACGAGGAGGACGCGGCCGGAGGTTTCGTCGATGCCGATGGCGTCGATGACGTTGATTTGATGGAGGCTCACGGGTTGGGATTAGCCGGCGGGGCCTGGCGTGCCAGCTTTTCTTTCGCGCCGGCGATTTTGACGGAAATTTCCTTGTTGGCCTTGTCGATGGCGGAGGCACGCTGCCAGTAATCCAGAGCCTGGGTCGTGTCGTTGCTGGCGGCGTAGGCGTCGCCCAGGTGCTCATCGACCGTGGCGTCCTCGGGCTGGATGAGGGTAGCGGCCCGCTTGAGGGTTTCGACGGCGAGCTTGAGGTCGCCTTTCTTGAAATAATACCAGCCGAGGCTGTCTTCGTAGGCGGGGTTATCGGGCTCCATCTTGAGGGCTTTTTTGATGAGTTCGACTGCCTCGTCGAGTTTCATGCCGCGATCGACCCACATGTAGCCGATGTAGTTGTAGGCCTCCGCGGCGTTGGCGGGGTCGAGATCGATCGATTTCTTGAGGAGCACGGCCGCTTTATCGAGCTGCCCGGACTGCTCGGCGGCGGCGCCGTAGGCGAAGTAGAACTCGGCGGGGAGCATCTCCGTCTGGCCCTGGCCTGCCTCCTGGTCTGCCTGCTCAAAGATGCCGAGGGCCTCGCGGTAGCGTTTGGCTTCGCTGAGGGCAAGGCCGAGCGTGTAGGTGATCTGCGCCTCCGAGGGGAATTTGACGCGGGCGTCCGTGAGCACCTGGATGGCGGCGTCGTTTTTCTTCTGCTTCATGAGCAGGGCGGCTTCCCGGATGAAATTGCGAAAATCGGTCTGATCGAGAAGCATCATTTGCTGGCAGACGGCCAGGGCGGCCTCGGTGTCATCGGCCTTCTCGTAGAGGCTGCAGAGGAGATCGTAGGCGTCGTACCGGAGCGGGTTCGACTTGATGAGTTCCCGGACGGTGGCGATGGCGTCTTTGGTCTTGCCGACGGCATCGAAGCAGCGGGCGAGACTGTCGCGGATGAGCGGGAGGGTTTCGTCGCCATCGCGGGGATTGGCGGGGCTGAATTTGATCGCATCGAGGTAAAGGGGGATGGCCACTTTTTCCTGATGGACACGGGTGTAAAAGTCGGCGACGCGGGCGAGGGTCAGCGGATCATTGCCGGCGCGGGCAAGGGCCTTGCGGTAAACAGCGGAGATTTTTTCGACCTGGCCGGGAGGGATGGCGCCGGTGCCGGCCATCTTGAGGTAGAACTCGCCGAGCTGGAGGTAGAATTGGGCATCGCCCGTGTCGAGCTTCGCGGCGCGGTCGAGGGTATCGAGGGATTTTGCGTGCTGGTGGGTGTCGTCGCAGATTTCGCAGACGGCGAGGTAGGAGGCGAAGTTGGTGGGGTCGAGATCGAGGGCCTGCTGGGCGTATTTGAGGCCGAGATCGGGTTTCGAGAGGTACTTTGCGTAGAGCTGGGAGAGATACAGGTAGGCGAGCGGGGCCTTGGGCGAGGCCTTGATGGAATCCTTGAGGACCTGGATGCCGGCGGAGGGATCGCCGCGGCGGTTCAGCTCGAAGGCGACCTTTACGGCGAGTTCCGTGTAACCGGGGTCGAGGGATAGGGCCTTCTCGTAGTCGTCGAGCGCGGCATCGGAGTCCGCGTTGTCCTCGGCGATGATCGCCTGGGAAAAAGCGGCGAGGGCGCCGGCCTTGGCAGTGTTGTCTGCATGGAGAAGGAGGTCCGGAGCGGCGGGCTGATCGGCACCGGGCAGGACATCGGCCTCAGCGGCCTGTGCGGACCGGAAGGAGGGGTCCTCGAGAACGGCCCGGGCATGAAGGCCGAAGGCCGAGAGGACAATCGAGAGGCAGGCGAGCGGCAGAGCCGCCGGGCTCGAAGCCGCGAGGCAACGCGGCTTGCCCTGTGAAAGCCAGCCCCGCGAGAGGTTCATTGCCCAAATCTACCGTCTAGCTCTTGTAGCGCAAACGCTTCTTGTGGCGGTTGAGTTTCATCCGCTTCTTGCGCTTGTGCTTGGCGATTTTCGCTTTGCGTCGTTTCTTCAGTGAACCCATCGGGAGTGGTTTGTAATAGTCGCGTTAAGTCGCGTTGGTGGTTGAGATGACGCGAGCCGTTGAGAGAAGCATCGCGCCGGTGAGGAAGCAAACGGAAAATCGCCTATTTTGGTTAATAAACGACCTTGTTGAGGGGGTATTCGATGATGCCCTCCGCGCCCAGCTCCTTGAGCTGGGGGATGATTTCGCGGACGATTTTCTCGTCGATGATGGTCTCGACAGCGACCCAGCCTGGGGTGGCCAGGTGGGCAATGGTGGGATTGCGAAGGGCGGGCAGGGCCTTGAGGAGGGCATCGAGACGGGCCTCCGCGATGTTCATTTTGAGGCCGACCTTGTCCCGGGCGTTGAGGGCGCCGGTCAGGAGCAGGACCAGGCGTTCGATCTTCGAGCGCTTCCACGGGTCGGCCCAGGCGGTCTTGTTCGCAATGAGGCGCGGGGAGGAGGTCATGATCGTCTCCAGGATGCGCAGTTTATTCGCGCGCAGCGAGGAGCCGGTCTCCGTGACATCGACAATGGCGTCCACGAGATCGGGGACCTTGACCTCGGTGGCGCCCCAGGAGAATTCGATCTCCGCGGTGACGCCGTGCTGCTCGAGGAAGCGGCGGGTGAGTCCGACGGCCTCCGTGGCGATGCGCTTGCCCTGGAGGTCCTTGACCGAGCGGATGGGGGAATCCTCGGGAATGGCGAGGACCCAGCGGGTGGGATTTGAGCTGGCCTTGGAGAAGGTGAGTTCGCAGACCGTCTCGACGTCGGAGCCGTTTTCGATGATCCAGTCGTGGCCGGTGAGGCCGCAATCGAGGAAGCCGTGCTCGACGTAACGGGAAATCTCCTGGGCGCGCAGGAGGCGGACCTGAAGCTCCGGGTCATCGACGGAGGGCTTGTAGGAGCGGCTGGAGACGTGCACCGAGAAGCCGGCTTTCGCAAAAAGCGCGAAGGTGGCTTCCTGAAGGCTGCCGGAAGGGAGGCCGATGCGTAGGATGGAGCCGGTGGACATGGGAAAAAAGGGCCGGGGTGCGGCGGGGGAGCGTTTCTAAGGCGGGGGACGGCAGGTGGCGAGGGAAAACTGGGAGAGATTGATAATTGCTAATGTGTGATTGCTAATTGAAGAGAGGGTGGATGCGCGAGCGGGTGGGAGCGGTTTGAATGGCAAACGGGAGAAAGGTTTGAACAGAAGGTCGCGAAGGGCGCAAAGGGGAAAGGGAGGAACCGCGGATGGATGCGGATGAATACGGATTGCAGAAGGGAGGGGAAATGTGAACAGGCTTCGCTGTTGGCTACGCCCGGGCAAGACGGGGATCAGGGTTTGAAAGGATTTAGGACCTTTATGCCGGTCTTTTCGAAATCCGCGACGTTTCGCGTTACGAGGGCCAATTGATGACGGTGGGCCGTTGCGGCGATTTGACTGTCCAGGGAAGGAACGCTGATGCCTTGCCTTTCCCATTTGGCCTTCAATTGCCCCCAGACATGGGCTGTGCTCGTATTGAAACTGAGGATTCGTCCCGCCATGCGTTCACAGAGAGTTTCGAGCCAGCCCATGAGGAGGGCTTTGCGAGAGCCGCCGGGCAACCGCTCCACTCCGCGCCGAATCTCTCCGATCGTGATGGTGCTGATATAGAGGCTGGACTCGTTGTCGCGCAGCCATTCGACGACCGGGGTCTGCGGTTTCCGTTTCATGGGCTCCGCCAACACATTCGTGTCAACGAGGTAGCTCACAGGGAAATGGGCGCGGTGTCATCCTTTTCGCGTGGAGGGATGACGAAGGGAAATGGACATGCCAGGAGGTGATCCACCAGCCCGCGATTGGCCGGGTGGGATACGCGGCGCAATACAATCGTGTCCTCGTCCTCGACCGTGACTTCGAAATCCTCGCCGGAGGTCAAGCGCAACTGTTCGCGGACAGCCAAGGGCAGGACGACCTGGCCTTTCTGGGAGAGTACCGTGGTCATGTAGGAAAATCTTACCGTGCCGTTGAAGGAAAGGCAATTCAGAAAATCCTCAAAAAGTGTCTAATTTGGCAGATTGACGTGGACGGGAGAGAGATAGCGGGAGCAACATGGCGGTGGCCCGAAGCGCGAATGAGTTGATTGAGCAGGGCTGTCCTGGATGAAAAACTTCATCAAACACTTGTGGCTGCGGCGGTGGTTCCGGTGGTGCGTGTGGATTGCGATCATTGTTTTTGTGACGCTCGTCTTTGTGCGCGAAGCCGCGGGGTGGGCGGGCACGCGGCGCTGGGTGGCTGTGCAGGAGATGCTTGCGCGGGAGGGGGAGTCGCTCGACTTGCATAAGATAGGACCGGACTCGGTGCCGGATGACCGGAATTTCTGCGCGATCCCAGCGCTGAAGGATCTGCCGTTGATCCCTGCGGATGCTGACGATAAGAGCGAGCAGGGGCGCCAGCGGTTGAGGCTCGTTAATGCCGGGTTGCCGGTAGTTCTCGCGGAGGCGTCGCCGCCAAAGTTTTTGCAGGGTGCGAGCGTTGGCATGGCCACTGATCTGATGGCATGGGCCAACTGGCTGCACAAAAAAGGTTTGCCGCCGGTTTCTAATAATCCAGCGATGGATATACTCGCGGCGCTTTCCAAGAACGACTCGCTGGTAAGTGAGCTGGCCACGGGGTTGGGCCGGCCCGAATCGCAATGGACGCCGGCATTGAAGACACGTCCTTTGCCGGAGTTTTTGTTCTCGATGGGCTTTCCCCATTACACGGTAGTGCAGAAGCTTACCCCCATGCTTTGCCTGCGCAGCGCCGCGGCGGCGAGGGTGGGCGAGGCAGCCAAGGCTCATGAGTCGCTGCTTATTGCGCTGCGTCTTAACGAGGCAAACACGAAGGAACCTTTTCTCATTGGCACACTCGTAGCCTGCGGATGCTCCGCCATCATCAGTAGTGCGGTCTGGGAGTTGTGCGATGCCCACTCGGGCACGGCGGAAGACTTTCAAAAGCTTCAGGAGGCGCTCTCCCGGTTCGATTACCGAAAGTCCTTTATGTATGCGGAAGAGGGTGAACTGGCGGGAAGCGTAAACGCCGGAGAGTATTTCAAGCGGACGAGAGGTGCGGGTATCCTCAACCTCGCCGACCATTCGAAATACGTCCCCGGGCCGCTCATATTTCGTCTCCTGCCGGACGGATGGTTTGACGCGAATACCGCGACTATCGCGCAATGGCATTTTGATTACTGTATCAAGCCTTTGAGGGACGTCGGCTTTACCGAATTGCTTGCCAAACAAGAGGAGATGGAGGCGCTTATTACTGAATACAAGAGTCAGCCTTACAGGCATCTTGACGAATTTCTGGCGCTAATTGCCGTGCCTGCATTTCGGGGCGTGACCTACAGAGTGGTCTATACCCAGTGCCTCGTGAATGAGGCGATTGCGGCTTGTGCGTTGGAGCGTTACCGCATCGAGCACGGCGCCTATCCCGATACGTTGGAGGCGGCCAACATTGTGGGTGAAAAGAGTATTCCGCTTGATGTTATCTCAGGAAAGCCGATGGGTTATCGGAAGACCGCCGATGGCAGGTATGCGCTCTGGTGCGTTGGGTTCGATGGCAAGGACGATGGCGGGAAGCGGGGATACGATGAGAAGCATCCGGAGGGTCCCAAGTTCTATCAGCCGACGTATGTCGGCGACTGGGTCTGGGATTTCGCGTCGAAGTAGCGCGCCTACGAAACCAGGTGCTCCTGGATGTAGCGGAAGCTGGTGGCGAGGGAATCGACGGGGTCGCCGGGACAGGTGTCCTGCTCGACGCAATACCATTGGCAACCGGATGCTTCGGCGGCGGCGACGATGGACTTGAAGTCGAGGACGCCGTTGCCGATTTCGCAAAAGTGTGGCTTGTTCTCGGAGGTGGTGAAGTAATCCTTGAGGTGGATGATCGGAAGGCGGCCGGCGAGCTTTTTGCACCAGGCGATGTTGTCGCCGCCGCCGTATTGGATCCAGTAGGTGTCGGGTTCTCCCTGGAGCGCCGTTGCGGTGGTGCCGTCATAGATAAGGTCGAGAATGACCTTTCCGTCGAGTTTTTGGAACTCGCAGTTATGATTGTGATAACAGAGGACCTGGCCGGCCTGGTGGAGGACTTCTCCGGCGTGCTGGAGTTTCGTGATCAGGTTGTTGAGGCTCTCGCGGCTGGAGAAATCGAGGTCGTGCGGGTAGGGATAGGCAGTGATCTTGCAGTCGAGGGCGCGGAGGTGATCGACGACTTTCTGAGGAGAATCGAGGATGTCGGCGCCGGGTTCGTGGGTGGCGGCGCAGGTCATGCCGGTATCGGAAAGGATGCGGCGGAGTTCCTGGTCGGAGATGGGGCCGAGGCCGCTGGCTTGCACGGCGGTGTAACCAATTTTGCGGAGACGGGCGAGGGTCTTTGCGATGCCGGCGGCGTCGGTGAGGGTGTCGCGGCAGGTATAGAGTTGAGCGGCTACTTGGGTGATTTTCATGGGAAATTAGTCGGGTAATTGGCCGAAGGTTAGGTTCTCGGGGAGCGGGTCGGGGCGGACCATGTCGGTTTTCAGTTCGATGTGGGCGCCGGCCAGGGAGGCTTCGTGGATGGCGTGCATGATGTCAAGGACGTGATAAGCGGTCGAGCCGTTTGCACGATGAGGGCGTCCGGAGACGATGGCGCGGCACATGTCCGCAAGACCGACGCCGCGGCTCTGCTCGGCGTAGCCGAAGGGGGAGGGGATCGAGCGCCATTCCTTTTCGCCAGGGGCGTTCAGGAGGATGTTATCTTCGCCGAAGGTATTGGGGTCCGTGACGCGCATCGATCCGCCGGTGCCGTAGATTTCGATGTTTGGCAGGTGATGCTTTCCCGGGACATCGAAGCTGGTGATGACGGTGCCGACCGGGCCGGAGGCGAAATCGAGGAGGCCGGCGACATGAGTGGGAACTTCCACGTCGACGAGCTTGCCCTTGTGGGGCTCGCTTCCGATGACCCGCTGTTTGCTTGAGATGCGCGCGGAGCCGGTGACGCGGCGGACGGGGCCGAGCAGCGTGGTCAGCGCGGTGAGGTAATAGGGACCCATGTCAAACATCGGACCGCCGCCGGTTTGATAGAAGAAGTAGGGATTGGGGTGCCAGCTTTCCGCGCCTCCGCAGAGCATGAATGCGACGGCGGCGACCGGGGTGCCGATGGCGCCTTCGTCGAGCAATTTCCGCGCATTTTGCAGCGCGGCTCCGAGGAAGGTGTCGGGTGCGCAGCCGATGCGCAGGCCGTTTTTCTTTGCCAGCTCGAGCATGGCGGCGGCGTCCTGCCTGGTCGTGGCGAGCGGCTTCTCATTATAGACGGATTTTCCGTTTTCGAGGGCCTGGAGGGCCACCTCCGCGTGGGCGGCGGGAATCGTGAGGTTGAGGATGATGTCAACCTTGTCTCCCTCGATCAGCTCCCTGGGAGTGAGGACGTTGGGAATATCGAAAGCTTTGGCCTGCGCTTCGGCGTGGGTGCTGTCGATGTCCGCCACGGCGGTGACGCGGATGTTTTCGAAGCGGGCGCAGTTTTTGAGATAAATCGTGCTGATGTTGCCACAGCCAATGAGGCCGATGCGTGTTTTCTGGACCATGAGATGGATGCGGTGGATGGCTTGTGCGGAGAGCCGGGAGGTAAGATTTGATCCAACGTAATTGACTTCGGGAGCGGGTAGAATGGACACTCTTCTCAAAAACATGGATTTTCCGGTCAAGCACTGGGCAGCCTTTTCCCGTCACTTTCCCTCGCCATTCCCGTTGCTGGCCATGGATTTCCTTCCGCGGAAGAAGGATTGGGTCCGGCGCGTTTTTACGACCTGCAGCTTTTCGTTCATCCTGAAAGGGCGGGGCACCTATATGCGGGACGGCAAGGTGCGCGAGGTGGTGGCGCCTTGCGTGCTGATCGAGTTGCCGGGCGATTACCTGGAGTACGGGCCGGACGGCACATGGGACGAGATGTACCTGACTTACGCGGGGGAGTTGACGGCGCGATTTGAGCAATGCCGTTTCGTGAACCGGGAAGCGCCGGTGTGGCCGATCGCCAATCCCGCGGCGGTAAATGCGCTGATTGTGGAATTGAAGGCGCTGACGCAATCGCCAGCGCCCGAGACGGTGGTGGACCGGATCGACAGGGCGTGCGAGCGGCTGATCCTCGAGACGCGGGTTTCCACCCGGGAGGCCGGTGAGGGCGAGCACATCATCTCTGCCACGCTAGCGGAGATGCGGCTGAACCTGGCAAGGCCGGTCGATTGGGAGGAAGCGGCGGCGCGCAACGGAGTGTCGGTCTCAACATTCCGACGGCGCTGGCTCGCGGTGAGCAAGACGCCGCCGGGCCGGTACCTGAAGCAACTCCGGATCACGGAAGCGTGCCGGCTGTTGGCGGAGACGACCAGGCCGATTTACGAGATCGCGCACATGGTGGGGTTCGTGGACGAGCTGTATTTTTCGCGCCGGTTCCATCGGGAATTGGGGATGGCGCCGCGGGGTTACCGGGATATCCACCAGGTCAGGCTGCGCGGGCTGGAGGGAGATCCACGCGAGAGAGAGGTGGAAAGCTAAGTTTGAGCGGAATTTAATTTGACGCTGCGAAGGGCACCTCCGCACGGATCGCGACCCCCAATCGCGGGCAGTCCCTCCGGGACTCACGGGCCAGGAGGCGCTTCCCGATTTCATCGTGGTTCCCCAATCGCAGGTGCTTGCGGTGCCCGGCACCTTTCGCCAAGGTGACAGCGTTATGAGAGAAGATCCACGCCGGCCACGGTTGCTGCTGTTCGAGCAGCGGATGATCGGCGACGCGGTGATGAGCCTGCCTTTCGTGCGGAGCGCGGAAGCGAAGTTCGAGGTGCATGTGACCTGCGCGGAGCACTCGGCCGGCATTTTTAATATGATGCTGCCGGCGGACCGGATCATCCCGTGGACGCCGCCGTGGATCAGGGAGGGGGGTGGCATGGGGAAATGGCGGGACGCCGGCCTGCCGCAAACGCTGCAAAGATTGAAGGGGGTGCGGGCGGAGGTGGCGGCGTCGGTGTGGGCGGACGCGCGGGTGCATCTGCTGATGGGGCTGTGCGGGGCGAAGGTGCGCGCGGGTTTTCCGATGACGGCAAATAATTTCTATGCGAGCCACCTGGACTGGCGAAAAAAGCAGATCCGGATCGGGGCGCTGCTGAATATCGCGGGGTCGATGGTGGCGATGCGGCGGCTGCTGACGACCAAGGTGAACCGGCGGGATTATTACCAGCACCACGTCGATGATTTTCGCGATCTGGCCGGGGCCCTGGGAATCGCCTGGGATGAGACGCGGCCGTGGATTGCGCCCCGGACGCAGCCGCAGGATAGCCGGGCGGTGTGGCTGGTGCATCCCGGGGCGAGGTTCGAGGGGAGGCGGTGGCCGCTGGGGGCGTTTGGGAAGATCATCCGGGAGGTACTGGTGCCGGGGGGGGTGAAGGTGCTCTTTGTGCGGGCGCCGGAGATCACCGAGGCGCTTCCGGCGCTGCCGCCGGAGGTCGAGGTGCTGGCGCCGGGGAGCCTGCGGGAGTTCCTCGATATCTGCGGCACGGCCGACGTGCTGCTTTGCAACGACACGGGAGTGTCGCACATGGGGGCCGCGTTGGGAAAACGGGTGGTGACCATTTTTACCGACCAGGAGCCGCGCTGGTTTGCGCCGCGTGGCAGCGAGCAATATGCGGTGTGGGACGATGTGTGCCCGCAGCGGCCATGCCTGGATCATTGCGTGATGCCGAGTTACATCTGCCTGGAAGCGATTACGTACGACCGGGTGCGCGAGAAAGTGCTTTCGGTCCTCGCGGGGCGCGCGTAGGAAGAACCACAAAATGGCCCCGAAGAAACTGCACATCGCCTTCCTTGGCACGCGAGGAGTGCCGGCGGCTTATAGCGGGTTTGAGACATTCGTGGAGCAACTTGGGGTGCGACTGGTGGAGCGGGGACACCAGGTGACGGTGATCAATCGCTACCCGTTTGTGCCGCTGCGGGAGAAATTTTACCGGGGGATGCGGATCATCCGGCTGAGGACCATCCAGCGGAAGTCGCTGGATACGCTGGTGCATACGTTTCTCTCGTGCCTGCTGCTGCCGTTCGTGCAGCCGGACCTCGTTTATATTTGCGGGGTGGGGAACTCGATTTTCTGCGGAATGGTGAGATGCCTGGGCATCCCGGTGGTGATCAACGTGGATGGGGAGGATTGGGCGCGAAAGAAGTGGAGCGGCTTTGCGGTAAAGTGGCTGAAGATGAGCGAGGCGTGGGCGTGCCGCCTGGCAAACGTGGTGATCGCGGATGCAAAGGTGATCCAGGAGCGATACCGGAAGGTCTATCGGCGGGAGACTGTCCTGCTCCCCTATGGTTCCAATGTGAGGCTGGAGGAAGCAGGGAACGCGACGCTGGAGAAGCATGGCCTGGCGCCGCAACGGTATGTGCTCTTCGTGGGGCGGATGGTGCCGGAGAACCGGGCGGAACTCTTGATCGAGGCGTTTCGCGCGGTGCCGAGGGCGAGCGGAGTGAAGCTGGTGATCGTGGGCGATGCGCCCTATAGCGACGAGTATAAGAAGCAATTGGTCGCGCTGGCGGATGACCGGGTCGTTTTTACGGGATACGCATTCGAGGAGGCGTATCGGGAGCTGAGCAGGCATTGCCTGTTCTACGTGCTGGCGTCGGGGGTGGAGGGGACGCGGCCGGTGCTGCTGGACCAGATGGGGTTCGGAAATTGCGTGCTGGTGAGGGACTCGTCGGCGAATGCGGACGTCGTGGCGGACGCCGGGGAGAAATTCGAGGATGCGCGCGAGAAGGAGTCGCTCGGGGAGAAGCTGAATTATTTGATCGAGAACCCGGACGTGATCGAGGAGTACCGGGGGAAGGCGGTCAAGCGGGTGAAGGAGGCGTTTAGCTGGGAGAAGGTGACGGACCGGTATGAGGAGCTGTTCCGGGAGTTGGTGGTGTGCAAGTAGGTTACGCGACTTAGACTCACAGAAGCTTTGTGAAGTCATCCCTTACTCTCCCTTGCCAGCTTCGGCACCATGTGGCAGGGAATGAAATTGCAAATCTGCCGCAACACAGCAACTTGGCTGCGGCTTGGAATCGTTGATTTTTTCATCCCCGCCGAGTGGCAGGGCAAACCGGCTTTTCCAAGCCACTTTTTTGACAATTTTTTGCAGCCCTGTCGATTCCTGTAATTACCCCATGACCGCCATGAAACGCCTCATCCCCCTTTTTACCGCTCTGTCCCTGGAACCCTTGGCCGCGCCAGCCCAGCCATTGGTGCTCAAGGCTGAGGCGTTCCGGCATTATATCGAGGACTTCAATCGGAACGACGATGAACTTTACAAAGGGAGTTTTCCGAACACTGAGGCTTGGGATTTCTTGAAGGACAACATCCCGCTGCTCGATTGTCCGGATAAGGATATCGCGGTGACGTACTATTTCCGTTGGTGGAGCTATCGGAAACATATCAAACAGACTCCCGACGGCTGGATCGTGGACGAATTCCTGCCAAATGTCGGATGGACTGGGAAATTCAACTCCAGCAACTGCGCCGCGGGTCATCACATCTACGAAGGCCGCTGGCTGGCTGACCCGAAATACCTCAACGACTATATCGCGTTCTGGTTTGGAAAGAATGGCGACCCACGCCGCTATTCTTTCTGGGTCGCCGATGCTGTCTGGCAACGATACTGCGTGACCGGTAATCGCACCGAGGCCCTGCACCTTCTCCCCGACTTGATTGCAAACTTCACGGAGTGGGAAAAATCGCAACGCGATGCAAGCGGGCTGTATTGGCAAACAGACGACCGGGACGGCATGGAGATGTCCATCGGCGGCAGCGGTTGCCGCGCGACGATCAATAGCTATCAGTTCGGCGATGCCCTCGCGATTGCGCGGCTCGCGGGACTGGCAGGCAAAGCAGACGTTACTCGCGAGTATCGCGAGAAAGCGCAGGCGATCAAGAAGCTCGTTCAGGAGAAGTTATGGGACTCGAAAGCAGATTTTTTCAAGGTGCTGCCGCGCGGCGAGAACAAATCACTCGCAGATGTTTGCGAACTGCACGGGTACACGCCGTGGTATTTCAATCTCCCCGATCCGCAATTCGCCGTGGCGTGGAAGCAGACGATTGACCCCCGGGGATTCTTCGCTCCGTTTGGGCTGACGACCGCCGAGCAGCGAAATCCAAAGTTCACGATCTCTTATGCGGGCCACGAGTGCCAGTGGAACGGGCCGGTCTGGCCTTTCTCGACGGCTGTCACGTTGACCGGCCTTGCGAATCTGCTTAATGGCCCCGCTCAGGATGTTATTGGAGCAAAGGACTATTTTGAATTGCTGAAAATCTACGCAAAGTCGCAACGTCTGCGGCTTGCCGATGGCCGTGTGGTGCCGTGGATTGACGAAGATCAGAATCCGGTGAACGGCGACTGGATTGCGCGAACGCTTCTGATGCAGCGCGGCAGCAAAATCCCGGATCGCGGCAAGGACTATAACCATTCGACTTTTTGCGATCTTGTGATCAGCGGGCTGATTGGCCTGCGTCCACGCGCGGATGATACGGTCGAGGTGAATCCGCTTGTGCCCGCCGCCTGGGATTATTTCTGCCTGGACAACATTCGTTACCATGGGCACTGGCTGACCATCCTCTATGATAGGATGGGCGAACGGTATAATAAAGGAAAAGGCATCCGCGTCTTCAGTGACGGAAAAGAAATTGCGGCCTCAGAAAAGCTCACGCGGGTTGCAGGACAACTGTCGACGCAGTCAGGAATCGCTTCGCCGGAACCCTCGGCGGGTTGGAAGAAATACGAGGACAATCCGGTCACGCCTCAGAATCAATTCAAAGGCGAAGCTGACTAAGTGCCATGATTAGGTGAATAGCTTCCGTGTTATATCGCAGCCATGCCGTCCGCACCTAAACGGACCATCCTTTGCCCCGTCTGTGCGGACGGGATCTGCAACCATTTATCCACTCGCTATGGGATGGCTGTGATTCGAAATCAGAAAATTGGAGCCATGCCAGCAAGGGGTTCAATTTCAAGTGAACGAGTAAGTGCAAGTGGGGGCTTCGCTCCGCTCCGCCCGCCCGAGACACCCTGGCGCGCGGGCGATGCTCAAGGGCCATGGTTTGGTTTTAGGCGGAAGCGCGAGCGATTGCGAGGAGGCTTTGGCCGAAGGGGGGGCGGATCAGGGTGGACTCGACGGTGTGGACGATGGGGAAGATGAGGCGGTCGAAGGCGCGGACTTTGGCTATCTCGAAATCGCGCTTTTTGAGGAGGCAGAAGTTAAGCCACCAGGCGAAGTAGCCGACGCAGTTGAAATAGGTCAGCCGCTCCAGCGTGAAGCCGGCAGACTGGAGTTTTTGCCGTAACTCGGGACGGGTGTAGCGGCGGAAGTGGCCGAAGTCTTTGTCGATTGGAGAGTATAGCTCGGGACGGGCGGGGACGAAGAGGCAAAGGGCTCCGCGACGGACGGAAAGGGCGGCGGCGTAGCGCGCGAGTTCGGGTTCATCGGCCTCAATGTGTTCGAGGACATTGATGCTGAGGATGCCATCCCAATCGGCGCCCTCGGGGGCCTGCTCGATGGTGCCTTCGATCAAATCGGCATCCGGATGCGCGGCGCGGAAGCGCGTGGAGAAGGCGGGGTCGGGCTCGATGGAGAGAAGGCGGGAGATTTGCGGCAACTGGCGGAGAAGGCCGGTGATCTGGCCAATGCCGGCGCCGATCTCGATGACATCGCCGCGGAGTGAGGGGCCGAATTCCTTGATCAACGCCTCGCGGTAATTGCGCGCCTCGTTGAGGGCCGCGAATTCGAAGTCATCGGTGGTGGCGGCGGCGTTGGGAGCGGACATGGGGGAAAGTTAAGAGTAAGAAGTTAAAAGCAAGAAGTAAGGGGGAGGGGCGGCGTGCTAATTGAAGTTGTACTTCAGGATGCAGAGGAGGGCGTGGATGCCGTCGCGCCAGCCGATCTTTTTACCCTCGGCGTAGGTGCGGCCGTAATAGGAAATGGGGACTTCGTAAATGCGGACGCCGGCGCGCGCGACCTTGGCGGTAATCTCGGGCTCGAAGCCGAAGCGGTTTTCCTGGATGGGGATGGCCTGGATGATCTCGCGGCGGAATACTTTGTAGCAGGTCTCCATGTCGCTGAGGTTGAGATTGGTGGCCATGTTTGAGGCGATGGTGAGGAACCGGTTGCCGAGGGAGTGCCAGTAATAGAGGACCCGGTGGGCACCGGCGCCATTGAAGCGGGAGCCGAAAACGACGTCGGCGCGATCAATGAGGATGGGTTGGATGAGGACGGGGTATTCGGCGGGATCGTATTCCAGATCGGCGTCCTGGATGACGACGAGATCGGCGGTGGCTCGGGAGATGCCGGTGCGGAGGGCAGCGCCTTTGCCCTGGTTGACGTCATGGCGGAATGTTTTGACGCGGGGATCGGGGGGGAGGCGCTGGAGGGCGTCCCAGGTGCCATCGGTGGAGGCGTCGTCAACGATGATGAGCTCGGCGACACAAGGCTGGGCGAGGACGACGCGGACGATGTTGGAGACGGTGGCGGCCTCATTGAAAACGGGCATGACCGCGCAGACGCAGGGGCCGGCAACAGGGTGATGGGGCTGTGGGGCTGCGGTTGGAATGAACTGGGACATGGCTCAGTAAAGGGGTGGAAAGATGGGGGGACGGGTGTGCGAGGCCAGAGCAGGGCCGAGAATCGCGGCAAAATCAAGCGCTTCTCCAATGACCTGATCCATATCCATGTAGCGATAAGTGGCGAGACGGCCAAGGAAGGAAACATTCTGCTCAAGGCGCGCATCGCGGAGATAGCGGGCGAGGATGGCTTTGTCCGGGGCGAGGCGTTTGGGATAAAAGGGGGCGTCGTTTTCGCCGGTTTCGCGGCTAAACTCCGTGAAAGCGAGGGTACGGTCGTGGTTTTCCCATGGGGCAAAGTGTTTGTGCTCATGGACGCGGGTATGGGGGACTTCGAGGCCGGGGTAATGCATGACGACAGTGCCCTGGAAATCGCCGTGGGCTTCGTGCCGCTCCCAATGGACGGTGCGATAACCAAGGCGGCCATGCCGGAAGCGGTAGAATTGATCGAGAGGGCCGGTGAAGACGACGTGGGCGAATTCCGCGGCCATGGCGGGATCCCAGCGGGTGTTGAGTTTTACCTCGATGGAGGGGTGATCGAGGATGCGCTGGACGATGGCGGTGTAGCCATTGGCGGGAATGCCTTGGTAGAGGCTATGGAAATAATTGTCGTCGTAGTCGAAGCGGACGGGGAGCCGCTTGAGGACCGAGGCGGGGAGCTCGCGGGGTTCGCAGCCCCATTGTTTGCGGGTATAGCCGTGGATAAAGGCTTCGTAGAGGTCTCGGCCGATGGTGTGGAGGGCGTACTCCTCGAGGTTGGCGGGCTCTGTGATGGAGGGGTCGGCGAGCGTGGCGACGAAGGCGCGGGCTCGAGCGGGGGAGAAGCGTTTGCCGAAGAATTGGTTGATGGTGAGGAGATTGACGGGGAGGGAAAAGATACCGCGGGAGATGGAAGCTTTTACGCGGTAAACGAAGGGGTGGAACTCAGAGAAGGAGCGAACGTAGTCCCAGACATCGCGGCGGCTGGTGTGGAAAATATGGGGGCCATACCGGTGGACCATGATGCCGGTGGCATCGTCGCGCGCGGTGTGGCAGTTGCCCGCGACGTGGTCGCGCTCATCAATGACGACGCTGGAGAAGCCGCCTTGGAGGGCGAGTTGGTGTGCCAGGACCGAACCGGAGAAACCGGCGCCGATGATGAGGATTCGGTTCACGAGCGGGCGCGCACGGCGCGCTTTGTTGGCGGGGGCTATTTTACTACGCCGAACTCGGCACGGCGGTTTTTTGCCCAGGCGTCCTCGTTGGATGCGGGATCGATGGGCATCTCCGCGCCAAAGCTGACGGTCTGTATCTTACTGGCATCGGCGCCATGGTGAAGGAGGTAGTCGCGGACGGCTTCCGAGCGGCTCTCGCCGAGGCCGCGGTTGTACTCGGGGGTGCCGCGCTCGTCGGTAAAGCCGGCAATGATGACGGTGTTGGGATTGCTCTGGAGGAATTGGGCCACGGCCTGGAGGGTGCCCTCGTCCGAGGAGTCGATGGCGAAGGAGTCGAACGCGAAATGGACGGGCGGGAATTTATGCTTGTCCACGTTATCGCCCATGAAGGAGACGCCTTCCTGGCGCTCGGGGAGCGGAGTGCCCCCGACGGTGTCGCTATCGGAGCCGTAGGGTCCGGAACCGGAACCCTTTTTCTTGAAGAGGGTGCAGGAGCTGAGGAGGAGGACGCAGGAGAGAAGGACGGTGGAGCGGAAGAGATTGGGAGTCATGGTAGCGCGGAGCGCGGGGGGATGTTATGGGGGAAAATTCGAAATTCGAAACTCGAAATTCGAAAAATCGAAAGAAAGGAATGGAATGCCTCCGGCATTCACGATGCAGGCAGAGCCTTGGAGCCGGATTGAGCGGTACGGGAATGCGCTGTTTCCAATCGTTCGGCGAGCCACATTTTGATGAGGCTTTGACGGGGAACGCCGACGCGGTCCGCAGCCAAATCGAGGCTGTCCACCATCCATCGAGGAAAATCGACGTTTACCTTAGTAGGGGTTAGGTCGAGCCGCTCTTCACCAGGCGCAAACACGCGAGCGGCTCCGAGATCGAGATACTCGCTGATGTCTTCACCGGAGTCGGCCTTTGCATCGAACTGCGCGACGGTGATTCGGGCGCGTGGCATGGGCTTACGGCTTTTTTGTTTGCTGCTCATAGATCGCTCGTTCGTTGTCCTTACCGCGACCACGTCGGCTCGGTGGCGCGGCCGAGGCCGCCTACGATGGCTTTTTTGCGGCCGGTCTGGACGTCGATCATGTAGAGGACGCCGCCATCGGAGTAGATGAGGTGGCGGGAATCGGGGCCCCAGACCGGGCGCTCGCCGGAGGCGACGACGCGGGCGCCGCCGCCATGCAGATCCATGACCGCAACGGAGAACGAGCCGCTTTCGCGGACGTTGAAGGCGAGCTTCGCGCCATCGGGGGACCAATCGGGCTCGGTGCAATAGTTGAAGCCGGTGGAGAGCCGCTGGCCGGAGCCGCCGGAAGCGGAGATGCGGTAGAGCTGCGGGCCGCTGTGGTCGTCGTAGGAGTAGATGATTTCATCGCCGCCAGGGGACCATGTGGGGGAGGATTCGATGCCGGGGGTGTGGGTGAGGCGATGGGCGCTGCCATTGAGGCCGCAGACGTAGAGTTCCGGGTTGCCGTCCTTGCTGAGGGTGCATGCGATGCGGTCGCCATTGGGGGAGAAGGCCGCGCCGGAGTTGGTGCCGGGGTATTTTACGATGCGATCGCGGGAGCCGTTGGAGAGGTTGACGAGATAGATGTCGGCGTAGCCGGCCTTGTAGCCGGTGTAGGCGAGCTTGCCGCCATCGGGAGAAAGGCTGGGGCCTACGGAGATGGAGTTGTCATGGGTGAGCTGCTGGATGTCGGAGCCGCCGCAATCGGCGAGGTAGATCTCCTTGCGGCCGGTGCGGGTGGCGGCGAAAGCGATGCGGGAGCCGGCGATGCCTTTGTTGCCGGTGAGAGTCTGGACGATGTCATTGGCGAAGGCGTCGGCCTTTGCGCGGGCATTGCCACTGTAGGTGCCGGCGACGGCGGCGCGGCCACTGTGGTCGGTGACTTTGCCGTCAAGCTCGGAGCCATTGGAAGAGCCTCCGGCGATGAGGGAGGCGCTGGCGGGACTCGAGATGGTGAAGTAACCGCACGCGGCGAGATCGGACTGGAGGTATTTGGTGATGGCAGGGCCATCGGGACCGGAGATGAGCTGGGTGGCAAGGGCGATGGTGTCGCTTTTGCTTACAGTGATGACAGGGGCCTCGGCGGCGCGGCCAAGGGGAGAAAATGCGAGGGCGAGGAGGCTTATGCTAAGAATGCGGGCGGAGTGGGTATTGATCATTGGGATTGCTGGCTGAGTTCGAAATTGATTTTGACCTCGTAGGCGCCGCCGTTGCCGAGGCCCTCGGGGAGGGGATCGACCTGGGTGACCTTGCGTGCGGCATCCATTACGGATTGGTCCATGACGTCATTACCGGAGGATTGGGCAAGGGACACGTCAGAAATTGTTCCATCCTTCTCAATCGTGATTTTCACAAGAGCGGAAAGCTTGGTGGTGGAGGTGACGATCGAGGTGGGCTGATCCCAGCGGTTGGTGAACCGGTCGTGGAGCATGGCGTTGTACCAGCCGAAATCGCTCTCGGTGGCGCCGCCGCCGGCATGGCCCTTGCCGCCACGGTGGCCGCCGCCGGAGCCGGGAGCGGTGCCGGCTTCGCCATCGCCTCCTCCAGCGGTGTGACTGGCGGAAGCGTGGCCGGTGGCTGCCTTGAAGGCGGCCTTCCTGGCTTGGGCGGCGCTGTTGTCGTCGTCGTTGCCGTCGTCTTGATCGTCCGTCGGGCTCTTGTGGGGAGAGGGTTTGGGAGAGGCGTGTTTTTTGGGAGAGGCGGAGGCCTTGGGCTTTGGCTTGGTCTTGGGTTTCGGCTTGGGGCTGGTTTTAGGCTTGGGCTTGGGTTTGGGGGTTGGTTCCGGGGTGTCTTCGGGAGTCGGTTTCGGGGTGGACCTGGGAGTCGGCCTCGGGGTGGGCGTCGCCGTGGGTTCCGGCATGGGCGTGGGAGTTTCGACCGTGGGAGCGGGGATGACGATCTGGCTGGGAGGGACGGTTCCTTGCGGGGCGGGAGTGGCCATGCGGTCGGGCTTCGGCGGGGGTGTGGGGCTGGGCGTGTCATCATCCTCGGGGGTATCCTCGGCGGTGGGGGCGGGCTTTGCGGGCTGGGCGACCTGACCATCGACAGGCAGGCCACCGCCGTCCAGCCATGCGACGTTCTCACCGGAGCGCGCCTCGGTTTTCCAAATGGAAAACAGCCAGAGGCCGCCGATGACGGCGACGTGCAGGGCGGCGATGATGATCACGTTCCGGCGGAACGTGCCGCGTTCCTCATCCGGAGGGGGGGTCATTCGTTCTCCGGGTTCGTCACGACGCCGACTTTCGTGATCCCCGCGCGACGGATCGCGTCGAGGACATCGACCAGCTTCTGCACGGGCAGCTCGCGATGGGAGCGGACCACGACGGCGATTTCGGGCTGGATGGCATGTTTGTCGGAAAGAAGGGATGCGAGTTGGTCGAGGGAAACGGGCTGGCTATTCAATGCAACAACGGCGTCTTTCGAGAGGGAGATAGTCTGGACGAGCGCGGGGTTGACGGCATCCGCAGCGGCCTTGCTGGAGGGGAGGACGATGCCGGTGCTCTTGTCCATGAGCGGGGTGGTGATGATGAAAATGATGAGGAGGACGAAGGCGAGATCGAGCAACGGGGTGACGTTGATCTCCGAGAGAGTCTGGAAGGAGTGCTTGTCGGAAAAGCGACGCATGACTTGTGCGCCTCAGCGGCGGGAGGCGGGGCGGACGCCGTGCTCGACGTAGCGGTGGGCGATTTCGCTGGAGAGTTCGGAGGCGAAGTTGTCCATATCCACGGTCATGCCGCGGATGCTGGTGACGAGGAAATTGTAGCCGAACATGGCGGGGATGGCGACGAGCAGGCCGGTGACGGTGGTAATGAGGGCGGCGGAAACGCCGGGGGCCATGGCGGCGAGATTCGCGGAGCCCGCGGCGGCGACATCGCCGAAGGTGTCCATGACGCCCCAGACGGTGCCAAGGAGGCCGAGGAAGGGAGCACCGCTGACGGCGGTGGCGAGGAGGATCATCTGGGACTCGAGGCGGAGGGAGCCTTCGCCGACGGCGCGCTCCATGGCGGACTCGACGGAGCGCATCTGGGCGGAGGAGATGGGGGTGGCGATCTCGAGGCGGGCGCGGAATGTTTCATCGACCTCAGAGGAACCGAGCAGGTGGAAAGTCAGTTCCTCGCAGCCGGCGAGGTAGACGTCGTAGAGCGGGGTGCCGTCGAAGCGGGCGCCGAGGGTATAGAGGCGCAGAGGCTGGCGGTCGGCGCGGAAGTGATTGCGGAAGTCGAGGGACTGGTGTTTGGCAATACGGATGACGCGGAGCTTTGTCCACATGACCGACCAGGAGAAGATGGAGCCGAAGAAGAGGGTGATGAGGACAGCCTTGCCCGGAATGGTGGAGTGGCTGAGGGCGAAGGTGAGCCCGGCGGCAAGAAGGGGCGCTGGGAAAAATGACAATGCCATGGCGGCGGATTGGGGTTAGTTATCGGGTGTGTGATCGCGATTCGCAACCTGTAACAAAATGAAGATGACTTTGAAAAACATCATGCTCGTGCTGCTGGGGATGGCGTTTACGGGCCGGGCCGTGGCGCAGGAAAATGCCTACGACGTACTGGGGAAGGCCCTGGCGCCGATTGCGAGTGTGTTCGCGCCGAGCGAGGAGGGGAAGCCGGCAAACCATGCGCTGGTACTGGATGCCCACCTGCTGGAGGCGAGCAAACTGCCGCCGGAATTGCAGAGGCAGGCGGTGCATGTGGCGCTGAGGACGCCGGACGCATTGCTGGTGCAGGCGCCGATTGCCGGGGAGATTTTGACGGTTTGCCGGGATGGGGATTCGCTGTGGGCCGCACCGGGATCGAAAATCCAGTACCTGCTGGAGCAAGTGACGACTGATGTTTCCGAGAAGAAGAAAAAGAAGCGGAAATCGGAGGGGGCGAAGCTGCTGGGGCCGCTGGTGCTGCCGGTGCCGCAGAAGGATTTGGTTTTTCTGCCGATTCTCTTCCAGGTGGCGGATGCGGGGAGTGAGACGGTGGGGGGCGCGCCGTGCCGGGCGCTGGATGTGCAGTTGATGCCGCAACTCGCGAAATCGCTCCATGCGGAGGATTGGACGGGGCGGATGTGGGTGGGGGTGGATTATGGAATCACGCGGATCGCGCTGAAGGGCCCGGACTGGAGCGGGACGGTGGCGATCGACAAGCTGGCGTTTTCACCGGACCTGCCGGAGGCGGTGTTTCAGCCGCAAGGGACGGATGTGCTCAGGCTGACGGCGGGGCAGTTTCTGGAGTTGCTGGGGAGGGTGGGGAGGAAGTAGGGGGCCTACGGCTTTTTCTTCAAATGCGCGTAGCGCTGGGACCAGTCGGCGGGGAGGCGCATGGGGCGGCCGGCGGGCATCTGGATGAGAGCGAGCATCTGGCGGGAGGTGACGATGAGGGCGTTGTCGGAGGGGCGGCGGATCTCGAAGGCGCACCAAAAGCGGGAGTGCTCGACGGACTCGAGGCGGCCGTGGGTGAGGAGGATATCGCCGAGGACGGCGGGCTTGCGGTAATCGATTTCGGTGCGGACTACGACGGGGTATTGGCGGCTCTGGGCCATGGCGCGGAGGCCCATGCCGAGGTGCTCGGCAAGGAGGGTGCGGGCGACTTCGATGAAGCGGAGGTAGGCGATGTTGTGGACGACGGCGGCGCAGTCGGTGTCGAAGAACATGACCTGGGTCTCGGTCTGGATGGTCGGGGTTTCCATCACTGTGTCCATAGCATCAATGAGCGCGGCGGGCTACTATGGCCTGCCATTTGCGGATCATGCGGCGGAGGCTTTCGTCGAGGGGGAGGGCGGTTAACTCCCCGGGGGTGAACCAGCGGAGGTCGTTGCTTTCTTCGCTGAGGACGGGGGTGGCGGATTCCGGGGCGATGAACATGAAGCGGACGTCGTAGTGGTAGTGGAGGGGGTCGGAGGCGTGGGCGGGGATCTCGTGGATGTCGAGGTCGAAGGGGCGCTCGGAGGCGAGGATGAGGCCCTGGATTCCGGACTCTTCGAGGGCTTCGCGGCGGGCGACGCGGTGGACGTCCGGGTCGCCATCGCAGTGGCCGCCGAACTGGAGCCAGCGGTCGAGCTTGCGATGATGATGGAGGAGGAGGCGGGAGCCGTCTGCGTTTACGACGAGGCCGCCGGCGGTGAAGTGGGAGGGGAAGGCGGTGCGCTCGAAGCAGGAGGGATTTTGCTTCAGGAGGGCGCACATGCGTTCAAATGTGCATTGTTCGTCGGGGCGATTGGTAAGATCGAGGGCGGTTAGCAGGGATAAAAGGGTCACAATTTACGCGGCGCGGCCGATGGCGAGTTCGTAGCCTTTGAAGCGGATGCCGTTGAGTTTTTTCATGACGCGGTTGGCGAATTCGTCGGAGACGTCGACGAAGCTCTGGCGGGGGAAGAGGTGGATGGCGCCAACGGCGGCTTTGGGGAGTTTGCCGAGGTTTACCATGACGCCGACGATATCGGCGGGGCCGATGCGGTGCTCGCGGCCGACGTTGAGGGCGAGGCGGAGCATGCCGGGCTCGTCTGAGACGGCGCTGATCTCGCGGCCGGTGCGGTCCTCGTGGTCGGGAGGGACGGGGGCGGAGTCGCGAGAGGGACGGGCTTTGCGCGGGGGATGCTCTTTGCGCTCGTGGTGATCGGCGCGCTTTTCGTATTTGTTTTCGAAGATGGGGCGGTTGCTGAGATCGGGGGCGGGCTCGGCAGCCCGCGGTTTGTCGGCGTTGAGGAGATGGATGAGGGCGGAGGCGATGTCGGTGGCGGTGTGGCCTTCGTCGAGGAGCTGGCCGATGAGGGTGTCGTGGCGCTGGTATTCGCCGGCGCGGAGGACCTCGGCGAGGGACTCGAAGAAGGTGCTGGTGCGCTTTTGCTCGACCTCGTCCTCGCTGGGGACGCGCTCGCGGCGGATGCGGCCCTTGGTGAAGCGGATGATGTTCTGGAGCTTATAGATCTCGCGTCCGGCGACGAAGGTGATGGCGCGTCCGGAGCGTCCGGCGCGGCCGGTGCGTCCGATGCGGTGGACGTAGTCTTCGCCGTCGTGAGGGAGGTCGTAGTTGAAGACCACCTCGATGTCGTCGACGTCGAGGCCGCGTGCGGCGACGTCGGTGGCGACGAGGAACTCGACGGCGTGGCGGCGGAATTTGGCCATGACGCGCTCGCGCATCATCTGGGTCATGTCGCCGTGGAGTTTATCGGCGCCGTAGCCGCGCGCGGCGAGGTGCTCGGTAAGCTCGTCCACCATCATCTTGGTGGAGCAGAAGATGAGGGCGAACTTGATGTCGTAGAGGTCGATGAGGCGGCAGAGAACTTCGAGCTTCGAGCGGCGGTCGACTTCGTAGTAGGTCTGATCGGTGGTGGTGAGGGTGAGGGCCTGGGACTCGATGTGGATATTGGCCGGGTTGCGCGTGAAGGTCTTGATGAGATCGAGGATTGGGCGCGGGAGGGTGGCGGAGAAAAGGACCGTCTGGCGCTCGGGGGGGGCGTGGGAGAGGATTTTTTTGATGTCGTCGAGGAAGCCCATGTCGAGCATGCGGTCGGCTTCGTCGAGGATGACCATTTTGACCGTATCGAGGCGGAGGGTGCCGCGGTCGAGGTGATCCATGACGCGGCCCGGGGTGCCGATGACGATGTGGGCGCCCTGCTGGAGGCCGCGGAACTGGCGCTGGTAGGATTGGCCGCCGTAGATGGGGAGCTCGCGGACGCCGCGCTTGAAGAAGGCGAGTTTTGCGACTTCTTCGGCGACCTGCATGGCGAGCTCGCGGGTGGGGCAGAGGATGATGACCTGGGTGGAAGCGATTGCGGGGTCGACGCGCTCGATGGCGGGGATGGCAAAGGCGGCGGTTTTGCCGGAGCCGGTCTGGGATTGGCCGACGAGATCGACCCCGGTGAGGAGGGGGGGAATGGAGGCGGACTGGATGGGGGTGGCTTCCTCGAACCCGATCTTGCCAATGGCTTTGAGAAGCTCAGGGGAAAGGCCAAGCTCGGTAAAAAGTTTCTTTTGCACAAAGCCATTTACGCGCGGGAGAGGCGGGGCGCTAGTGGCAAATGCGGATTAACTCGGCCCTCCGGCCTCAGCTTGCCCGCCCTCCAACCGCCATTATTCCCTTCCGCCTCCGCGGCCCTGCGGGCCCGCCTGAGGCGGGTTGTCTCGCTCGGCTGCGGAATCCGGAATGCGGAAATTTGCCGCCTCCGGTTCAGGAGGTGACCCGGGCAATCAGGAAACCGTCGTAGCCTTTTTTGCCGACTGTTTGGATCACGGTGGCAGATAGGGTGGGCTCGTTCGCGACCGCCTGGATGAACGCCCGGACGCCGCGGACGTTTGCATCGGGGCTGGCGGCATCGGCAACGTGGCCATGACGGACGACATTATCGCCGATAATGACGGTGCCCGGCCGGGAGAGCTTGAGCGCCCAGGCGAGATAAGCCGGATATCCGGATTTGTCGGCATCGATAAAGATCAGATCGAAGGGACCGCGGTTCTGCTGGTGCAAACTGGCGAGCGTTTCGGTGGCAGGCCCCTGGATGACCTCCACTTGCCCGGAAAAGCCGGCGCGGGAGATATTGGAACGCGCAACCTCCGCGTGCCTTGGGTTGAGTTCCAGGGAAGTGAGGCGCCCATCGGACGGGAGCGCGCGGGCAAGCCAGATGGTGCTATAGCCGCCGAGAGTGCCGATCTCGAGAATGCGGCGCGCGCCCTGAATCTGCGCGATCAGACAAAGGAGCTTCCCTTGCAGGGGGGAAACGTCAATGGCCGGAAGGCGAGCCTGCTCGTTGGCCTTGAGGCATTCATCGAGGGAGGAATCCGCGGCATCGAGCGATTCCGCAAGGTAGGCATCCACGGCGGCCCAGGTTACTTCATTCATAGGGGCCTGAGGTGAACAGGAGAGCCCGCGCGGGTCAAATCTGTAGTCGTGCCGGGAAATCCGGCGCAAATGTTTGACAGGGCATGGAGCGGATGAGATAGAAATCCTTCCGCAATCCTATGGCCGACGAAGACCCCTCAGCATCCAATCAGGCGCCCGAATCCTCCGCACCGAAGAAGGAAACGGTTCGCATCACGCTTCCGCCCAAGCCGGAAGATACGCCCATGATCAAGCGCGAGACGGTGCGCATCAATGCTCCCGGGGTGGCTCCGAAGAAGGAGACTACTTCGATCGGGGAAGCGAAACCGCTGCCCGGGATGTCGGCTCCGGTGCCGCCTCCGCCTTCCGCGACGCGGCCGCTGGTGCCGCCGCCGGCCCCGCGTCCTCCGTCTGCCCCCGGGATGCCGCCCGCGGGCGCGAGACCAGGCATGCCGCCCATTGCTCCGAGACCGCAGGCTCCTCCCGCTGGGGCGATGCCGAAGGCAGCGGCCTTTGAGGAAGCCAGGCCGGTGACGATCAAGGCTTCTCCGAAGAAGGAGACGGCTCGCATCCAGGTGGCGCCGACGCAGAAATTGCCGGCCCAGGCGACGGTGAGACTTACCCAGCCGAACCAATCCCTTTCCACGGCGCCGGCTCAGTCGATCCGGACGGCGGCGGCTCCGGCGGCGAACGCGGAGACGGCGGGGGGGTCGGAGACGATCCTGACGGCGCTCAGTTGGGCGGCGGTGGTGGTGTCGCTGGCGGCGGCGGCGTTCAGCTACCTGACCTGGAGCATCGCAGGATAGTTCAACCGCACGCAGGTGCGTGTAAAAAGCCATTGGTTACCCACAAACCCATTATGTCCAGCCCTCATGTTGTCGCCGTTAACGAGTCGAATTTTGACGCGGAGGTGGTGAATACCAAGACTCCGGTGCTGGTCGACTTTTGGGCGGAGTGGTGCGGTCCTTGCAAGATGATCGCGCCGATCCTGGAGGAGATCGCGAATGAGAAGGCGGGGGCGGTGAAGGTGGCGAAGGTGAATGTGGATGAGAACCAGGGGCTCTCCTCGAAGTTCGGAATCCGGGCGATACCGACGCTGCTATTCTTCAAGGATGGGTCGGTGAGGGAGCAGATTGTGGGGATGACCAGCAAGCGGGATTTGATCGCGAAGCTGGAAGCGCTGGCGTAAGCGAAGAGAAATTTAAAAGAAAAGGCCGTCCCGACTTGGGACGGCCTTTTCTTTTGGCGGGCTGATCGCTCGCGATTACAGGGTGCGGCAGAAGTCCTCGAAGCGGTCCATGCCTTTTTTGATGATATCGAGGCTGGTGGCGTAGCTGAGGCGGATGGTGCGGTCGTCGCCGAAGGCGGCGCCAGGGACGACGGCGACGTTGGCCTTGCTGAGGAGGCGGTCGGAGAAGTTCTGCGAGGTGAGGGAGAGGCGGGAGATATTGGCGAGGATGTAGAAGGCGCCCAGGGGCTTGACGGCGGTGATCTGGGAGATGCCGGAGAGGCGGTCGAACATGTAGTCGCGCCGGAGGAGGAATTCGTCACGCATATCGGCGACGGGCTGCTGGTCGCCGCGGAGGGCGGCGAGGCCGCCGTGCTGGGAGAAGGAGCAGGGATTGGAGGTGCTGTGGCTCTGGATGGAGTCGATGGCTTTGGCGATGGGTTCGGGGGCGCCGAGGTAGCCGAGGCGCCAGCCGGTCATGGCGTATGATTTGGAGAAGCCGTTGACGGTGATGGAGAGCTTGTAGGCCTCGTCGGAGAGGCTGGCTACGGAGACGTGGGCTGTGTCATCGTAAACGAGTTTCTCGTAGATCTCGTCGGAGAGGATGAGGATGTCTTCCTCGGCGGCGACTTCGACGAGTTTTTCGAGTTCTTCCTTTGTATAGACGGAGCCGGTGGGATTGCCGGGGGTGTTGAGGATGACCATCTTTGTGCGCGGGGTCATTGCGTTCTCGAATTCCTCGGCGGTCATTTTCCAGCCGTTCTGCTCCTTGGTCTGGACGAAAACGGGGTCGGCGCCGGCGATGCGGACCATCTCGGGGTAGCTGAGCCAGTAGGGGCTGGGGATGACGACTTCGTCGCCGGGCTCGCAGGTGGCGAGGATGGCGTTGAAGCAGGATTGCTTGGCGCCGTTGGAGACGATGATCTGGCTGGCCTTGTACTCGATGTGGTTATCGGCGGCGAATTTGTCGGCGATGGCCTGGCGGAGTTCGGGGATGCCGGAGCTGGGGGTGTATTTGGTGAAGCCTTTGTTTAAGGCGTCGATGGCGGCGGCCTTGATGTGGTCGGGGGTATCGAAGTCGGGCTCGCCGGCGGCAAAGCCGCAGACGTCGATGCCTTCGGCCTTCATGGCCTTGGACTTGGAGTCGATGGAAAGGGTTAGCGATGGGGTGAGGCTGTTCGCTCGTGAGGAGATGGAGGACATAGATTGGGAAAGGCTGAAGGCTGAAGGATGAAGTGGGCTGAAAGCTAAAGTGGGCTGAAGGGACGATCAGGCAAAGTGGGATTCGATCAAGGGCTTGAGGTTGTTTTCTTCGATTTGAACGATTTTCATTTCGCGCTGGGCGTTTTCGGGCGAGTCGGAGGCATGGGCCGCATTGACCATGATTGTCGAGCCGAATTCGCGGCGAATGGAGCCGGGAGGGGCTTTTGAGGGGTCGGTGGGACCGAGGACTTCGCGAATTTTGCGGACGGCATCGACGCCCTGGTAGACGAGGGCGATGCATTTTTCGGAACCGGGCTCGTTACGGCGCTCTGGGGGGCATTCGCTGGGTTTCATGCCGGACATGAATTTGACGATGGACTCCCAGTTTTCGCGTCCGGCGAGGGGTCCGAGGAGGTCGCCGAGGCGGCGGGTGACATCGTCGCCGAGGGGGAAGCCGAACTCGTGCTCGAAGGCGAGCTTTGCGCGGATGCCGCTGGGGCCCTTGAGGACTTCCATGAGGACATCGAGGACTGGGCGATAGAATTCCTCGGCCTGAGCGACGGTCATGCGGTGGACTTTGAAGCCGATGATATAGAGGCCGGTGCGTGAAAAGAGGTCGATGACGCCGCCTGGGCGGGAGTTCGGGAAGCGGAAGTTGTCGGGCTTGATGAGGACGAGGGTTTTCTGGACGTTGCCGGCCTGGGGGAAGTCGACGGCGTCGTCGAGGAGGCCGCCATCCTGGTCGGAATAGGAGGCCCAGAGCTGGAGGTTAAGCCTTGCGCTGGCGAGGTCTGGGGGGGCGAGGACGGCGGGCTCGAAGTAGGTGACCGTGCCGGATTTGTCGGCGATGTAATCGCCGTAGGTGTCGCGGATGGTCTCGCCGCTGGTGCGCTCGTTGACGATGTGGCCGACGGCGCCGCGGATTTTGGAGATGGCACTCTCGCCGCGAAAGACGAGGAGGAGGACGCGGGGCGAGGAGGCGCCATCGGTCTGGAACTGGCGGAGGACGTAGTCCTTGATGAGTTCCTGGGTGGCGCGATGGCGGGGTTCGGGATCGGTGACGATGGTGGAGGCGTATTGCTCGGTGAGGGCCTTGCCGGGGGCGAACATGCGGGCGCGGACGAGGTCGAGGCCGGTGCGAGAAATGAGGCGGGCAATAATGCCACCGGTGCGCGATTTGCGGATCGAGTAGGGGGTGACGATTACGTAGGATAATTCCTCTGCCATGACGAAAAAATGTCCGGCAGGTTAAGAGGGGGGGCGGGGTGCGTCAAGAAATACGGGGGGAGGGGGGTGAAATTCGAAACTTGAAATTCGAAGCCATGCCTAAGGACAGGTCCGTCCTCCGGCGGAGGTTTGGCGCGCGGGGCGCGCGCCGGGTGGAGGATTTTGGCTCTGTCGATTGGCCGTTCCATGAGTTTGTCCTCCGCGCCCACCAATCCGTCCAATGGCTTGCCCCGTGCTACGGGTGGATGCATTCTCCCAGGATGGCAGAAACGCAACACCTCAGAAACGCTCCGATCACGGAAGCGCTGATTCAATTCCAGGCGAACGCTGCCGACCGGTGGGAACCGGAGAGGCTACGCAGAGATTTAGCAGCGGTGTGGTCACACCACATCAATATCCAGGAAAACCGTTCCTTAAAAGTTGAGCTAAAGAAGGAAGAGGGGAAGGAGCCGGAACAGAAAGTTTCATTTTCGCCGCCGGAAGGCCTTATGTTCCGGGGAGAAGGTATTCCCACGGTTTATCAGGCTCGTCGAGACGGACTGGTCGTCAGTTGGCTTCCGCCGTATGCCGATTGGGAGACGTTTCGGGAAGCCGCCCTGAATGGCTGGAACGAATTTCAGGAGGTTGCGAGGCCGGACCCTCTCCATTCCGTTGCCGTACGCTATATAAACCGTTTGGAGTTCCAAATGGAAGGGTTTCGGATGAGAGATTACTTTATGGCTGCGCCCGCAAAACCGCCCGAAATCAGCGACTGGAATTTCCATGGCTTTTCGCATCGCACTTTTTTTGAGGTCCCGGATTCGTTTTGTGGCGTTGTGCTTAACTTTTCCACATCGTTCGAGGGCGCTCCAGAAAAGGCGGCTTTCATAATTGATATCGAAGTGCGGTTGAAGGAGTCATTATCAGCGATAGATGTTTCGAAGGAAGATGTGCTTGAGCATATGCGTCATCTCAAAAACAAGACGTTCTTCAGCATGTTGACACCAGCGGCTATTGAACGATACGCTTAGGCATGACCTCGGCTCCGTTCGCATCTTCCACTCTACCATTTAGTTGCGCCACGGGCGGGCAATGGGGTTCGCCATGCGGGCGGCGTTTCGAGGTCACCCGGGCAATTTCGGCTTCTGATCTTATTCCGCGCGCCCTTTCCGAGATCGACGACTTGTTCGCGGAATGTCATGTCGCGGGGTGGGATGGCTATGGCGCCAAAGCTGTAAGTGTCTATGCATACGACACAGCGAAGCTATTTATTCAGGGTCTGCCCGCTGATTTTCCGACTCCAACCATTTCAGCCGATACCGACGGCTGCGTGACGTTCGAGTGGAAAAGTTCTGCTCGTCGCATACTTCTGGTCAGTGTTCACCCAAATTTTCGAATCGATTACGCCGCACTATTCGGAACTGCCAGGCACTACGGATCAGAACCCTTCTTTGGCCAATTGCCAAAGGCAGTACGAGTATTGGTGCGGCAGGTCTTTCTTTATGTTGATTCTGAGTCTATCAGCGGAAAGCGATACGTAATCGCATCTGATTCGGATCGCGGCATTGTGTGAAAGGTTCGTGTGTGTGTGTAAGCCCGGTCCACTTGCAGCGACTCCGGTTGCAGATGACGAGATTTTGGCGCGGTTTGTCTTCACCAAACGCCATATCGATAGAAAGGGAGCCAACCTGCGTGCGAAGCCAGAGGCATTTGCTCCGTATCGGCACACTGACATGTCTGTCACGCGACATCGGGATATAAGTGAAGATGAGGTGTGGGATTTGGGTCGCGCTGTCGGCCAAGCCAGGGACCTGGAACTTCTTGGCCGGGCAGATTTTATTGCGCGGTCCGCACGCGCCGAAAGCTTGGAAATCGAACCCGAGGAGCCACCAAAGAACCATGCAAATGTGTCTGGATGGCCGGCGGAGAAGCCTGCACAGATGATTCGCGCTCTAGTCTTGGCCGCAGAAGCAGAATATTTCGTCGTCCCCTAAAAACCTCTGGTCGGAGGATGGGGCCTTTGGCTTCCTTGGAGTTCTCTTTGGAGTTTTCGGAGTAAAATGAGATCAGAAGAAACAAAGACAATCCCAGTGTAGTGTGTCGCAAATAGGTTTCACCAATTCTGCCGCCCCTGCCGGGGCTTTACCCGTTGCGGCGCTAAACCGGGGGCTTACGCCCCCGGCTAATTTCGGGCAGTCCCTCCGGGACTCAGGGCTTCGGAGCATGAAAGTCATTTGCGACACACTACACTAGGCCTAAGGACAGGTCCGTCCTCCGGCGGAGGTTTGGCGCGCAGGGCGCGCGCTGTGTAGAGGATTTTGGCTCTGTCGATTGGCCGGTTGCGGAGCAGGGCTGAGTTGGATACGCTGAATTTCGTGTCAAGCGCCGTGATATCAGCAGCCCGCAAGCGGCAGGGGGATATGGGACAGTTTTTCACGCCGGAGCCGGTGGCGAGCTTTATGGCTTCGCTGTTCGGGCCGATGCCCGAGGTGGTGCGCTTGCTGGACGCCGGGGCGGGCGAGGGGGCGCTGACGGCGGCCTTTGTTTCGCGTTTGTGCAAAACGAAGGATGGCGTTCGCGCTGTCGAGGCGACGCTCTACGAGCTTGATCCGCTTATTCAGGATGCCCTTGTGGAGACGATGCGGGATTGTGAGCGTGTGTGCGCCGAGGCCCGGCTTGGTTTCCGCTTCACCATACATGCGACTGACTTCATTGGAGAAATGTCGGCCCGGCTTGCCGACAGTCTGTTCAGCGCGACACCACCCAGCTTCGATGCCGCGATTGTAAATCCGCCGTACCGGAAAATCGGCACTGACTCGGTTGAAAGGAGGAATCTGCGATATGCCGGCGTTGAAACGAGCAATCTTTATGCGGCGTTTATCGCCCTTATCCAGCGCTTGCTCGCTCCCGGAGGGCAACTTGTGGGCATTACGCCAAGGAGTTTTTGCAATGGGCCGTATTTTCGCTCATTCCGGGAGGATTTTCTCGCGGAGATGGAGGTTCACAGGCTCCATGTTTTTGAATCGCGGGGTGCGGCCTTTAGGGATGATGGCGTGTTGCAAGAGAATGTCATTTTTCACGCGGTAAAAGGCCGGAATCAACCACCTCGGATGGTGATCTCCAGCAGCAGCGGGGAGGGTGCCGCGATGATCGACGAAAACGTGGTTTCCTTCGCTGAAGTTGTTCATCCCGATGATACCGAGAAATTCATCCATATCCCGTCGAGTTCAGGGCATGCGGCGGCCAAGAAAACGATGGACAACTTGCATTCAAGCCTTGCTTCTCTGGGGCTGAGTGTATCGACCGGGCGTGTGGTGGATTTTCGGGTAAAGGAGGCTCTTCGCCGGGAGCCGGAGAAAGGAACGGCGCCGTTGGTGTATCCGTGCCATTTCAATGGCGGAACGGTTCATTGGCCGAAGCCGGATGCGCGGAAGCCGAACGCGATTCTGGACAATGCTGAAACGCGTCCCTGGCTCGTGCCGTCGGGAGTGTATCTACTTACCAAGCGATTCACGTCGAAAGAGGAACGGCGCCGTCTGGTCGCTTGCATTTTCGACCCAGAAACGGTGGAAGCGGAGTGGATTGGCTTTGAGAACCACCTCAATTATTTCCATGCGAACGGACATGGGCTTGATCGAAACCTGGCGGCTGGGCTTTATGCCTTCCTGAACTCCACGGTGGTTGACCAGTATTTTCGCCGCTTCAGCGGGCATACCCAGGTGAATGCCACCGATCTTCGGAAGCTGGCTTATCCGGAGCGGAAAATCTTGCAAGCAATGGGAGTTGAAATAAAAGGACTTGATCAATCGCAGGATGGAATTGACGAACTCGTAGAGAGATATCTTGATGGCCGCTTTGAAGAAATATCTCGCCAGCCGGGAAAGTATCAAACACGAGATTGCCCGAAAGCGAGACCTGGCGCGCGTGCCCGTAACGCTGCCTGATGGTTCGCAAGTAGCGCTATCCCCTGGAGGCCAGAATCCCCTTATCAAAGCAATCATCGAGCATTTTTGCCCCGCTTTCGCCCCGGGCGGAATTGTCATCTATATTGGGGACACGGAGAATAAGTTCGTTCATCTCGAAGCCGATAGTCTTGGCGCGCTGGGGGTGACTTTGGACTCCGCCGCGAAGATACCGGATGTTATTGTGCATTACACCGCGAAAAATTGGCTGCTGCTTATTGAAGCTGTCACCAGTGCGGGGCCAGTCGATGGAAAGCGCCGGAAGGAACTCAAGGAACTATTCGTGGGCTGCAAGGTGGGCCTGGTTTTCGTCACGGCGTTTGAGACGCGCCGCACGATGCAAACGTTCTCGTCGCACATTGCATGGGAATCCGAGGTGTGGATCGCGGAAGACGCTGACCATATGATTCACTTCGACGGGGAGCGGTTTCTGGGGCCGTACCCGGATGTGTTGCCGAAATGAAACGGCTTACGAGCCGGTGACCGAGGGGAAGGCGGTGACGGGGAAGGGGTAAAGGCTAAAGGGGGGTGGGGATTTGAACAGAAGGACGCAAAGGACGCGAAGGGGGAACAGAGAAGGGGAATTTTGAACAGAAGGAAGCAAAGGAAACTGATCTTTGAACCCTCCGGGTTCATTTAATCGGTGGTGCCTAAGAGCGCTTTCGGTTTAATCTGTCGCGCACCTACAGTGCGCTGGTCGATTTATCTGGACACCCTGGGGTTCCGCTTCGCTCCACCCCAGGCTTTCTCCGGCGGCTCTTTCAGAGCCGAATGAGAGAATGCGACTAATTAACTAGTGAAGCTTCGCCTCAGACCAAGTAAGAAGTGAAAAGTGAAAAGTAAAAAGTGGTTCGTGCCGCTTCGCGGGTTTCGAGAAAATTTGACTCATTTGGAACGAATTCTGAAATTCAAGGATTCTAGTGTATTGTCTCGCAAATAGGTTTCAAAGATTCTGCCGCCCCTGCCAGGGCTTTGCCCGTTATGGCGTGGTACCGGGGGCTCACGCCCCCGGCTAATTTCGGGCAGTCCCTCCGGGACT
>Ga0182030_10002101_pt1 | contig 42115 bp, 38 predicted proteins | sample 812S3MmetaG_FD_121299 | JGI IMG/M metagenome (GOLD analysis project Ga0182030, IMG submission 121299) | Permafrost microbial communities from Stordalen Mire, Sweden - 812S3M metaG (Illumina Assembly) | ecosystem: Environmental > Terrestrial > Soil > Wetlands > Permafrost | place: Sweden... | reverse complement strand
CGCCTGGTGGGCGTAGCTCAGTTGGTAGAGCTCCGGGTTGTGGTCTCGGCGGTCGCGGGTTCGAATCCCGTCGCTCACCCTAACGAAGTGGCTGTAAATGGGCCACTCTTGGTCACGCGGGCGGTCGCGCACAGCGGAATCCATGGACCAGTCATGGACCAATTTGCCGGCGAGCGAGGATGCGAGCGCCGGGGGCGAGGCGCGTGATCTGCCGGGGCTGACCGCTGGTTCGACGACCACGAGTTCGTATGCCAGCCGCCCAGCTCGACCATTGGGGGGTGCCGTCTGGTGCGGTGGTCGCGAGTCCATTTGGCAACATTCGGCTGGTTTCGAGCTTCGCGCGGCGGGAGGGCCATCGGCACCTCGGCTGGTCTCCGCCGTGCGAAGGGAGTCACGAGGCTGCGGGTGTTGGGACGATCGGGATGGCGCGACGCTCGGCCTGTTCGGCGCCGAGGCGTGGGAGCAGAGTGAGGCAGAGGCCTGCGACGGCGACGTGCATGACCATCAGAGGCAGGACGGTGGAGGCGGTCGCCGTGTGGGAGTAGGCGTGTCCTACCCAGATCGCGATGTCAGGGATGAACGACAGCACGAGGGCGAACGGCGCGACGCGCCAGAACGTACGAATCGGCTGCTTGGAGACAGTGTTCAGCAACCGGCATGCCGGCCGCGGCGAGCACGCCGAGCACGGTGAGCATGACGACGCTGCCCAGCTTGAGCGGTGTGAACGCGGCGGTCACCACGTTCAGGGTGATCGCTCGGACGATGACCACGCCGCAAATGTCGCGATCCCGGCTGCCGTGTTGCGCAGGATCGTCCCGAGACCGAGGCCGAACAACCCGACAAGCATCAGGTAGACCGCCGACCCGAGTACTGCGCCCGCGACCCCGCTGTGGGAGAAGGAGATCTGGATGTGTTCAGATGACAGGAGCGCCTGGCCGGCAAAGAACGCAATCAGCGTCGACGGAAGCGCCACGGCAAACCCGACGAGCGCGAGCACACCGAGCTTGGCGCGCAGCACCGGCAGCCGGGGTGGGCACCGCTGCGAGCGTTGAGCGGACCATGCCCGTGCTGTACCACATGACTGGCACTCTGTCGTCGCGCGTCGTCTCGACCGCGGCTTCGATGTGAACCAGCCGTTTGACCTGCTGGAGCCCAGGACGGGGCTGACCGCCAGTCAAGACAGCGGCTCGAGCACGCTTTCGCCCAAGTAGCTGGCGGCGAGGAGTTCGCGACTGTCCCGCAGCGCCGCCGCGGTGTCCTCGAGCACGACCTGACCGTGGGCAAGCACCATTCCGCGGTCCGCCACCTCCAGTGCGAGCCGGACATGCTGCTCGACGAGGATGACGGCGCAGCCGGAGCGTTTGGCGAACTCGCGCACTACCGGCAGCAGGCTCTCGACGATCATCGGTGCGAGACCAAGGCTGAGCTCGTCGATTAACAGCAGACGCGGGCGGCGCGCCAACGCGCAGGCAAGTGCGAGCATTTGCTGTTCACCACCCGACAGCAACCCGGCACGTCGACCAGTGAGCCCCTCTAGCTTCGGGAAGTAGCTCATCGCCTCATCGACGTTTGCACTGCGGCCGCAGATGCGAAAGTGCTCGGCCACCGTCAGGCTTTGAAACACGCCGCGCCCTTCGGGTACGTGGGCGATCGCAAGGCGGGCGAGCTTGTAGGGGGCAGCTCGACCGATTGACTCACCCGCGAAGCGGATCGATCCAGCCATGGGCTTGACGAAGCCGGCAAAGCCAGCGAGGGTTGTGGACTTCCCGGCGCCGTTAGGGCCGAGCAGCGCCAGAACCTCGCCCGAGTCGACGTGCAGGTTCAGGTCGCGGACGGCCGGCGCGCCGTCGTAGCCGAGCGTGAGATGCTCGGCCTCCGCTACGTGCGTCTCAGACAAGGACGCTCTTCGCGCTCGCGGACCCCGTGGTCGGCTCGCTTGTGCCGAGATACGCTTCGACCACGGTCGGGTTCGTCCTCGCCTCGACGGGCGATCCCTCGAATATGACTCGGCCGAAGTCGAGCACGATCACCTTGTCGCAGATCGACAGCACGAGATTCATGTCGTGGTCGATAAGCAGGATCGTTGTCCCGCGGTCCACGATTGCGCGCAGCTGTTGGCCGAACACATGGCTCTCGCTGGTGTCGAGGCCGGCTGCGGGCTCGTCGAGGCATAGCAGGGCTGGACGCGCAGCTAGCGCTCGCGCTACCCCGACGAGCTTCCGCTGACCCTGCGGGAGGGACGCCGGCTCGGCTCGCGCAACGTCGGCAAGCCCGAGCTGGTCGAGGACATCCCGGGTCCCTTCGCCCTCGCTGGCACGGCCGCGCAACACAGCGGCCAGCGCCTGCCACCACGGCGTCGAGCTCGACGCCACGGCCAGGTTCTCCACGACCGTGAGATCGTCAAATAGCTCCGTTGATTGCCATGTTCGTGCCAAGCCACGCCGTGCCCGTCGATGTGCCGGAAGGCGGGAGACGTCTTCCTCGCCCAGATAGACCTTGCCTGCGCATGGGGCAAAGCCTGTGATCGCGTCGATGAACGTTGTCTTGCCGGCGCCGTTGGGTCCGATAAGGCCAACGAGCTGGCCGTGCTCGACGGATACGTCAACGGCGTCGAGGGCGACCACGCCGCCGTAGCTGACCGAAAGTCGTTCGGTCCGCAGAGCGGCAGTCATGGCGCCGACGAACTCCGACTACGGCCGGACACGGCGCCGGCGGCGGTCGCGACGATCAGGTGACGGCGAGCGAACATCCGGCGCGTGCCGCCAACGATCCCGTCGGGATTCTGGACCACCGTCACGATGAGAACGAGGCCGGCGAGCGCGAGCTCGAGATCTGGACTGATCCCCGTGAGGGTCTCGAGAGTCCGTTGCGAAAGCGCTGCAGTGCACAGAAGGCCTCCGACAATCGCCCCGGTCACCGTGGTGATCCCGCCGAGGTAGGCATAGGCAACGAACCCGAGGGCGACGGTGATGCTGAAACTGTCGGACGACGCCGCCTGAAAGCTGTACGCGTACAGTGCACCGCCCACGCCGGCGAGCATCGACCCGATGCCGTAAGCGACGAGCTTGGTCTCGCGGATGTTGATGCCCGCGGCCGCGGCAGCACGCTCGTTTGAGCGGATGGCGAGCATCCGCTGGCCGAGCTCCGCGCGTCGGAGTGCCGCGACACCCAAGCCACCGCACACCGCGGCCGCAAGGCACAGGAAGCCGAACACGGGGCTCGGGCGGCCTCCCGGGCCCAGCCCAAAGCTCGCGTTTGGTCCGAGACTGAGCCCCAACAGCTTCGGTGGACTCACCGCCCCGTTAAGGGGATTGAACCCGAACGTGACGTTGGCGAGCCAGAAGTTCGACATCGCAACGGCGGCTGCCATCGTGATGATCGCCAAGCTGACTCCGCGGACACGCAAGGTTGGCAACGCGGTCAGCAACCCAACAACCACCGACACCGCCACGCCAATCATCGGGGCAAACGGGAAGCCGATCCCGGAGCCCGCCGAGAGCTTGGTGAGAACCCAGGCTGTCGCGCCCGCTAGGGCGAGCTGGAGGAGCGATACCTGCCCCAGAAACCCGGTGATCACAACAAGCGAGAGACATATGATGGTCCCGATCAACGTGTAGATCAAGGCCTCGCGGAAGTTGTACGGGAACATCACTAGACACACCACCACGACGCTCGTCAGGCAGAGTGCCGGAACGCGGATTTGCCGCGCTGCGGGGGCTGCTGGCAGCCGCTTCTCGATAATGGTGCCTCGCTGTGGCAGCACCTGTCCGCGCGCGAACAGGACGACCGCGATCACGAGGAAGTAGACCAAGTCACTGACGCCAGTGAGCGGAATCCCTCCTGCCGTGGGAAACCAGGGCTTGGACTGAAGCCAGATCAGGAGTGCCTGAACGACGCCCATTGCGAAGCCGAACAACGCCGCAAGGCCAAATGACGTGAAGCGGGCCAGCAGGGCCGCCGCCAGCGCGGGGATGATGGTGAGTGCAAGCGTCGTCGAGTCAAGTTGTGCCTCTGGCGCAAAGAGAATCCCGAGTCCGCCCGCGAGCAACGATGCCAACACGGTGTTGGCCATGGAGAGGCGATCCGGCGATAGTCCGTTGCGCATCGCCATGCCCTCATTCTCAGAGGCCGCCCTCGTTGCAAGCCCGAATCGGCTGTAGCGGTAGATCGCAGACAGCGCGATCGTGATTGCAATGACGATTCCGCTGAACGTGAATCCATCCAGCGGAATCGCGAGTCCGAGCACCGTCACCGGGGAGGCCGAAAGAACTGCCGGAGCCTGCAGCGCGTCGACGCCGAAGTGGAGCAAGACGACCGCTTGCAGCGTCAGCAGCAGCCCTAGGGTGGCGATGAGCTTTGCCAGCGGCGCCGAGTTGCGCAGGCGGCGAAGCACGATCCCGTCAAACAGCATCCCGACCACGCAGCATTCCGCAAGCGCGACGACGATCGCGGGTCCCGTTGACCAAGGGTGACCACCGACGTCGACTTGCGCGCCGAGTAAGAACAGTTTCCCGGCCGTTTTCAGGTCATAGAAGACGAAGGCGCCGAGCATGGCGATCGCCCCGCTCGCCAGGTTGACCACCCCGGCACCTCGGTAGGACAGGACCGCGCTCAGCGACAGGCCGGCGATGAAAGCGCCCGCCGGGAGCCCAAGCAGCGCGAACAGGACCAAGTCCTTCACGTTGGGTACCACGATCTGGGCCGTCGTTTAGTCCTGATGCGTCTGCCCTCTCCCCCTCGATCTCGATCGTTTACGCAGTTCCTGTCCGTGGAACACGATCCCGCATAGCGCTGCTCGTGTCAACCACGAGGCGTTCGTGTCGGCAGCGGGTTGACACGCGATAGGCGTAAGCGTACGATGCGCAGCGCGGAACTACATTCCGCTATCAGGAACAAGAGGGCTGTGGGGGCACCGTGGAACACGTCGGAGCGCCCATCGCGAAGAGCGACGAGGAGAAGAAGCATGAACGATCGACTTCGTCGCCGGCGCTGGACGGCTGGCGGCTTGATGGGACTTTGTTTGGCCGCTGTAATCGGCATGGCAGCCGTCGGCAGCGCGAGCAGCCTGGCAAGCGACGCGCATTCAAGCGCCGCAGGCTTCACGAGTCGCGACCTCGCAGTAGCCCATGCATACGTGGGCGGCAAGGAGGGCAAGGCGACATTGAGCCCGATTGAGGTCGGCTACATCAACAACAACACGGGCCCCACAGCGCAGCCCTACCTCGAGACGGCGACGCAAAACGCGCTCAACTTGGTCAACAACTACTTGGGCGGCATTGCCGGGCACCCGATCAAGCTTGTCTCGTGCAGCTTTGGCGGCACCGCCGAGCAAGGGCAGGAATGCGGCACCGAGTTCGCCAACAACCCGAAGATCAAGCTCGTGTTTTTCCCGGGCGGCACCACCGGCGGACCGCAGTTGCACGCAGCGATCGCGGGCGCGAAGGTAACGCTTTGCACCGTCGCGTCCCCGCCGGACGTCGATGTTCAAAACGGCTTTTGCACTGAAGGCGGAGCGCTCGCCACCGGCGCGATCGCGAGCTACCTGAAGGATTTCGTCGACGCCAAGACCGTATCGATCCTGTCGATCGACGATCCGACGCTGGAGTCGATCCTGCAGGGCGAGCAACAGCAGTATGCCGGCCTCGGTATCACCGCGACCATCGGGTTCACTGACCCGGCGGCCACGGACGTCGAGGCGCCGCTCGTCGCAGCCAATGTCCAAACTACGGACGCCACGCTGCTTGAGATCCCGCTCGATTCGCCGTGCCCGGCCTACGCCAAGGCGCTGGCACTGCTCAACGTCAAGACCGTGATCTCTCTGTCGACATGCAGGGCCGCAGACGTAGAGCAGGCGCTTGGGTACATCCCGCCGTGGACCTACTTCGACTACGGTCAGATAGCACAACTGCCTGATCCGACAGGCCAGATGGGTGTGTTCTTGGACGCACAGAAGGCCTACCACGACAACGCCAGTGGGCAGAACGCGACGCAGACATTCGGCACAGCGCTGTTGATGGCGAAGATCATGAACGAGGCTGGCTTCAAGCACCTCACGACGGCGGCCATGTCGGCGAAGCTGAAGGCCTTCACGGGACCCGCCTTCCTAGGCGACCCGGTGCTGAAGTTCGGTGCCCAGCCATTCCCATCGGTCGGGAGTACACGGGCCCGTTTCTTCACCTACCTGGGCAACGGTAAGTGGAAGGACGCCACGGGCGGGAAGTGGGTCAGCGCTCCTCCGGCGGCCGGTTGAGCCAGAGCGTTTACGAGGGCTAGTTCGATGAGTTCCTTTAGCGGTCGCACCGGGACGATTCCCGGTGCGACCGCGAGGCTTTTGCGGTGCGCCGCGCGACCGGCAGATCACGGCATCGGCATCAACGTCGCTGGGCCGTGCCAGCCATGTGTGGCTGGACTCCCGCAGCCGCGGAGCGATGCCGCGGCGCGGCTTCGTGGAAGGTCCTTCGGGCGTGTCTAGTAATTGGCGAGGGCAGCTGTCCCATATTGCGTTGCGATCCCGCGAGGTGGCAAGTTGCGTGACGTTCTACTCCGACGCGTTAGGGCTGACCGGCACGCGGTCGGATGCCGCGGATCACGTTCGCCTGGGTTGGGGTGCCGGCCAGTGGGCGTTGGAGCTGCACGATGGCGAGGTCGGGCTCGACCATTTCGCGATCGAGGTGCCGGATCCGGGTGAGCTAGAGGAGCTGATCGACCGGATGCGCAACGCCGGTGTAGTCGTAGAGCATCTCGCAGCGCACGGTGGACATCCCGAGTCGTTTGTACTTTTCGATCCCGACGGACGCCGCGTGGAGTGGCACGGTCGAGTGGATCGCGTGGCCGAACACGCCGCCGACCCGGGACGTCGCCCGGTGCGCCTACAGCACATCACGCTTGCCACGACAGCCATGCGCGAGCTCGTGGACTTCTATGTCGACGTACTCGGCTTTCGCGTCTCTGATCGGATGGGCGAGACGTTCACCTGGCTGCGCTGCGGCGCCGAGCACCACACGGTGGCGCTGGTGGAGTCCGACAGCCCGCGCAAGCTCGACCACTTCTCGTTCGATCTCGATTCATGGGTGGACTTCAAGGTGTGGTGCGACCGGCTGAGCGCGATGGGGCTCCAGGTGGTGTGGGGCCCCGGACGACACGGACCAGGGAACAACCTCTTCATCATGTTCGACGATCCATCTGGCTACCACATCGAGCTGTCCAGCGAGATGGAGCAGTACCACGACGACCTCGCGCAGTACACCCCGCGCGTCTGGTTGCCGGCCGAACGCACCGTGAACCTTTGGGGCGGAGTGCCAGACTGGCGTAGACCTCAGTTCGAGGACGACTGAATGCGGCTCGCATCGGTCTCTCTCGCAGACGGAACGCACGCGATCGTGGCACGCGAAGGTGAACGCCATATCGTGGTGCGCCGTGACGCCGAGCTCGGGCCGGGCGTCAGCATGGACGATCTCGCCCGTGAGCTCGACGGAGCTGAGCCGCTGAGCGACGCCGAGCAGCTGACGTTTCGCCCTGTCGTCCCGCGGCCGCACCGGATCGTCTGCCTAGGCTTGAACTACCGCGCACACGTCGAGGAGTCGGGCCGCGAGCTCCCGACCTATCCGGTGATGTTCACGAAATGGGCGAGCAGCCTCGCGGCGGCGGAAGCGCCAATTGCGCTCCCGCCCGAGTCCGCTGAGGTCGACTTCGAAGCGGAGCTCGCGGTGCTGATCGGGAAAGGCGGCCGCCGGATCCCGGCGGGGCGGGCGTTCGAGCACATCGCTGGTGTGACGATCGCCAATGACATCACGATGCGCGACTACCAATACAAGTCGCACCAGTGGCTACAGGGGAAAGCATGGGACGGCTCAACCCCTGTCGGGCCCTACCTCGTGACGTTAGATGAGATCGGCGACGTGCACGCGCTCGATATTCGCCTGCACCTCAATGACGTTGAGATGCAGAGCTCGAGCACCAGTCGCCTGATCTTCGATCTGCCGACGATCGTCGCGACCATCTCGGAGTTCACTCATCTCGACACGGGCGATCTCATCCTCACGGGCACGCCGGGTGGGGTCGGCTACCGGCGGGATCCGAAGATTTTTCTCAACCCAGGCGATCGTGTCACCGTGTCGATCGATCAAGTGGGCGAGCTGCGCAGCACGATCGTCGCGGAATAGGGCTGCGAGCACGATGAACCTCCGCCCCGAGCGCAGCTCAATGGCAGTAGGTAGGTACGCGGTTCGTATCATCCGCAGCAGGCGTCCGCTCGCAGCGGCTGGTCCCTGCCTGGATGGAGATGTCGTCGGTCCGATGCGGTGGCCCGCGGCACGCGCTCGCGGCCTCTCGGCGGTCGTCTTGTGAATTCGCACGTCGCTCCGGTGTTGATCGTCGGGGCAGGGCCTACCGGCCTTACCCTGGGCAATCTGCTGGCACATGACGGCGTTCCGGTCACGCTCGCGGAGCGAAACGCTGCGACTGCGGACTCGCCTCGGGCTGTCAGCTTCGACGATGAGGCGTTGCGGACCCTGCAGTCGTGCGGGTTGGACGGCGAAGCCTATGGACTGATCGTTCAGGGAACCGGCACGAAGTTCTACGGCCGCCGCGGGCAAACCATCGCGTACCAGCGCGGTGTGGTTCCTCCTCCACTCGGGCACCCCGTGAAGAATCCGTTCAGTCAGCCGGAGTTCGACCGGATGCTCCTGCGCGCCTTGGAGCGCTACGAGCACGTGGAGGTGCGGATGCGCACCGAGCTCATCTCGCTACGGATTGAGACGCCGTTCAGGACCGTCGCCACGTTGCGCGACGCGGATGGCAATGAAGAGGAGCTCACGGCTCGGATCGTCGTGGGCTGTGATGGGGGACGTAGCAGCGTTCGCGAGCAACTCGGCATCACGATGGCCGGGTCCTCGCTGCAGCAGCCATGGGTCGTAATCGATGTCTTGGATGACCACCATGACGAGCGCTACGCGATGCATCATTGCGATCCGCGACGCCCGCACGTGATCGTCGCTGGCCGCGACGGGCGCTGCCGTTACGAGTTCATGCTGCTTCCAGGCGACGACCCCGGGGAGTTGACTTCGTTTGCGGCCGTCGAGGCCCTGCTGCGGCCGTTCCGTACGATCCGGCCCGAGCAGATAGAGCGCTGCACCGTGTACACGTTTCACGCGCTGGTTGCCGAGCGGTGGCGTGTCGGGCCGGTGTTTCTGGCGGGCGATGCCGCGCACATGATGCCGCCGTTCGCGGGGCAGGGGTTGAACAGCGGCATCCGCGACGCCGCGAATCTCGCCTGGAAGCTTGCTGCTGTCACGAGTGGCCGTGCTGAGGACCGTCTCCTTGACACATATGAGGCGGAGCGGCGCCCGCACGCCGATGCGATCGTGAGCTACTCGACGCGACTCGGCAGGGTGATGATGACGCGACACGGCACGCTCGCGCGCGCGCGCGACCTGTCGCTCCGGGCAGGCGCGCGTATTCCGTCGGTCCGCCGATACGTGACGGAGGGTCGCTTCAAGCCGACGGCTCGATTCGGCGCCGGCGGCGCGCTGCTTGCCGCCGGCGACGCGCCCGCCGTCGTCGGACGTATGCTCCCTCAGCCTTTCGTGCTCGGTGCGGACGGTCGGCAACGGCGGCTCGACGATGTGCTGGGCGACGGGTTCGCGCTCCTTGCCATCGATCCTCCGCAGATGACGTCGCCCGCGCTTGACGACGATGTCTGGCGGGTGCTCGCGCCGAAATACGTCGCTCTGCTCCTGGATGACCGCGCCCCACGGTCTGGGGCCGTGACCGTGGTGGCTGACATCGACGGGAGCCTCGGCCGCGCGTTGCGCGCGGCGCGCGGGAAGCTGCTGCTCGTTCGCCCAGACAGGTTCGTCGCGGCGGTGCTGCCGCTCGATCTCGAGGGTTCCGCAACGGCGGTCGCCGAAGCGCTGGCCGTGGTGCCATTCCGCGGCGCAGCTTCGGCAGACGACCGTCGCCTGCCCGAAGGCGTCGGCAACGCGCATCACGCCGAAACGCTTGGAGAGCCGATCCAGAGCGAGGGCTGATGCAGAATCGAGTGCACGCAGCGAATCACCGCGCTGCTTGCCGCCGTGGCCCTCACCGCCTACCCGGCGTGTGCGGTGCTCTCCTGGTAGATCGACTTGTAGGTGAAGTACGGCTGCAGGCCCTCCGGGCCCAGCTCTCGCCCGAGACCGCTGTGCTTGACGCCGCCGAACGGCACGGTCGGGTCGAGGGTGTAGCCGTTGACGCCGATCGTGCCGGTGTCGATCCGGCGGGCTACCGCGTTGCCGCGGTCGCGGTCGCCCGTGTACACGACGCCACCCAGGCCGTACTCGGAGTCATTGGCGATCGCGATCGCATCCTCCTCACCGTCGGCTGGCACCACGACCAGGACGGGGCCAAAGATCTCCTCACGGAAGATGCGCATCTGTGGAGCGACGTCCGTGAACACGGTGGCCTCGACGAAGAAACCGCGGTCGAGCCCCGTTGGGCGGCCGCCGCCGATCAGGACCCGCGCACCTTCTGAACGGCCTGACTCGATGTAGCTGAGCACCTGTTCGTGCTGGCGACTATTTGCGACCGGGCCGAAGGCCGTGGCTGGATCAAGAGGATCACCCACCGGCAGCGTGCGCAGTGTCTCGACGATGCCGTCGCAGACCTCTTCGTAGCGCGAGCGATCTACGACCACGCGAGTATTCATGAAGCAGCCCTGGCCCGAGTTGCCCAGGCACACCCACGGCATCTGAGCGAGAAACGTGTCGACGTTTGCGTCGTCTAGCAAGATTGCAGCGGACTTTCCTCCGAGTTCGAGCGTGACCGACTTAAGCCCCTGCCCGCATGCGGCGGCGACGGCCCGGCCGTTCGCCGCCGAACCGGTGAAGGAAACGTGCGAGATCAGCTCGTGCTCGACGAGGTGCGATCCCGTCTCACGATCTCCACTGACGACGTTCACGATGCCGTCGGGAATCCCTGCCGCGGCCGCCGCCTCGGTGATGAATCTGATGTCCAGGGAGGTCCCGGCGGCCGGCTTGATAACGACCGCGCAGCCCATCGCCAGTGCAGGCCCGAGCTTCTGCGCCGCCAGAATGTGCGGGCCGTTCCACGGGATAATGAGCGCTGCAACACCGACGGGCTCCTTGCGCACGAGGCTCGTCCCGCGATCCTCCTCCACCTCGAATGTGCCGGCGAGTGATGCGTAGTAGCGGATCACGCCGGCCGAGCCGTGCCCGTTGACGCCAATGCTCTGACCCACCTGCGTGCCGTTCTCGGACGTGATGAACGTGCCAGCTTCGGCTGCGTGCGCCTCGAGATGGTCTGCCATGCGGCTGAGGTGGGCCCCGCGGTCCGCCGGCTTGAGCTGCGACCAGCCAGAGTGCAGGAAGGCATCGTGCGCTGCTCGTACAGCGGCATCCACGTCGGCGGCGTTCGCATCCGGTGCGGTACCGACAAGCTCCTCTGTGGCCGGGTTGACGATCTCGACCACCTTTTTGGAGTCCGCCGGTACCCAACGCCCGTTGTAGAAGATGTCCGGCTGGTCCATTGTCGCGGTCTGATCGATCGTCACGATGCTCCTTTGGAGTTATGGTGGATGGGGCGACCTGAGGCTGTCGCTGCGGGGACTGGCTGCATGATGAGGTCGGCCGCCTTTTCGCCGATCATCATCGAGGGGGCATTCGTGTTGCCGTTGGTAATCCGCGGCATGACTGAGGCGTCTGCGACACGCAGGCCCGTGACGCCATGGACACGCAGTTGCGGGTCCACAACGGCGCCATCGTCAACGCCCATTCGTGCGGTGCCGACCGGATGTGCGCCGCCGTGGAGGTTTGAGCGCAGCCACGCTTCCCAGTGCTCGGGCGTCCGGTTGCTCACTTCGGGGCCGCTGAGCGCGCCGGAGATGCCTCGCAGAGCGGGCTGAGACATGATCCTTTGCGTCTCCTCGATGCCTGCCAAGATGGCTCCGAGGTCACTCTTGTCGTCCAGCATCTCGTATGAGATCCGCGGCGGATCGGCCGCGGAGGCGCTCCGCAGACGCACGCTGCCTCGTGGTGTCGGACGGGTGAACATCATTGTGACGAGGAAGCTGCCCTCACGCGGGACCGAGACCTTGACGTCACCGTTTGGCGCAAGCTGGCGCACAGTGCCAAAGTTTGCGAAGCAGATCTGAATGTCGGGAACTGGAAGCCCACTGTCGGTCCGGTGCATCACCTGCGCATGGCCCATGGTGGAGGCGAGGAAGCCTCCGCCAGAAACCGCGTAGCTGGCCAGCCCCTTCAGCGCCTCGCGTGGACCCATCGTGTTCAGGTTCGGCACCTGCGCGGCGTAGCGAAGGAAAATGCACGGATGCTCGTGGAGACCGCGGCCGACACCCTGCGAGTCGTGCACGACGGCAATCCCGACGCGGCGCAACTCCTCAGCCGGCCCAATCCCGGAGAGCAACAGGAGCTTTGGTGTCCCGATCGTGCCCGCCGAGAGGACGATCTCCTCGCTGGCGCGCACGGTGCGGCGGACGCCGCCCTGAAGATACTCGACACCGACCGCCCGCTCTCCATCGAACAGGATCCGCTCTGCGAATGCCCTCGTATGAACGGTTAGCGCCTTGGCCGACGCTAGCCGGTGAAGGTACTCGCGAGACGATTGGGAGCGAAAGTGGCCGCGCTGGTTGACCTGACTGACGCCGACACCATCCTGGGTGGCGCCGTTGTAATCATGGTTGAACGGATAGCCCGCCTGCTGCGCGGCGGCGATGAACGCGTCGTTGGCGACATGCGGAACGCGGTGCCAACGCACGCCGATCGGCCCGCCGGTACCACGAAACTCGTCTGCGCCACCCTCCCAGTTCTCCAGGCGGCGGAACAGTGGCAGGACTGACCGGTAGTCCCATCCATCGTTGCCGAGCTGCGCCCAGTTGTCGTAGTCGGCGATATTGCCGCGTACGAAGACGCCGGCGTTGATTGAACCGCCGCCACCGAGAACTTTGCCGGCGGGCCACTTCTCAACTATGCCGCCGCGCGAGGCGTCCGGCTCCACTGCATAATGCCAGTTGAGATTCTTGTATGCGAGTGCGATGCCAACGGGGAGCGCGACCTCTGGGCGGCGATCGGTTCCCCCTGCCTCAAGCACTGCAACGCTTGCTCCTCGCTCGGCGAGGCGGCCGGCTACAACGCTCCCGGCCGACCCGCCGCCGACCACCACGTAGTCAAAGCTCGAGCTGCCGCCGGCTGAACGCCGTCGGCGCCGCGACGCCCCGCGCTCGCTCGTGGGCGCCTCCGGCGCCTGCCGCTCCTCTCCACACACGGTATATTATTCTACTAGGTGAGTCATGCGTTCTGCATTATGGAATCACGGCTGCACGGCTCAGGCGTCGAGATCGGGCGCCATCCAGGAGTAAAAGAGCCGAGCTGGATCGCGTGCCTGACGTATCTCCTCGAATCGGCGCAGCGCCTCGGCGCTGGCGACGGGCCCGGGCCGGCGGTAGAGGTTCTCGTCGTTGAGTTGGATGCCGGTCGCCAGATGTTCCATCTCACGAAGGCGCAGCGCGGGCCAGGCGCCGGCGGCGTCATCGTCGGCCTCGTGCTCCCAAACTGCGTAGACGGCGACATTGAAATGGTCCTCTAGTGAATAGAACATGTCGTCGGCCACGGTCGGCACCGCACCCCACACGTGCCACATGACGAAGGATTCGAACGGCAGAGTGTCTGCGAGCCTGCGGGCGCCGGGCAGGAGATCGTCGATCGCTGCGCCGGTCCACATGTTGTCGGCCGCCATGCGTTTGCCGGGCTGGCAGGCCTCGTCGCTCATCATGACGAGGTCAAGCACGTCGGCCTCCGCGTTTCGCAATGAGGAGACGGCTCGATCGAGTACGGGACTCTGATCGAGCACCGCCAGAATCGCCTTGGCTTCGTCCACGGTGTCAGTGAAGACACTTCCCGCGACTCGGATCCCGACTCCATCTATTCCGGGCAGGTTACGGGCGATCATCATCCGTAGCTCGAGTGTCCGCGGGATAGTGAGCTTGATCGCGTCGAACCAACGCAGCAGATCGTCGAGCAGCTCCCGCGGATAGAGGTCGGCGCTCAGCATCGTCACGGCCCGGCGCGGGTAGAGCCTGAAATGGAACCGCGTCACCACGCCGAAGAATCCGTGGCCGGCGCCGCGTGCAGCCCAGTAGAGATCGACGTTCTGAGTTGGGTCGGCGCGGACCAGCTCGCCATCGGCGGTGACGACATCTACCGCGAGGACGCTGGTGCAGGCCATTCCGTGCTCGCGGCTCATCCATCCGAAGCCGCCGCCGAGCGTGAACCCTCCGAGACCCACGTCGTTGCAATGGCCGGTCGTGAAGAACAGGTCGTGCTCGCGCAACTCGCGCAACAATTGCTCGCCTTTGACGCCCGGCTGCACCCACGCCGTCTCGCCGACGGCGTCAATCTCGACCCCCGTCATCTCGGACATGTCGATCAGCAGCGCTCCGTCACGGAGGTGCGGCGCCGACCAGCCGTGCCCGCCAGAGCGCACGGTGACGCGCATGCCGCGCTCGCGCGCAAGCTTCACCGCGGCGACTACCTCGTCTGCGTCGCGCACCGCTGCGATCGCGGCAGGGAAGCGGTCCGGCTTGCGCATGTTCCACACCGATGCGCGGCGCGCCTCCTCGTAGCCGGGGTCGCCGAATTCAACCAGGCGAAGTGGTACCGCCGGCCCGCTCACCGATCGCTCCTCAAAGCGTTGCCATGCGTTGCTCGGCGTCGTCCAGGATCTCGAGGATCTCGTCGTCGGTGAAGTCGCGGGCTCCGAAGGCTTGGACTTGGCGATACACGGTGAAGATCATCGTGATGTAGTAGGTGTACTCGACGATCCCGCGGGTACCGAGGATCTCCTGCACGCGGTCGAAGCACTCGTCGGTGACCGTGCCGTCGACGACCTGGCGAACGTAGTCGGCCAGCAGGCGCTCGCGTTCGCTCAGATCCTCATCACGTCGTGCGTAAACCGCGCGGATCGCCTCAGGCCGCACGCCAACCGCGAGGGCGGCGGGGACGTGTATGGCCTGGATTACGTTGGTGCCGAGGTGGACTGCGAGAACCATGCCGACCCACTCGCGGTCCGGGTGGGTGAACGAGCCCTCGCGATCAGGGGCGGTACGAAGCAGTCGGCCCGCCTCCGCGCGATGCGACGCGAAGCGGGGGCTGTGCATCAATGCGGCGGCCCACAAGTGATTCGCCCTCGTCGGATCCGGTTCGGCGATCCCTGAATCGGATCCGGGGGCGGCGAACCAGTGCGCGAGGGCCGCGTCGTAATCCGCCCGATCCTCCGGCGGAACCTCATCACGGCTAGGCCTGCTCAGCGGACGCGGCATGAACGACTCCTGTTCCTTTGTGTGGCCCCTGTGCCTTCGACCCGGCGATTCCACCATACGGGCAGTCGTTCTGTCAAGAAGAATTATGCAAGGGCTTGGAACGCGCACCTGGCCGAATGCCGTGGGAATCGCACGCTCGCGCGCGCCAGCGGGATAACCTCGGCGAGGCGCGCGAACCGCTCGGCCGACGCATCACCTCGAGGGCGGCGGGATAGTCTTCCAACGGCGAACTGGCGCTGGGGTAGGATTCCCCAGAATAGAAGATGCTTCCGCACAGAAGAACAGGAGTCATTCCATGGAGACCGATATCTCGCCGGCATGGGGCGCCATGCTCCCTCACGACATAGCGCGCTTTGGTGAGGTCATACTCGATCCCGCTGAGCGCAAGCGCTGGTGCACCGCGATCCTGATCGGCGGCCTGCCCTACATCTGGCGGGAGCTAGCAGCCGTACCCCGGCAGCTGTTCCTGGACCGGCTCGGCGTCTCGCCGGGCGACCGCGTGCTGCTCGTGGGGGAGGGCCTCGAGGGCATCGGCATCGGCACCGAGATTATGGGTCTCGTTGGGCCATCAGGAGACGTGGTCACCGTGGATTTCATGGAGCGCGTGCGCGACACGGCAATGGCGGGCGAATGGCCTCAGTGGGCGTGGCCCTACACGGAGGAGTACCCGGACGAGTACTTCGACGCCGTTGCGATCTTTCAGGGCGTCGCCCATTCCGAGGATTGGGCGGTGACGGGGCGCGAGCTCATGCGCGTGCTCAAACCCGGACGGATGATCGTTCTCGGCGAGATCATCTTCGGCCCGCCGCTTTCCGCGGTGATCCGGCAAGACGTCCACGTCACGTACGTCTTCACGAAGATATGGGAGGCCATTTTCCCTCCCGGCGCGACCTTCGACGACATGCCCTACTGGAGTCCTGAAGCGCTGACCGTTGCGTTCGACGGGCAGGTCGAGGATGCGGAGACGTTCGTCTGGCGCGGCGTCGAGTTGTTCTGGGGCCGCAAGCCAAGGCCAGTCGATTGATCACTGGGCTTGCCGTCGGCGGCGCCTGACCCGAGTCACGCCTATGAGACCTCGCAATGCCGTGATCGCTGCGGTACAGACCGGACCCCACACGCTGGAGCTCCACGAGTTCGGGCGACCGTCGGTACCCGATGACGGCGCGCTGCTGCGCGTAGAGGCGTGCGGTCTGTGCGGCACCGACGTCGCTCAGTTCGATGGCGACCATGCCCGCATGGGTCTTGCCGGTCTTCCATGCATCCCCGGGCACGAGCCGGTCGGTCTGATCGAGGAGATCGGACCGAGTGCCGCTGTCCGCTGGAATGTGGCGGCCGGCGATCGCGTGGCGATCGAGCCACACCTCTCGTGCGGCGTCTGCGATGCGTGCCTCGACGGTCAGCGCAACGCATGTGCGGTCGGCGAGCACCGCGACGTCAACTACGGCTTCATCGGGACCGATGTCGGCTGTGGTCTTTGGGGCGGATACTCGCAGTACATGCTGCTCGACCCGCGGACGGTGATGCACAAGGTGTCCAAGCGCCTCTCGCCGGCAACCGCGTCAATGTTCAATCCGATCGGCGCCGGCATCCGCTGGGCCTGCCGGGCTCCATCCACGAAGATCGGCGATACCGTTGTCGTGCTCGGCTCCGGACAGCGCGGACTCGCATGTGTGATCGCGCTGCGTGTCGCCGGCGCGGGGATGGTGATCGTGACCGACCTCGCGCGTTGTTCGAGCAAGCTCGATCTCGCGCTTGAACTTGGTGCCGACCACGTCGTGGTCGCGGACGAGGAGGACGTGGTGGAGAGGGTCACCGAGCTCACCGGCGGGAGGCTGGCCGACGTCGTGATCGATGTCACGGCAGGTGCCACGAAGCCGGTCACCGACGCGATCGAGATCGTCAAGCGAGGCGGCACGATCATCCTCGCGGGCGCCAAGGAAGGCAAAGCGATCCCAGGTTTCGTCAGTGACAAGGTCGTCCTCAAGAGCATCCGGATGCAGGGCGTCTTCGCCGTGGACTCCGCGAGCTTCCGCGAAGCGATAAGGCTGATCGAGTCCAACACCGGCGTGTTCGCTCGCATGCACTCGCGCAGTTATCCGCTGGCAGACGCCGCACAAGCGATACAGCGACTCTCAGGCGCAGACGGCGAGCCCCCGGCCATTCACGTCGCGATCGAGCCGTGGGCGTCCGTATGAGGCTCCTCGTTACTGGTGGTCTCGGCGTGATCGGTTCCTGGGTTGTCCGGGGCCTGCTCGCCGACGGTCATGAGCCGGTCACACTTGACGCGAGCGAGGACATGTCGCTGGTGGCCGACATCAGCGGCGATTTCGAGCACCACCTCGGCAGCGTGCTCGATGTCGAGGCCGTTACCAGTTTGCTTGGCGGCGTCGATCAGATCGTGCATCTGGCGGCGCTGATTCCAGCTGAGGCCGATCCGTACGCCGGCTACAGCGTGAACGCGCTCGGGCCTGTGGCGATCTTCGAAGCCGCCCGCCGCGCCGGCGTGCGCCGCGTCGTGTGGGCAAGCGCGAAGGCTGTGTACGGCGAGCTGAGCGGCGTGTATGGATATCCAACCTACGAGCCGATTCCGGAGAGCCACCCGCGTCAAACCATGCCGCGCGCACCGGTCTACAGCTCGTCGAAACTCCTCGCCGAGGAGGCGGCGCGAGTCTACGCAAATACGTTTGGGCTGGAGTGCATCGCACTGCGGTTCGCGACGATCTTCGGCCCCGGCAAGCTGCTTCGCCACGGCGGCACCGGACTCGTGGGCGTGATTGTCGAGCACGCTATCGCCGGCGAGCCGACGCGGGTACCGCAGGGAGGCGACGAGCGTGACGAGCTCATCTACGTACGCGACGTCGCGAGAGGCGTGATCGCTAGCTGCTCGGCGCAGTCGCCCACTAGCCCGGTGTACAACGTCGGCTCGGGACATCTCGTGACGCTCGCTGAGTTCGCCGAGGCCGTGGGTAACGCGGTCGCGCCGGTGGACTTCACGATCGGGCCCGGACGAGACCCGTTCGGAATCGGTCTGATGTACGGCCGGCTCGACAGCATGCTGGCCCACGCGGATCTCGGCTACACGCCGGCTTGGGACCTCGAGTCCGCTCTGCGCGACTACGCGGAGATCGTCAGCGTGAGGGGCTAGGCCGCCGAGTCACGCGGCGAACCTTGCAGTTCGGGCGGCCTCAGGCGGACTCGGCGCTTTCGAGAGAGAGCGCGGCTTCGATCAGAGCGACCGTGCCGAGAATGTGTGATCGCGCCTCGACCGCTGCCGCGTCGGCATCGCCTCGCTCCACCGCAGCTCGAATGCGCTCGTGGTCCGCGTGGCGCTCAGCCACGACGCCCTCCATAGGTGATCGGTTCGCAGTCCCGTTGATGAAGAAGTCGGCGCGATCATAGAAGCCGCGTCCGATCTGCTCCACGATCGCGGTTCCCGACATCTGATGAATGAGTGAATGGAATCGGCGGTTCAGAACGAGATAGCGATCAGCGCGCCTTCGCGGGTCACTGACATCCACGAGGGCGCCGATGCGCTGGGAGACCTCGGCGAGGTCGGCCAGTTGCGCGTCCGTGCGACGGACCGCCGCCATCGCCGCGGCGGCGCCTTCGACAGCGCCCATGATCGCGAAGAAGTCGATGACGTCCGCGTGGATGATGGTCGCCACCCGGCACCCAACCTGGGGCACAATCGTGACGAGTCCCTCCGCTGATAGTCGCCTCAACGCCTCCATGATGGGTTGCTTGCTGACTCCCAGCTCGCCTCGCAGCGCGTCAATGGAAAGCCGTTCACCGCCGCGATAGGCGCCAGTCGTGATGCGCTCCTTGAGCATCGCATAGGCGCCATCGGCGGCTCCGTGGCCGAAGCCGATGGCCCAGGGTACCGGCTCCAGGTGGTTGAGCGAAGTCGACATTGGCAGAGACCGTACAACGAGCCGGGGGAGCGGGTTGACAGCCCTCTCCCGAACTGGCATGCTAGCAGGTAACAACCAGGGAGAAGCAACGAAATGGGTGCACGAACCGGTGCTGAGTATCTGGAGAGGCTGCGCACGCAGCCGCGCGAGGTGTGGCTCGAGGGCCGGCGCGTCGACGACGTGACGGAGGAGCCAGCATTTCGCGAGTCAGTCATGCGTATTGCCGAGCTGTATGACCTACAGCACGCGCCGGCGCATGCGGAGGCCTGCCTCTACGAGTCGCCGACGTCCGGCGAGCTCGTAGCGACCGCGTTCATGGTTCCGCGCAGTCACGCAGACCTTGTCAAGCGCCGCGAAGCGTTCGCGGCGTTTGCCCAACACACGTTCGGATTGATGGGCCGTTCGCAGGACTTTCTAAACACGACCGTCATGGCTTTTGCTGAGGCGTCAGACGTCTTTGCTCGCGGCGGCGAGCGCTACGGACGCAACATCGTGGACTACTGCGAGTACGTGCGCGAGAACGACCTCTTTCTCACGCACGCCTTGATCTCGCCGCAGATCGACCGGTCGAAGTCATCGGCCGAGCAGCACGAGAAGTTCCTGCATCTCGGCGTCGCGGAGGAGACGGCGGACGGGGTCATCGTACAAGGCGCGCGGATGCTCGCAACGCTGGCGCCGATGGCGGATGAGATCCTGATCTACAACCTGCCGGGCCTGCGGCCGGGCGACGAGGACCACGCGATCGCCTTTGCGGTGCCGCTCGGGTCGCCGGGCCTGCGGATCATCTGCCGTCAGCAATATGAAAGCGGGGAAAGCAGCTCGTTCGACCACCCGCTGGCACGCGCCTTCGAGGAGTCCGACGCAATCGTCGTGTTCGATCGCGTTCATGTTCCCTGGGAGCGCATGTTCGTCTACCGCGACGTGCCGCTCGCCAACGCGATGTACGGCGAAACGAATCTGCGTCAGCACACGGCTCACCAGACGAACGTCCGCGGCCTCATCAAGTGCCAACTCGTCGCAGGTGTCGCGATGGCCCTGGCTCAGGCAGTAAAGATCGACTCGTTCCTGCACGTTCAGCAGAGACTCGGGGAGATGATCGGACAGGTCGAGATGATCAAGTCGGGAATCATCCGCTCCGAATACGAGTTCGAGACCGCGCCCACCGGCACGGTTCGCTGCCGCTTTGAGCCGCTGCAGACGCTGCGCACCTACCTCGCTGCCGTCTACCCGCAGATGGTCGAGAGTCTGCAGGTCATCGGCGCCGGAGGGCTGATGATTGTGCCTTCCGAAGCCGACTTCGTAGGCCCCGTGGCTGAGGACGTGCGTCGGTACTTCCAGGGTGCCGACGGCCTCGCAGCGGACGACCGTGCGCGGATCTTTCGTTTGGCCTCCGATCTCACGATGAGCGCCTTTGGCTCGCGACTGGTCCAGTATGAGCGCTACTACGCTGGCGATCCCGTGCGCTTGGTGGCCGGCAACTACCTCTCGGCTGACAAATCCGAGTTCGAGGCACTCACCTTGCGCGCATGCGAGCTGGCGGGCATGCCCGGAGAGCTTCGAGCCGGTGTCTGAGCGTTCTCATGGTTGACGAGCGCGTGTTTCGTCAGGTGATGTCGCGGTTCGCAGCGGGCGTGACTGTGATCACGACGCGCGACCGCGACGGCGAGCGCATCGGCTTCACGGCGACTGCGTTCACATCGGTGTCGCTCGCGCCGCCGTTGGTCCTCTGCTGCGTCGTGAGCGGCTGTCGTGCGGACCGCGCCCTGCGCGAGGCTCCCGGTTTTGCTGTCAGCGTACTGCGTGAGGATCAGGCGGACCTCGCACTCCGCTTCGCCGATCGCGGTATCGAAGATCGTTTCGAATCCGTTGGGCTGACGGATGCTGGCCTCGGCCTGCCGGTGCTCACGGGGGCGATTGCGACACTCACGTGTACGGGCGCCGGCTTCTTCGAGGCCGGCGACCATGCGATCCATCTCGGCCAGGTGATCGATGCGGAGCACAGTGAGGACCTTCCGCTGCTGCATTTCGGTGGTGCATTTGGCGAGCTCAAACGCGAGCAATACCCACTCGCCGCAGAACCGATCGCCGACTGGATGGTGGGCGCGGCATGGTAAATATCTGGCCGGCGCTCGCCGACACCGAGTTCTCGCTGCGGTTCATCGACGCGGGTGGTGTGCGCACCCGGGTGCTCGAAGCCGGCGACGGTCCACCGCTCGTGTTGATGCACGGCACCGGAGGCCACCTTGAGGCCTTCGCCCGCAATATCGCGACTCTCTCGCGCGATTTCCGTGTTGTCGCGTTCGACTTCCTCGGCCACGGCTACAGCGATGGCCCCGATAAGCCTTACACGATTCAGACCTATGCCGACCACCTCCAGGCTGTGCTCGAGCGCTTGGACATCGAGCGCTCCCACCTCTCAGGGGAGTCGCTCGGCGGTTGGGTGGCTGCGTGGTTCGCTGCGCAACATCCCGAGTTGGTGGACCGGCTCGTGCTCGTCTGCCCAGGCAACGTCACGATGAAGCCGGACGTGATGGAGCGTCTCAAGATCTCGACGCGCAAAGCGGTCGCGGAAGCCTCGCCCGAGACCGTACGCGCACGACTCGAGTGGCTGTTCGCACCTGAGAACCGTCACCTGGTGACCGACGAGCTGGTCGCGGTGCGTTACGGAATCTACACCCGACCGAACGCGGTAGCGACGATGGAGAACGTGCTAGTGCTGCAGGACCCCGAGGTTAGGCAGCACTACACCTGGACGCCTGCGTGGTGCTCACGGATCGTTGCCCGCACCCTGATCTTCTGGACTGAGCATGATCCGACCGGCCCACCGACCGAAGGCGAGCTGCTGCGGGGTTGGATTAAAGACTCCGAGCTACTCGTGCTCCCTGACGCTGGCCACTGGCCGCAATGGGAACGTCCGGAGGAGTTCGACCGCATCCATAGGGAGTTCCTGCTCATGGACCAAGCGCTGGAGGTGGCGTCGTGATCGTGCGGCTCGCTCACGTTGAACTCGCCGTTGACGACCTCGCAGCCAGCCGCGCGTTCTACGTCGACCTGCTCGGATTCGACGTCGCACTCGAGACAGCGACGAGCCTGTATCTGCGTGGCGTCGAGGAGTTCGATGCGTGGTCGCTGGCATTGAGCCGCGGAGATCGTCGCGGCCTGCTGCGTCTGGGCTTTCGAGTCGACAGTCCGGAAGCGCTCCAAGCGCTTGCCGCACAGCATGAGCGGCTTGGAATTCCCGTCGACCACGTGCCGGCCGGGGCGGAGCCGCACCAAGGGCCCTCCGTGCGTGTGGCTTCTCCCGACGGTCACCCGCTCGAGTTCTTCCACGAGTTCGACGAGGTCGACGTGTACGAGGCCGATGGCGGGGTGAGGCTGCCGATGCGCAGAGTGCATGAGCAACACGGCATCCCGCCGACGCGCCTGGACCACGTCAATCTGCGTAGCACGTCTCCCGACGCCTCGCTTGCGTACTGGCGCGACCAGCTTGGATTCTCGGTGTCGGAGCGCTGGGAGCACCAGGACGGCACGACCGGCATCGCGTGGCTGCGCCGGCGACGCATCTCCCACGAGGTTGCCTTCGGCGCCTACCAGCACGCGGCTCTCCATCACGTGGCCTACAGCGTTGGGGATTCCGCCAATGTCGCGCGCGTTGCCGATCTCGCTGCCGACGGCGGCTTCCGCGCTGCGATCGAGTTCGGACCCGGCCGTCATGGGGTCAGCAACGCCATGGCAATCTATCTGCGTGACCCGTCCGGACATCGGCTCGAGTTCTACAGCGGCGACTATGAACGCGACCTCGATCGTCCGCCGATCACGTGGCCGCTCGCTGCCTACGAAGACCACGGTTTGATGTGGTGGGGGCAGCAGCCGCCGGCGAGCTTTCGCGAGACCAGCAATATCGCGGAGGATGAGCCGTCGGAATGAGCGTCGCGGCCTCGTCGGAGGGCAGCAGAACGGGAGCGAACATGCCGAAGCGAAGCTCGCGGAGTTCGCGCGCCCACACTGCGTCTGTGGCCGCGTTCCGGGCGGCGGCACCGAAACACGCGGGCGGGCTCAGCACCTCGCGCGGGCTGCGGTCCTTGCGCTCCGACCCCCCGCCAGGCCGACCGGCATCAGGGCATCGGCGCTGAAATGTCGGTTCGGCGCGAAACCCTTTCGACAGCTGACGCTTCTAGAGCCCAGGCGAAGCGGCGGGCGTCGGCGGCATCTCGCGGCGTTGCGCCGCCCCGCGTCGAGTCGACGATAGTCCCGCTCGTGGAGGGGAAGCTGTACGTCCTACCAAACGCATACGAGCTAGACGGGCGTGTCGCGACCCATCCCCTGGACGCGCGCGGCTTCGCGCCACTGAACTCATACCTCGTAGTCGAGCAATCGCACGCACTTCTTATCGATACAGGATGGTCGGTACACGAACAGAGCCTTCTGGCGCAGCTCGACTCGCTCATCGATCGGTCCACGCCACTCACGCTCTGGCTACTCCGAAGCGGCGAGTTCGCAGGTATCTGCAACACGCGGCCGATCGTTGAGACGTTCAGCGTCGGGTCGATTTACGGGGCCGGAGGGGATCCTCCGGCATGGGCGGATTTTCGCCCCGAGTTCGTGCCTTATGGCGCCCCCGTTGGGGGCGGCGCGATGTCGGGCGTCGAACGGTGTGGTGTCGCCGTAGGCGAGCCCGTGCGTGTTGGCGACGGTCGGGCGCTGCTGCCGCTGGACGCCCCGCTGCGCCTTCTGTCTGCCAGCTGGATTTACGATGCGGAGACTCGGACGCTGTTCACCGCCGACGCGTTCACGTACGCATGGCAACCCACCGAGCACGGTCCTTGGCTCGTGACGTCCGACAACGATCCAACGACACCAGAAGGCATCTGGGACTACCTCGTGCACAGCCGCTTTTGGTGGCTGGCCGGTGCGCGCACTGAGCCCCTGCGGACGGCAATCGCCGCAATCTTCGATTCCTACGACATTGAGACCATCGCGCCAGCGTTTGGTTGCGTCCTACATGGACGGGATCTGGTGGACCGGCATCGTCGAGCCCTTGACACGATCCTTGCCCATGCTGCGACTGCGCCTTCCATCGGGCGAGAGGTTGCACAGTGGCGAATACGGAGCGAGGCGTGAGCACCATGTCCGCTACGGACGTGAATCCGCTTCCACGCGAACTCGCTCCCGGCGTATTCTGGCTCGGGCGCTGCCAGCATGCGCCATTTCAGGGCAGGGTTCTGCATGGCTACAACTCTGCGTTCCTCGTCGCCGGCGATGACTCCTCGGCGTTGATTGAGGCGGGTCACCCGGTTGTCCTACCGGACATCGAGCGGCAACTAGACGGCTTGCTCGCCGCTGGCGTTCCCGAGCTTCGCTACCTGCTGACTACGCACACCGAGACGCCGCATTCGGGTGGGCTGGGCAGATTGCTTCAGCATTTCCCAGAGGCACTCGCCTATGGGCCATTGCTCGATCTACACCTCGTCTTCCCGCAGTACGCGGCCCGCTTCCGCCAAGTAGATCCCGGCGACTCGCTCGACCTCGGAGGGCGGGAGCTATTGATCGTCGAGGCTCCGATCCGCGACATGCCCTACACACGGTGGGTGTTCGACTCGCGCGAGAGGGTCCTGTTTCCCGGCGACGGCTTCGCCTACGCGCACTACCACGAGGCCGATCACTGCGGCAAGACGGTTGAGGAGACACCGGACCTCGACCTACCCGACATGATGGCGCTCTTCGCCGAAATCGCACTGTATTGGACGAACTTTGTGGATATGGAGCCCTACATCCAACGGCTCGACGCACTCCTCGGCGATCTCCGGGTTGCGATGGTGGCTCCGACTCACGGGTTGCCGATCATGGATGTCGGTGCCTCCATCGCAACAATCTACGATGGGTTGCGAGGCCGGAGGAGTTCGGAACACGCACCGGCGGAGACTGCGAAGCATGAGTCGCCGATTCGGTGAGAGCGCTCGCGGGACCCACTGTGAGACGTGAGGATCGGACTGCCGCGCTAGGTCACTACGTGCCCGTTGGCGGTCAGCGCGACATCAATGTTGCCGCGGGTCGCGTTGGAATACGGGCAAATCTGGTGGGCCGCGGCAACAATCCGGGCTGCCTGCTCGTGGTCCGTGATCTGGGGCAGGCTCACGTCCAACGCCACTGCGAGCTTGAAGCCACCGTCCCCAGTCGGCACCACACTCACGTGACTGTCAATCGACACATCACCGACCTCCGCGTGCTCGCGACGCCCGGCGGCCCCGATCGAGCCTTCAAAGCAAGCCGCGTAGCCGATCGCAAACAGCTGCTCGGGGTTCGTGCCACCACCCTCGCCGCCCATCTCGACCGGAGGACGAAGCTGCACATCGAGTACCCCGTCGCTGGTGCGACCGTGGCCTTTAGCCCGCCCGCCAATGACCGTAGCGTCCGCGGTGTAAAGCACCTTCGCCATGTCGTCTCCGATCGCCGCAATCTGCAAGAAGTCTGGCTCCGAGCCTCGAGCGCGCTTGACACGGGCAACCGCACTGCCCGGCGTACCCGGCAAACCGGCGTATCGCCGCGCGCTCGCCCGTCGCCCGATAAGGGCATTTGTCGTGCCCAGTGCTCTTCAAAGATCTCACCATCGTCCGTGGTATCCCGTGAGACAGAATCCGATCCTAGCATGCAGAATCGTGTAGGCTTACTGGGCAGCTCGCGCGGGGCCACCGTGGCCTCTCCACCGGCTGACACGAGAGGCGCATGCGTTACCGGATAGGGGTAGACATCGGCGGTACCTTCACCGACTGCGTCGTCATCGACGCAGAAGGTCGCAGCAGCGTCTCCAAATCCCTGACCACGCCGGGGTCGCTTGCAGACGGTGTGATGGAAGCCGTCCGCCTGAACGCCGAGGGCCGTGGGGTGTCGCGTCAGGAGATGCTCGCAGGCACCGATCGGTTCGTGCACGGCACAACCCAGGCAACCAACGCGATGATCACCCGCTCGGGTGCGCGGACTGGCCTGATCACAACGCGCGGCCACGAGGACAATCTGATCGTTGGCCGCGTCTACTCGAAGATGGCCGGGCTGAACGAGCGCGACCTTGTGCACTCCTCGCGACTTGCCAAGCCGGAGCCGATCATTCCGCGCGAGCTGATCCTGGGCGTCAGCGAGCGCATCGATCGATACGGCGACGTTGTCGTCGCGCTCGACGAGCCGGACGTTCACACCGCGATCGACAGCCTGGTCGCCGCCGGAGTGGAGGCGATTGCTGTGTCATTCCTCTGGTCGTTCGTCAATGAGAGCCACGAGCAGCGCGTCAAGGAGCTTCTGGCCGAACGCGCTCCGGACATCTTCACTGCGTTTTCGTTCGAAGTCGCGCCCGTGATCGGCGAATACGAGCGCACGGCCACGACGGCAATCACGGCCTATGTTGGACCGAGGGTGGTCGCTTATCTGGTGCATCTCGAGGAGATGCTGCAGGGCGAGGGACTCGCTCCCCCGTTGCTCGTGATGCAAGCGAGCGGTGGGCTCACGTCCGTCGCGGACGCGGCCCGGTGCCCGATTGTCACGCTCGACTCCGGGCCAACGGGCGGCATCCTCGGCAGCCGTCACCTCGGTGCGCTGTACGGCGAGGAGAACGTCATCTGCACCGATGTCGGCGGGACCTCATTCGATGTCGGCTTGATCCTCGACGGCGAGGTACCGCTCGACGGCGAGCCCGTCGTGGCGCAGTACAGCTTGAGGATGCCGAAGGTTCTCGTCCACACGATCGGCGCCGGAGGCGGCAGCATCGCCTGGATCGATGAGGGCGGCCTCCTCCGCGTCGGCCCTCAGAGTGCCGGCTCGAACCCCGGCCCTGCCTGCTACGGCTTCGGCGGGACGCAACCTACGGTGACAGACGCTGACGTCGTCTTAGGTTATCTTGACCCCGACGGATTCCTCGGGGGCCGAATGAGGCTCGACCGTGACTTGGCGTTCAGAGCCCTCACGGAAATCGGGCGTACGATCGGCCTGGAGCCAGAGGAGACGGCGATCGGCGTGTTCCGAATCATCAACGCCCAGATGGCGGACCTCATCAGGAAGTCCACGATCGAGCTGGGACACGATCCGCGCGAGTGCACGATCGTCGCCTACGGGGGTGCCGGTCCCACACACGCCGTCTTCTATGGACGTGAGGCGCAGGCGAAGAGCATCCTGATTCCGGCCGACTCAACGGTTTTTTCGGCGGCAGGAATGCTCACGTGCGACATCACCCACACCGCGGACTCCACACACCTACTTTCCGGACCGTTTGAGGCCGGGGAGCTCGCGCAGATGCAGGCACGCCTGGAAATGCTTGAGGCACGCCTCGCCGACCAGTTCGCCCGGGAGGGCGCGTCCCGCGGCGAGGTCAGCTACACCCATCTCCTCGGGGTGCGGTTTCAGAGCCAGGCCAACGCCTTCAACGTCGAGGCCGACGCCGCGGTTCTCGACCCGGCCCATCCGAGCCTGCTTCGCGAGCGGTTCCTGGCTCGCTACGCCCAGCTATACGGTCCGGGCGCGATCTTGCCAGGCGCTGAGATCGACGTGGACCTGCACAGGGTGGTGGGCACGCGTCGCGTCGAGCAGGTGACGGTGGCGCGGCGTGAGCTCCTGGGTGAGGATCCCTCGCCGGCCGAGCGTGCGCCGCGCCTCGTTTACTTCGAGGGCATCGGCTTTGCGCCCACGCCGACATATGACGGCTATGCGGTCGAGCCGGGCAACCTTGTGACCGGCCCGGCGATCATCGCTCGCATGGGTGACAGCGTCGTCGTGCCCCCCGGATATCAAGCACGCGTGGACGAGTTTCTCAGCCTGCGGCTAACGGCGGTCGCACCGAGCGAGCCCCGGGGCGCTAAGCAGCGGGCTTCGGGAGCGGCGCAATGAGCATCGCCGGCAACCAATCTCCAGTTCCGCCAGCCCAGGACACTCTCGATCCCGTCACCTTCGAAGTGATCCGGCACCGCCTGTGGGCCATAAACGATGACCAGGCACGGATGGCCGCACGCTTGTCAGGTTCGTTCATCATCTTTGAAGGCTACGACTTCAACGCGGCTATCACCACGGCCGACGGACGCTCCCTGTATACGGGCGTGTACATCCTTCACCACGGTGCCACGATCGACGAGTTTGTTCGCAACGTGCTCGCGGAGTGGCCGATCGAGGACATCAAGCCCGGTGATATGTTCTTCACCAACGACCCGTGGCAAGGCGCGCTTCACGCCAATGACGGGATTCTTGTTGCGCCGCTGTTCGCCGACGGGGACCTCGTTGGGTGGTCGGGGATCGTGACCCACGACCAGGACGTCGGCAGTCCGGCGCCGGGAAGCTTCGTGACCGGGGCGCAGGACCGCTTCGGCGAAGCCCCGTTGTTCCCGGCGATCCGCATGGTCCGCAACTTTGAGCTACTCGCTGATGTCGAACGTGCATACCTGCGCAATAGCCGCACCCCCGGCCAAAACGCGCTGAACATGCGGGCCCGCGTCGCCGCCCTGCGGATGGCCTATGAGCGGATCGAGGACCTCGTGGCCGAGTACGGTACGGCGGCTTTCCTCGCCGCTCAGGAGGAAATTCTCACCTACGTCGAGCGTGTCGTTCGCGCTCGGCTGCGTGCCATGCCCGATGGGAACTGGTTCGCCAAGGGCTACCTCGACCACGATGGAAACACCAGCGCGATCTATCCGGTGTGCTGTCGTGTGATTAAGGAGGGCGACCGCCTGATCTTCGACATGACCGGCACCGCACCACAGGCCGTCGGCGCGATCAACTGTGCGCGGCCGGCGATGGAGGGCGCCACGCTCGGCGTTGTGATGATCTCGTTGTGCTACGACCTACCGTGGGCGATTGGAGCACTCCGCAACGTCGTGGACTTCGTGTCCGAAGAGGGCACCCTTAATAACGCGACCAGCCCCGCCGCGGTCAGTATGGCCTCGGTGATGGGTGCCCTGACGACTATGGATGTTGCGTCGATCGCGTTCGCAAAGATGCTCCAATCGACGGCGACCACTGCGACCGAGGCGCAGGCGAGCTGGTCCCCAGGCTTGCATGGCGGGCTCTTCCTCAGCCTCGGGGAGCGGGGTGCTCCGGCAGTCTCTGCGCTCTGCGATCCCTTCGGCGGCGGCGCCGGCGCCCGGACATACGCCGACGGCATCGACACAGGCGGGGTCCCGCATTCGATGGCCTCGCGAGTATCGAACGTCGAGGTCCTCGAGAGTCGCGCACCCATGCTGCAAGTGTGGCGACGCGAAATACGCGACTCGGGCGGTCCAGGACGCTTCCGCGGCGGCGTATCGCTCGAGTACGGCGGCATCGCCCACAAGGCGTCCGGGCCAAGCCTGTACCAGACCCTCGCCTCGGGCTTCGCCGTCCCGGGCGGTCGCGGTCTGAGCGGCGGGTTTCCGGGGAGCGCAGCATCAGGCAAAATCCTTCGGGGCTCGGACATTGCTGATCTGTTCGCCGCGGGCCGCGTGCCGACGTCGGCCCAGGAGCTCAAGGCGAGCGCCGTGGATGTCCAGGCGGCCAAGGAGTTCACGGTCCTCGGCCCGGGGGACCTTGTCATCGGCGCACTGCCGGGCGGCAGCGGCTTCGGCGACCCGCTGCGCCGCGATCCTGACGCTGTGGCCGCCGACATCGCCAAGCAGCACGTCTCGCCTGACCTAGCGACGTCGGCCTACGGCGTAGTCCTCGTAGACGGCCGCGTTGACGAGTCCGCGACCGCGGCCGAGCGTGACCGGCAACGGTCGCTGCGACTGCTGGAGAGCACCGCAGCGCCGGGCGCCACGCGTCACGGCGCGCAGCTCGGCGGCGAGGTGATGCATCCCGTGAGCGATACGGTCGAGGCTTTCGATCTGAGCGGTGTGAGGCTCCTGCGCTGCACCGTGTGCCAGGAGCGGCTGTCGAACTACACCGAGGACTTCAAGCACGGATGCCTGATGCGCGAACTGCCGCTGCAGACGGGGATGTCGGCAAACGCCGACTGTGACCCCAACTACGTGCTTCGCGAATACAGCTGTCCTGGCTGCGGCACCGCTTTGACCGTCGACGTCCAGGAACGCAGCGAGCCAATCATGGACGAGCTGCGATTCGCGCCTCGGCCGCCTGCGAACGGCGACTGATCGCCGCTCCCCCACGGCTCGGCCCTCGCTCGCGCCGGAGGCGCCGGTAACCGGTCCCGCGCTACGTAAGGGCGAGCCGGCCCACGACGGTGGCCGCTTCCCGCACGATCTCCTGCGCGATCGCCGCGAGCCGATCACCATCCATGCGCGCCGTCGGCCCGGCAACCACGAGCGCTGCACGCACGAACTCGCGGCCGCCCGTGCGTGGAAGCGCGGCCGCCACCGCACAAAGACCGTCCTCGCTCTCCTCGACGTTTGTCGCCCATCCTCGCTCGCGGATCACGTCCAGTTCCGCCTCCAGCTTCGGCCACGAGGTGATCGACTTCGGCGTCAGCTTCTCGAGTCGGCGCCCGGCTCGAATCTCACGCAGTTGCTCTCGCGGCATCGACGCGAGGATCGCCTTGCCCGCAGAGGTGCAGTTAGCCGGGAGAGTCGCACCGATCCGCAGCCCTGCCCGCAGTGCCCGCGGAGTCTCGAATCCGTCAAGGTAAAGGACGTTGAGCGCCTGCAGCACGACGAGGTGCGCGGTCTCCTGAGTCGATGCGACGAGTGCCTGAAGCGAGGGCTGCGCCGCACCTCGGATGTCGAGCCTGTTGACGACCGCGAGCCCGATCTCAAGCAATGTCGTTCCGCCCAGGTAGGCCTTGCTACGACGGTCCTGCTGGACGAAGCCGTGGTGCTGCAGCATTGCGAGCAGTCGATGGGCTGTGGACCTAGAGACGCCGAGCGTGTCGCTCGCCTCTGACACCGTGATCGAGGGACGGACGAGAAACTCCCGCAGCAACAACAGCGCGCGATCCACCGACTGGACCGGGTAGGTCACCTCGCTGATGCCGACCTGCGCGGTCTTGGCATCCAACTCGTCTCGGGTTCTCCGTTCGCGGGCCACCGAGGCGAGACCCTATCGTCTGCCCCGGTCTGGGTGTGGCTCCCGTTGGTGCATCCGAGCTCTCCGGCGGCTGCGAACTGTCAAGCACCCCGATCCGAGGAGACCGGCGGAGGTCGCACACAACGCAGCGCTCAGTCCGGGCAAGCGTCGGCGTCGCTGTGAGCGACTTACCGATCAGCGTTGGCTGACCGCCGACTCGGCGCCGGCCGACGAAACGCCGCGGGACGACGCCGCTGCCCGCCGCTTCCCGAGGACTCCAGAAGCGTCAGCTGTCGGGATGCGCTCGCGCCGATCCGACATTAAGATCCCAGGTCGCGCTCTGCGTGCGCCGCGACGGTCAACAGACCGCTACCCGGGCCTTCGCGTCGCCGCCGAACCACGGTGAAGCAGAGGCCGCCTGATGCAATGCAGCGAGACCCTAGCGCGATTGCCTTGCTCAGGGTGCTATCGGACGTTACGACGGTCACGCGAAACGGCACGCGCCACTGCTCGGACGGCCGGGGCAACCTCCGCCAACGAGACGCGACCGTGCGTGGTCATCGAAACCGAAAGGGCTGCCGTCGCTGTTCCGTCGCGGTCAACGATCGGGGCGGCCACGCATTGCAACCCGATCGCGGCTTCCTCGCGGTCGTAGGCAAGCTGTTCACGTCTGACCGTGTGGAGCTCGGCCTCTAAGACGTTGGTTCTGACGATCGTGTTGGGAGTCCGTGCGGTCAGTTGCGGGTCGCCGGCGAGGAACGCCTGGCCGCCATCGGCCGAGAATGCGAGCAAAGCCTTCCCGAGCGCCGTGCAGTGCAGCGGCATTCGCCCTCCACGGCGGGACGGGGTCGCAACCCGTTTGTGCCCCGAGATGATCTCGACGTAGAGGACCGTTCCGGCGTCGGCGACCGCCAGCTGTACCGTCTCGCCGGTGGCTGCGAAGAGATCCTGAATGTAGGCTAACGATCGTTCGCGGAGCCGCTCCTCGCGTGACACAAGCTGGCCGAGTTCGAACATGCGGGTCCCGAGCCGCCAGCCCCGTTGCGACCGGTCAAGCGCACCAACCGAGGTCAACTGGCGTGCAAGCCGGAAGGCGGTCGACCGGGAGAGTCCCGTTCGTTCGCAGAGCGCTTCGAGCGTTAGCTCAGCGGCGTCGGCATCGAAGGCGTCGAGCAGCCGGAAGGCACGCCCGAGCACAGGCTCACCGGTGCCGTTGCGCATACCTGAATTATGCCATTGAATGGCATCCGGTCAGGGGCGGCGGCCAGACCAGACGTTGTCCCACTCAGCGGGAGTGAGCCTTGCGCCTGGCGACCGCCGCCCACATGATGGCCGATCATGAGTCGTCCTTCGATCCCCGCAAGTGTCGCCCAGGAGCTCTCGGACGCGCTGCTCGATGCTCGTGAGTCGCGGGTGCCAATTGCGCCGTTGACCGATGCACACCCGGACCTGTCTGTCGCCGACGCTTACGCCGTGGCGAGGCACGGGGTCGAAGCCGACGTAGCTGCAGGCGCGCGCATTGTGGGACACAAGATCGGGCTTACCGCCGTCGCAGTCCAGCAGCAGCTTGGCGTTGACATGCCGGATTACGGGACGCTGCTGGACACGATGGAGGTCGCTGACGGCGGAACGCTTCAGTTCAAGGACTACATCGCCGCCCGCATCGAACTTGAGCTCGCGTTCAAGCTCGGCAAGCCGTTGCGGGGCCCGGGCGTGACGGCGGCCGATGTTCGCGCGGCTACGAAGTCAGTGCACCCTGCGATCGAGATTGTGGACAGCCGCATCTCGGACTGGCGTATCAGACTCGCCGACACCGTGGCCGACCGTGCGTCCGCGGCGAGTTTCGTCGTCGGCGAAGCGTCGTACGCGGTTGACCAGACCGATCTGACAAAGGTGGCGGTGGAGTTGCGACGCAACGGAGCGCTAGTAGAGAGGGGTTGTTCGAATGCCGTGCTCGGCGACCCGGCGGCTGCGGTGGCCTGGCTCGCCAACGCGCTCGGCGGGCTCGGCGAGACCCTGGACGCCGAGGAGGTGGTGCTGTCGGGCGCCTGCACAAAGATGGTCTCCATCGCCCCCGGCGACGAGTACACCGCCACCTTTGGCAGCCTCGGCGAGCTGACGTTGGCGGTGACTTGATGGCCGCGCAGCTCTCAGCCGCGATCGTGGGCTCGGGCAACATCGGCACTGACCTGATGGTCAAGCTGGAGCGCTCCGAGTGGGTGCAGCCGCAGTGGATGATCGGCGTCGACCCTGCGAGCGCCGGCCTCGCCCGCGCACGTGCAGCGGGTCTTCGGACGAGCGCCGAAGGTGTCGACTGGCTACTCGCTCAGGACGATCGCCCCGACCTCGTCTTTGAGGCGACTTCGGCCGCGGTCCACAAGGCAAACGCCCCCCGGTACGCCGAAGCGGCGATCACCGCAATCGATCTCACACCGGCGGCCGTTGGTCCTTATGTCGTCCCGCCGGTGAACCTCGGCGGACACCTGGACGCGCCAAACGTGAACATGGTCACCTGCGGTGGTCAGGCGACCGTTCCGATCGTGTACGCCGTGAGCCGCGTGGCTCCCGTCGCATACGCTGAGATCGTCGCGTCGATCGCCTCGCGCTCCGCCGGTCCCGGCACGCGCGCCAACATCGACGAGTTCACCGAGACAACGGCGCGGGCAGTGGCAGAGGTTGGTGGTGCCGGACGTGGCAAGGCGATCATCATCCTGAACCCGGCAGATCCGCCGCTGCTGATGCGCGACACGGTGATCTGCGCGCTCGAGGGCAACGTCGACCGCGATGCGATCACGGCGTCGATCGAAGAGATGGTGAACTCTGTGGCGATTTACGTTCCAGGCTACCGGCTGCGCGTCCCGCCGCAATTCGCGGTGGATCGCGTCTCCGTGTTCCTCGAGGTCGAGGGCCGCGGCGATTTCCTCCCGGCGTATGCGGGGAACCTCGACATCATGACGGCGGCGGCGGTCAGGGTCGGAGAGCAGATCGCGCGCGCACGCGCTGGCGCAACGGCCGTCGCCGGAGCTGCGTGATGCCGTTCTCCGAAAGTCTGGACGTCCGCATCACGGACAGCTGCCTGCGGGATGGATCGCATGCGGTTCAACATCGGCTGACTGCGGAGAACGTTCGCGATGTCGTCGCTGCACTGGATTGCGCCGGCGTCCCGGTGCTGGAGGTGGCGCACGGCGACGGTCTCGCCGGCAGTTCGTTTACGTACGGCTTCTCGGCGGTGGATGAGATGAAGCTGATCGAGACGGCCGTGAATACGGCGCGGTCAGCCAAGATCGCGGCCCTGCTGATTCCCGGTATCGGTACCGGCGAACTGATCCGCGAGGTCGCCGATCTTGGGGTTTCGCTGGCTCGCGTGGCAACGCACTGCACCGAGGCTGACGTAGGGATCCAGCACCTACAGCTTGCCCGAGAACTCGGGCTGGAGACGGTCGGGTTCCTGATGATGTCCCACTCCCAACCCGGCGATGTGCTCGCCCGGCAGGCGCGGATCATGGTCGACGCCGGTGCGCAATGCGTCTACGTCGTGGACTCGGCCGGCGCGCTCGTTCCGTCGGCGACGGCCGCGCGGATAGCTGCGGTCGTGGCGGAGGTGGGTGGTGAGGCTCAGGTCGGCTTTCACGGCCACGAGAACCTTGCTTCCGGGGTGGCGAACTCGGTTGCCGCGATCGATGCGGGGGCTGTTCAGATCGACGGATCGACCCGCCGCATGGGGGCCGGCGCCGGCAATACCCCTACGGAGGCGCTCGCGGCAGTCCTGGAGAAAATCGGTCTGCGGACGGGCATCGATGTCGCGGCCATCATGGACGCCGCTGAGGACGTGGTGCGCCCCATCATGACGGGCGAGTGCGTGCTCGACCGGATGGCACTGACGATGGGCTACGTCGGCGTTTATTCGAGCTTCCTCAAGCACGCGCAGCGCGCGGCCGGCACCTACGGCGTTTCCGGGACGGCCATCCTGGCTGAATGCGGCCGCCGCGGGCTGATCGGCGGCCAGGAGGATCTAATCGGTGAGATCGCGTACGAACTGCACCAGGAAACGGCAGCGGTCTGAAGTGGCTCGCGCCTGCTCTCGGAGCAGCGGCGCAAACGACGGTGTGAGTGGAGTCGAGTGAAAATGGAGTTGTGTTTGTCAGTCCAGTACTCCGCTGTCGACCTGTTCGCCACGCCGAACGTCGAGCTCGAGAATCGTGACGACGGCTCCCAGATCCTGAGATCGCAGATCGAGCTCCAGCCGTACGCCCGGTCGCTGACCGATCTGCTGGTCGCAGGCGCCAGCAAGGACCCGGAACGGACGCTGATCGCCGAGCGCGACGGCACCGGCTGGCGCGAGGTGAGCTGGGGCACGGCGCTGGCGCTAAGCGAGTAGATCGGACTGGCGCTCATCGATCGTGAGCTCGGCCCTGATCGTCCGGTGATGATTCTCTCGGGCAACAGTATCGACCACCTGCTGCTTACCCTCGGTGCTCTCAGCGTGGGGGCACCGGTGATGCCGGTCAGTACGGCCTACGCGCTTGCGTCCGGCGACATGTCCCGGATCCGCAGGATCGCCGAGCGTTGCCGACCGGGGCTCGTGTATGCACAGGATGGCGAAACGTTCGGTCCGGCTCTGACTGCCATGCGCGACCTCGTACCGACGCAGATCGTCTCGTGTCGGGCGTCCTCAGTGCAGGAAGCTTTCGATCGTCTTACGGCAACGAGGGCGTCTGCGGACGTCCAGCGAGCTCGCGATGTCGTCGGCCCTGACTCGGTGGCCAAGATCCTGTTTACGTCCGGATCGACCGGCGAGCCAAAGGGTGTACTGAACACGCACCGGATGCTGTGCGCTAACCAGCAGCAACTGGCGCAGATATGGCCTTTTCTGCGCGACGAGCCACCAACCCTGGTGGATTGGCTGCCATGGAGTCACACCTTCGGCGGCAACCACAACCTCAATCAGGTTCTCGCCTTCGGCGGGACTATGTATATCGATCCGGGCCGCCCGGGGCCGGGTGCATTCGATGCGACGGTCGCCGCGCTACGTGAGGTCGCACCCACCGCTTACTACAACGTCCCGGCCGGCTGGGCGATGCTGGCGCCGATGCTGGAGCGCGATGCAGAGCTTCGCAGCATGTTCTTCTCGCGGTTGCGCTTCATGTTCTACGCGGCGGCTGCATTGCCAGAGGCGCTGTGGACGTGGCTAAGAACACTCGCCGACAAGCACGCACCTCGAGAGGTCCCCCTGACCGCGTCGTGGGGTTGCACCGAGTCGGCGCCGCTGGCGACAAGCGCGCACTTCCGCTCGGCGCCATGCGGGTGCATCGGGGTGCCCGTGCCGGGGGTCGACCTCAAGCTTGTGCCAGCGGGCGAGAAGCTTGAGGTCCGCCTGCGCGGACCTAACATCACCTCCGGGTACTTCGAGGACGAGGCCGCCACCGCGGCAGCGTTCGACCGGGAAGGGTTCTATCGGACAGGCGATGCGGTTCGCTTTACCGATGTGTCGGACCCAGCTCAAGGGTTGGTGTTCGACGGGCGTCTGGCCGAGGATTTCAAGCTGCTCACCGGCACCTGGGTCCGAGTCGGCACGTTGCGGACGCAGCTCCTCTCCGAGGTCGAGATCCTCCGCGACGCGGTCATATGTGGTCACGATCGCGAATACGTGGCTGCGCTTGCGTGGCTCGACGCTGAGGCTACTGGCCGTCTACTCGGAGGCGCCATCAATGGTCTCAATGATCAGCGCGTGCGCGAGCACATACGGCGGGCGCTGCGAGACCTCGGTCCCCACGGCGGATCGTCTTCGGCGGTCGAGCGGCTCCTGTTGCTAGATGCCCCTCCGAGCCTCGTGGCTGGCGAGATCACTGACAAGGGCTATGTGAGCCAGCGAACGGTTCTGCGCCTCCGCGCGGAGGCCGTGGAGCGGCTCTACGCGCGGGAGCCGTCAGCCGACGTCATCATCGCTAGCGTACAGTTACGCCGCGGCCAGGCCGATTAGCTCACAGAACGCATCGGCAATCTCGTCGGCCCGATGACGACCGCCGGGCACGTACCACCAGTAAAGCCAGCTCATCATCCCAATAATGGCTTCGGTGATGACGTGTGTCGGGCGCCCCGCTGGCAGCAAACCGCGGTTCTGGACCTCAGCGACTACCTGCTCGATCCGGCGCACGTAGCGGCGTTGGTCGGCGTCAGTCTGTGCCTTGACCTCTGGCTGGATTGATGTCTGCTCGGTCCAGTAGACACCGAAGGCCTTGTGATCGACAACCATCATGTCCACGAACGAGCGAACGATCTCTCTGAGCTGCTCAACGGGATCGTCAGTACCAGCGAGCGCCTTCTCCAGCGCCCCTGAGAAGTCGTTGTCGACCTGTCGTGCGATCTCTGACAGCAGGTCGGCCTTGGACCCGACGTAGTGGTAGATAGCCGACTGGGTCAGGCCCACCTTCTCGGCGATCTCTTTCGTGGTTCCGCGCTGAAAGCCGCGGGCGAAAAAGACCTCGGCCGCCACGTCAACGATCTTCCGTCGTTTCGTTGCCCAGGGTTCTTGCTCGTCCGCCTGATCGTTCATCGTCGCGCGCCCGACACAACCCTAAAGGGGGCGGGGGTCATTTGGATCTGACCCTTGACATTCGATCGATCAATCTATCAAACTGTTCCCCGTGTCCTACCCATTCCCGCCCTCCGACGTGATCACGCGTCACGAACTCGAGGTGGATGACCGTCGCACCTCGCTACTCGAGATCGGATCGGGCTCGCCGATCCTCCTGTTGCACGGCTCGGGGCCCGGTGTGTCCGCGGAGTCCAACTGGCGCCCGGTGATGCCCGCCCTGGCTGAACGTCATAGAGTTCTGGCATTCGATTTCACTGGGTTTGGCGAGAGCCAGCAGGTTGCTCCAGACGAATACGACATCAAGCTGTGGCAGCGCCAGTTGCTCGGCGTTCTCGATGCGCTCGGCCTCGACCGGGTGCCGATGGTGGGTAATTCGTTTGGCGGGGCGATGGCGCTGGCCGCCGCGATGCGTCACCCCGAGCGGGTATCGCTCCTGGTCTTGATGGGCACGCCGGTGGGGGACTACCCGCTTACCGACGGATTGCGCGGCGGCCGCGCCTTCGACGGCACTCGTCGCGGTCTGAGCACCGTCTTGGAGCAGTTCCCGCACGACACTTCCCTGATTACGGAGGAGCTCATCGACGGCAGAATCGGCGCGGCAACGAGGCCGGGAGCACTCGACGCGCTCAAGGCGCTCATCCCAGAGCCGGCGACCGAAGGCGAGACGATCGTCCACGGCATCCCTGAGAAGTACCTCGGCTCAGTCCGGGCGCCAACTCTGGTGCTCCATGGCCGCGAGGACAAGGTGGTTCCGCTCGAGCTCGGACTACGGCTGCTGCACGGCATCCCGAACGCCGAGCTGCACGCCTTCGGCCAATGCGGCCACTGGGTCCAACTCGAGCGAACACAGGACTTCGTCCGACTGACGCTCGAGTTCTTGGATCGACACGGATGAGCCGTGCCGTGTCGCTGTGCGCTGCGGGCGAAATACCGGTCGGAGGTGCTCGCCGCTTCGTCGTCGAGGGTCACGAGCCAGTAGCAATCTTCAACCTGGGCGGAACGCTGTATGCCACCGCTGACAAATGCTCGCATCAGCGAGCCAGCCTTTCCGAGGGCGAGGTCGACGGTGACGAGGTGATCTGCCCTCTGCACTTCCAGGTTTTTCATATACCGACCGGTGAGGCACGCGAGGGGATCACCCGGGCGCCGATAGCAACGTACGCCGTCTGTGTTGATCACGGGCAGATCGTCGTGGAGCTGCCGTGAGTGACACCATCACAAGCGTTCTTTCGGATGCCGCGGAAGGCGTCATCGACCGTCGGATCTTCTGGGATCGGGAGATCTACGAGCTAGAGCTTGAGCGGATCTTTGCCCGCACATGGATTTTCCTTGCACATGAGTCGCAGCTGCCTGTGTCAGGGTCGTTTGTCACTACGAACATCGGCTCCGACAACGTCATCGTCGTCCGCGGTCGTGACGACGTGATCCGAGCTTTCCTCAACAGCTGCCCGCACCGGGGTAATCGCATCTGCCACGCCGAGACGGGCCGCACGCGTGGCGGATTCGTCTGCAACTACCACGGCTGGTCCTTCGGGCTCGACGGCCAGCTCCAGGGTATGCACGAAACCGACGCCTACAAAGCCGAGCCAAGTTTCGACTTCGGCGAGCACGGGCTTGTCCCAGTGGCTCAGCTCGATACATATAAGGGCCTCGTGTTTGGCTGTCTCGATCCGGATGCGCCCGGGCTAGGCGACTACCTTGGCGACTTCTGCTGGTATTTGGACGTTTTGCTCGACAATCAGGACTGCGGAACGGAATTCATCGGCGGCTGTATCCGCTCAGTTATCGACTGCAACTGGAAGATCCCGGCGGAGAACTTCGCCGGGGACGCCCTGCACGCCGGATGGACGCACGACTCCGGCGCACGCGCGATGCTCGATGCCCCTGTGCCTGAGTGGTGGGGCAAAGAGAGCTATCAGGTCAACGTAAATGGCCACTGCTGGGAGTTCAACCTTGATCTCGTAGGCAACGCCTCCACCTTCGGCGATAAGCGCCTGAACCGATGGATCAGGTCCCGAGAGGCCGAGGTCGAAGCGCGCCTAGGTCGCATCCGTTCGCGGATGCTCGGCGCATTCTCCTCGGTCACGGTCTTCCCCAACATGTCCTTCCTACCTGGCCAGCAGAGCTTCAGGGTTTGGCAGCCGCTGGGGCCAAATCGGGTCGAGCTGAAGACCTGGGTGCTTGTCAACAGGGCGCTGCCGGACGAAATCAAGGAGGTCTACCGCAAGGGAGCGATGATGACCTTCTCGCCATCCGGTGTGTTCGAGATGGATGACGGCGAAAACTGGGAGTACTCCACGCGCGCGAACGAGGGCGTTGTCACCCGCCGCCAGAAGCTGCATTACGGACTCGGGCGGGACTCAAGGCTCGATCATCCTGAGCTACCGGGAAACGTGTACCGCAACCAGGTCAACGACGCCAACCAGCGCGCCTTCTACCAGCGGTGGGCCCACCTGATGGCCGCGGAGACCTGGGCCGAGGTGCCGAAATCATGACTTCGACAGCGATGATCCATGTCGAGATCCGTCATGAGGTGGAGCAGTTCCTCTATCGGGAGGCGCGACTCCTCGACGCGGAGGACTACCAGTCCTGGCTGGCGCTGCTGACCGACGACGTGCACTACTGGGTCCCGGGCGTCCAAAATCGCGCACGGAAGGATCCGCTCGGATCTCACGCACCTGGATACATGGCGTATTTCGACGACTCGAAGTTCGACCTCACGCGCCGGATCAAACGCTTCACGGCAGACACCGCTTGGTCGGAGAACCCACCGACCAAGCAGTTTCACAGCATCACAAACGTCGAGATCTACGCCGCTCAGTCCCGCGATGAGCTCACGGCGCACTCGCTCACGACGGTCTACCGTGGTCGCTACGAAGGCAGCGGCGACATCCTTTACGGGCGTCGCGAGGACACGCTCCGGAGGGTTGACGGTGAGTTGCGGCTCGCGCAACGTACCGTGGTGATCAGCCACAATACCCTGCAATCCAAGAACCTCAACACGTTCCTGTGAGCGGCGGGCGGTTGCAGGATTACGCCGTTCTGATCACAGGCGGTGCCACGGGGATCGGTCTAGCGGTAGTGCGACGCTTCATGGCCGAGGGCGCGCGACTCGTTGTCCTCCAGCGCCCCGGGCCGGAAGCCGACGCGTTGAAAGATTCCGGGCAAGCGATCGTCATTGTCGAAGGTGACGTGCGGTCCGCCGCCGACCAGCGTCGGGCGGTGGCTGCTGCGGTCGAGCGGTTTGGCAAGCTCGATGCGGCGATCGCCAATGCTGGCATGTGGGACTTCAACCAGCGCCTCGACCGATATACCGACGACGATGCACTGGAGCAGACCTACGACGAGATCTTCGACATCAACGTTCGGGGTTCACTGCTAACGGCCTCCGCCGCACGGGCAGCACTGACCGAGTCTCGTGGTTCGCTCATTTTCACCGCGTCGTCGTCGTCGTCCTACGCCGGTGGCGGAGGGCCGGTCTACGTAGCATCAAAGCATGCGGTGCACGGTCTCATCCGCCAACTTGCGTTCGAGCTTGCGCCTGAGGTACGTGTGAACGGGATCGCCCCCGGTGCGACCGCGACGGCGCTCCGAGGGCCGGAGGCGCTTGGTCTAGAGTCCGCGCAGCTCGACAAGCTCGACGGTTTCCAGGAAGCCGCCGCGCGCCAGATCCCGCTCGGCTTCGTGTCGGCAGCTGAGGACCACACCGATCTGTTCGTGCTCCTAGCCTCACGCACGGAGGCCCGATTTATCACCTCGGCACTGATTCCTTCCGACGGCGGTCTCGAAGTCCGTGGCGGAGGACGGAGGCGTGAACCGACGGCGAGCCAGGATGGATCATGACCGCACTGAGTGAGCGGCTCCGGCTGCCGGTGCTCGTCGCGCCGATGTTCCTTGTGTCGGGGCCAGAACTTGTAATCGCTGCTGCGCGGGCAGGGATAGTCGGCGCCTTCCCCGCGCCCAATGCGCGGAGGATCGATGACCTCGAGCGGTGGTGTGAGCAGGTCACAGAAGCACTCGACGGCGAATTGCCGTGGGTAGCGAACGTGATTGCTCATCGGACCTACGACCGCCTCGACGCGGAGATTGCGGTGCTCAGCCACCACAGGCCGACGCTGGTCATTACCGCGCTTGGATCCCCTACTCGAGTGCTTGACGAGGTCCACACTTGGGGTGGCCTGGTATATGCCGACTGTTCAACGCCGACGCATGTTGAGAAGGCAATCGCGGCAGGGGTTGATGGCGTCGTTCTCGTCTGCTCGGGGGCCGGCGGTCACACCGGGGCCTACAGCGCATTCAGCTTTTCGGCCGAGG
>Ga0182030_10002100_pt1 | contig 42115 bp, 45 predicted proteins | sample 812S3MmetaG_FD_121299 | JGI IMG/M metagenome (GOLD analysis project Ga0182030, IMG submission 121299) | Permafrost microbial communities from Stordalen Mire, Sweden - 812S3M metaG (Illumina Assembly) | ecosystem: Environmental > Terrestrial > Soil > Wetlands > Permafrost | place: Sweden... | reverse complement strand
CTAACTGGTTTTAGCTGGCACAAGATAACCAAGTAACGAGCGCAGACATGCCGGATAACCTCCTTGGTGCGAGATAACCCTATACACGTCCCTTTTTTGTACGTTTTGACGGCTTATGGGCTTTGACCATTCCATGGCGCGAACCGACAGTACTCACCGATCGTGCTGTTGTCTAGACATCCAGTCGTGCATCCCGTTCGCCTGCTTGACCAGCTGCGGGACCGGATCCGTTATGTCCATTACAGCCTGCGAACGGAAAAGGCCTATGTCTTCTGGGTGCGACGTTTCATTAAGTTCCATGGTTTACGACATCCAAGAGAGCTGGGCGGCGCTGCGGTCGAGGCGTTTCTCACGGATCTGGCAACGACTCAGCATGCTTCGGCTTCTACCCACAGGCAGGCTCTGGCGGCGCTACTGTTTCTGTATAGGGAAGTGCTGTCACTCGAGCGGCCTTGGATGAGCGAGATTGGGCGACCTGCGCGCAAGCCGTTTGTGCCCGTCGTGCTCTCGCGCGAGGAGGTCAGTCGGCTGCTCAACGCTGTCGACCCGGCACTGCAACTCGTCTGCTCACTACTTTACGGTGCGGGCCTGAGGCTCGCCGAAGGCTTGGCACTGCGAGTGAAGGATGTGGATTTTGATCGGGGCGTGATCATCGTCCGTTCCGGCAAGGGACAGAAAGATCGCGTGGTGATGCTGCCAAAGCCTATTGCCGCGGGACTGCGCGCTCAGTTAGCGCGCTCGCATGCGGTTTGGGAGCGAGATCGGGAGCAGCGGCTCCCGGGGGTCTACCTGCCCGATGCATTGGCTACCAAGTATCCGCGCGCCGGTGAGAGCTGGGCCTGGCATTGGCTATTTCCCTCACCGCTTCTGTCGCCGGATCCGCGCACCGGTCGGCGCAGGCGCCATCACCTGTACCCTCAGCGGATCGGCCGCGCGCTGTCCAGGGCTGCCCGAGAGGCCCGGATACCTAAGCACGTCACTGCCCATACCTTGCGGCACTCCTTTGCCACCCATCTGCTGGAATCCGGAGTGGATATCCGTCGTGTCCAGGAGCTTCTGGGCCACTACGATGTCAGTTCAACGATGATCTACACGCACATCCTCAGCAGCTCAGCAGCCGGAACGCCAAGCCCGCTTGAACTGATCGGCAAACTGCCAACGTCGTAGCGCAAAGGATGCGGATGTGCAGGCGGCTACGGAATCCATTGCGGCAGGCCGTGGCGGCGTACCCAGCTCACCGCACCCACCACCAATCCGAGTCCGACCCAGGCCAACAGCAAAACCCGTTCGGCCTCGGCACCAAAGGTGGCGCGCATCCAGGGCATGCCAATGGCGACTCCCACGCCCGCGGCAAACGCACCGCCCACCAGGTAGCCCACTGTCCGCCAGCGCAGTCGCACAGAGTCACTTTGGAGCCGCAGCATCTGCTCATCATGTTCGCGCTCGAGCAGGCGGCGGCGCGTGGCCAGATCCGTGTCACCAACCCGCGTCAGCGCGGCCCGCAATCTTGTACGAAACCCCGCTGGGAGCGGCGGCAGCGCGAGGGCGCGAGCCAACGCCTGATCCAGGGAGTCATCCTCTGGTGTTGTATTCATCATGTTCCTGTCTCCAGCCACATCGAGAGGTCGTTCAGGCCGTGCTGTTTAAGCTGCTCCAGCAGCAACGCGCGCGCGCGATGGAGCTTGGTCTTTACCGTACTCTCTGGAATGCCCAGTTGCGAAGCGACTTGGGACACGGAGCGCTTCTCATAGTAGAAAAGGATCAGCACCCGACGGTAGCGTTCCGGCAGTGCGTGAGCTCGCGCAGCAGCGCGAGCGGATCCTCCGGGTCCTTATCGACCACTGCCGTCGCGACCTCGGCCTCCAGCTCAACTGCCAGGTCCGAGAGCGAGTGTAGTTCACGGCGCCGTTCAATGGCAGTCAGACAGCGGTTGCGGCTTATCGCGTAGATCCAGATCGAAAGCGCTGCGCGGCCATCGAACCGCGGCAGCGCCTTCCAGATCCGGACCAGTGATTCCTGGGCTGCATCCTCGGCTTCGGCGGGGTTGCGCAGTATCGCCCGGCACAGCCGGTAGACCTTACCCTCGTAGTGCTCCAGCAGACACTCGAAGGCGCGCCCTGCCGCCCCCACCTGCAAGAGTGCGAGGACCCTGCCGTCCGGTGAGGTGTCTGGGGCCGTGGCCAGCTGCTGCACCGAGGTTTCCTTGCTCACTCCTTTATGCCCGGCCCGCTGGCCGCCGGTTTGGGCAGGCTCCATCATTTTTGGTCATTATCTTTGGCACGGTGAAACCGCACGGCCGCTGGGGAGGTATCAGTCCAGACCGCCCGATTTCACTTGAGGAGCCCCGTATGGACGTCAATCCGGACTCAATTGCGCAAATGGCCGACGTGGCCACCCACAGCTCGGTCGAGGGCATTTTGGGGGTGATGATACCGATTATCGCCATTGTGATGGGTATCGGAGTCGCGATGCTCGGCATGTGGCTCGACTACCGCAAGAAGCGTGAGATCTTTGAGTTGCACCACAAGGAGCGTCTGGCAGCGATCGAGAAAGGCATGGACGTGCCACCGCTGCCGCCCGAATTGTTCCAGAGCAACAAGCGCCCGTACGGGCGGTTGCCTGCAGACTATCTGCGCCGCGGACTGGTATGGAGCATTGTCGGTGTGGGCGTGTTCGCCGCCATGCGCATTGAACACGATAACGGCGCCTCGTATGCACTGATTGCCGTGGCGGTCGGCGTCGCCAATCTGTTGATGTATCTGTACCAGTCGCGCCAGCCGCGGGATGCAATCTCGCCCGATCCAAAGATCCGCTGAAGCGGCTCGCGCGAATTCTCGAGGATGCGGCCGCGCTATTCGACGGTGACGCTCTTGGCCAGGTTGCGCGGCTGATCGACATCCGTGCCCTTGAGGATCGCCACGTGATAGGCCAGCAGCTGTAGCGGCACGGTATAGATCATCGGCGCCTGCACGTAGCTGATGTGCCTGGGCATCTGGATGACATGGACGCCGTCGCTTGAGGTGAAACCGGATTCCGGGTCCGCGAACACATACAGTTCGCCGCCGCGCGCCCGCACCTCCATCAGGTTCGACTTGAGCTTCTCGAGCAGGTCATTGTTCGGTGCCACTGAAATTACCGGCATCGAGGCATCAACAAGGGCCAGCGGTCCGTGTTTGAGCTCGCCGGCAGCATAGGCTTCGGCGTGGATATAGGAGATTTCCTTGAGCTTCAGCGCCCCTTCCATCGCCACCGCGTGCAACGCCCCGCGACCGAGGAACAGCGCGTGCTGCTTGTCGGCAAACCGCAATGCCAGGCGATGGATCACCGGATCGAGCTCGAGTGTCTTCTCGAGCAGCCCCGGCAACTCGATCAGCCGCTCCACCAGGTTCCGCTCGCGCTCGGCATCGGCGCCGTTGTGCTTGGCAAGCGCAATGACCAGCATGCTGAGGGCCGTCAGCTGCGTCGTGAAGGCCTTGGTCGAGGCCACGCCGATCTCCGGACCGGCCCGCGTCAGCATCACCAGGTCCGACTCCCGGACCAGCGAACTCTCCGGCGAATTGCAAATCGCAAGTGTCGCGAGATAGCCCAGCTGCTTACCCAGGCGGACCGCCGCCAGCGTGTCGGCCGTCTCGCCCGACTGCGAAACGGTCACCAGCAGCGTGTGCTTGCCCACTACCGGCTGGCGGTAGCGATATTCGCTGGCGACTTCGACCCGGCAGGGCAGGCGGCAGATCTGTTCGATGAAATACTGCGCGACCACACCGGCATGAAAGCTCGTGCCGCAGGCCACAATATGCACCGCCTCGGTCTGTTCAAAGATTTCGGAGGCTGCAGGCCCGAAGGCCGCTTCCAGCAGGCGGCCATTGGCAACCCGCTCCTGCAGCGTGTTGGCCACGGCGCGCGGCTGCTCGTGGATCTCCTTGAGCATGAAGTGGCGGTACGGCCCCTTCTCAACCGCATCGGCTGAGAGCTCGCTGTCCTTGGCCGGACGCTCGGCGGTATTCCCCTCGCGATCGATGACGCGAATACTGGCGCGCATCACCTCGGCCACATCGCCCTCATCGAGGAACATGAACTTGCGCGTCACGGGCAGCAGCGCCGAGACATCGGAGGCCACGAAATTTTCCTCTACCCCCAGCCCCAGCACGACAGGACAGCCGACCCGCGCCACAATCAGGCGCCCCGGTTCATGCTGACTCACCACCGCGAGCGCGTAGGCTCCCTCGAGCTCGGCGACCGTGGCGCGCACGGCCTTGAACAGATCGCGCTGCTTGGTGAAATGGAAATGGATCCGGTGGGCGACGACCTCGGTGTCGGTCTCGGAGCTGAACTCGTAGCCCAGGCCCTGCAGCTCCTGGCGCAGCTCATCGTGATTCTCGATGATGCCGTTGTGCACGATCGCGAGCCCGTCGCGGGAAATATGCGGATGGGCATTGCGCTCGCTCGGCACCCCGTGCGTGGCCCAGCGTGTGTGGGCAATGCCCAGATGCCCGCTGAGCGGAGTCTGCTCCAGCGCCTTTTCCAGCTCTGCTACCTTGCCGAGCGTGCGGATGCGCACGATCTTGCCGTGCTCATCGAGCACTGCGACGCCAGCGGAGTCGTAGCCGCGGTACTCGAGGCGCCGCAGGCCCTCGATCAGGATCGGAACGATATTGCGTCCTGAGATCGCTCCGACTATGCCGCACATCGTCTCATCCTTGTTCCTTAAGGCCTCGGCCTACTTCTTCTTGGTCGGGCGCTGCCAGTGCGCGATGCTCAGCTGGCGCGAGCGCTCCAGGGTCAGCTGCGCCTCCGGCGCATCGCTGGTAATCGTCGAACCGGCGCCAATGGTCGCGCCCTTGCCGATGCGCACCGGCGCCACCAGCATTGTGCCCGAGCCGATGAAGGCATCATCGCCGATCTCGGTGCGCCACTTGTTGGCACCATCGTAGTTGCAGGTGATGGTACCGGCCCCGACGTTGACGCCCGCGCCAACGCTGGCATCGCCCAGGTAAGTGAGGTGATTGGCTTTGCTGCCCGCACCGAGCTCGCTCTGCTTGATCTCGACAAAGTTGCCGATATGTACATCCTCGTGCAGCTGGGCGCCCGGCCGGAGTCGCGCATACGGACCGATCTGGCAGCGCTTGCCCACCTGCGCCTGCTCCAGCACCGAGTGCGACTTGATGTGCGTGTCCGCTCCGATCGCAACCACGCGCAGCAGGCAGTGCGGCCCGATGTGCACGCGATCGCCGAGGTGAATGGGCCCTTCGAGCGTGACGTTCGGTTCAATCACCACATCGCGCCCGCAGCTGACCTCACCGCGGATATCAATGCGCGCCGGATCCGTGAGCGTGACCCCGGCGCGCAACAGCTCGTGCGCGCGCTGCTCGCGGTAAGCGCCCTCAAGCGTCGCCAGCTGCAGCCGATCGTTGACCCCCAGCACTTCGCAGCTGGCGCCGGCCAGGAGCGGTGTGATGCGCACGCGATCCTTGACTGCCAGGGCGATGATGTCAGTGAGATAGTACTCGCGTTGCGCGTTGGCATTCTTGAGTTGCTTGAGCCAGCGCTTGAGCGCCCTGGCCGGGAGCACCATGATGCCGGTGTTGCATTCGCTCAACTTGCGCTCGCGGACGCTGGCATCGCGTTCCTCGACAATGCGCAGCACCTGACCGTGGCGGCCGCGCACGATGCGACCATAACCGGTCGGTGGTGTGAAATTAGCGGTCAGCAGGCCGATGCCCTGGGCGCCGGCTGCCGCGAGCAGCGCCTGGAGGGTTGCCGGGCGGATCAGTGGCACATCGCCGTAGAGAATGAGCACGCGGTGCGCATCCGGCAGATGCGGCGCGGCCTGCTGCACCGCATGTCCGGTACCGAGCTGCTCGGCCTGGTGAATCCAGCCGACGTTGGCACCGGCACAGGCAGCGCGCACGGCCTCGCCGCCATGCCCATAGACGACGTGCACGGCTGCGGCGCCCAGTGTCGCTGTCGTATCGAGGACATGCTGCAGCAGGGCGCGGCCAGCCAGCGGCTGCAGGACTTTGGGCAGGTCGGAATTCATCCGCTTGCCCTGGCCCGCCGCCAGGATCAGGACTGTGAGAGGCGCGGTCGCGGAAGCTTTGGAGGCCATGTATCGGCAAACCCTATCACATCGCCGGCGCCGTCCGCTGCGAACACCGTCAGCGGCACTCGGGGCCTGGTCTGCTTCAGCCGCGGAGCTTGCGCAGACGCTCGATCAGCTTCAGCTGCGCTGCCGCGCGCGCGAGCTCGGCGAGCGCCTCGGCCTGTGTAATCCGATCGTGGCTGCCGGCCAGCGCTTCCTCGGCGCGGGCGCGCGCCTCGAGGGCCTTGGACTCATCCAGGTCACGGGCGCGGGCCGCGGTATCGGCCAGCACGGTGACCCGGTTGGGCTGCACTTCCAGTGCTCCGCCGCCCACGTAGAAATGCTGCTCCTCACCCTCCTCGGTCTGGACGCGCACCTCGCCGGGCTTGAGCAGACTCAAGAGCGGCGCATGCCGTGCGCTTACGCCGATCTCGCCTTCGGAGGCCGGGAGGAACACCATCTTCGCCGGGCCGGAGAAGATCTCGCCCTCGGCGCTGACGATGTCGACCTGAATGGTGTTGGCCATGCTTGAGCTCCGCTCGCTGCTTACTGCAGCGTCTTGGCTTTCTCGACCGCTTCTTCGATGCCACCGACCATGTAGAAGGCCTGCTCGGGCAGGTTATCGTAGTCGCCGGCAATAATGCCCTTGAAGCCGCGAATCGTGTCCTTGAGCGGCACGATCTTCCCATCCTGTCCGGTGAATACTTTGGCAACGTTGAACGGCTGCGACAGGAAGCGCTGGATCTTGCGGGCGCGGAACACCGTGAGCTTATCCTGCTCCGAGAGCTCGTCCATCCCTAAGATCGCGATGATGTCCTGCAGTTCCTTGTAGCGCTGCAGCACGGCCTGCACGCTGCGCGCCGTGTTGTAGTGCTCCTCGCCGACGACCAGCGGATCGAGCTGGCGGCTGGTCGAATCGAGCGGATCGACCGCCGGGTAGATGCCCAGTGCCGCAATCTGGCGTGAGAGCACCACGGTCGCATCCAGGTGCGCGAAGGTCGTGGCTGGAGAAGGATCGGTCAGATCGTCGGCCGGTACGTACACGGCCTGGATCGAGGTGATCGATCCGGTCTTGGTCGAGGTGATGCGCTCCTGCAGCACGCCCATTTCCTCGGCCAGGGTCGGCTGGTAGCCGACCGCCGAAGGCATGCGACCCAGCAGTGCCGAGACCTCGGTACCGGCCAGCGTGTAGCGGTAGATGTTGTCGACGAAGAACAGCACATCGCGCCCCTTGCCGTTGGCCTGCTTCTCGTCGCGGAAATACTCGGCCATCGTCAGACCCGTGAGCGCCACGCGCAGACGGTTGCCTGGTGGCTCGTTCATCTGACCATAGACCATCGCGACCTTGGAGTTGCCGAGCGTGTCCTTGTCGATAACGCCCGACTCGATCATCTCGTGATAGAAGTCATTGCCCTCGCGGGTGCGCTCACCGACGCCTGCGAACACGGACAGGCCGCTGTACTGCTTGGCGATGTTGTTGATCAGCTCGAGCATGTTGACGGTCTTGCCGACGCCGGCGCCGCCGAACAGGCCGACCTTGCCGCCCTTGGCGAAGGGGACCAACAGGTCGATGACCTTGATGCCCGTGACCAGCAGATCCTGCCCGCCGGCCTGTTCATCGTAGGCCGGTGCCGGGCGATGGATCGGCCAGTGATCCTTGGTCTCGACCGGACCACGGTTATCCTGCGGGTGACCCAGTACGTCCATGATGCGCCCGAGCGTGCCCTGCCCTACCGGTACCGAGATCGGCCCGCCGGTGGTCTCGACCGCGAGGCCGCGCTTCAAGCCTTCGGAGGCACCCATCGCGATCGTGCGCACGATGCCATCGCCCAGCTGCTGCTGCACTTCGAGGGTGAGCTCGACGTCTTTGAGCTTGAGGGCCTCATAGACCTTGGGGACCGATTCGCGTGGAAACTCCACGTCGATCACCGCGCCGATAATCTGCGTAATCTTGCCCGTTGCCATGACTTAACTTCCTTCGCAACTGCCCTTGGGATGCAATCCCGGGCACACCTGAAAAATAAGAATTCGTAGCCTTAAACTTAAACTGCCGCCGCGCCGCCGACGATCTCCGCCAGCTCCTTGGTGATCGCTGCCTGCCGCGCCTTGTTGTAGATCAGCTGCAGCTCGCCGATGAGCTTGCCGGCATTGTCCGAGGCGCTCTTCATCGCGACCATGCGTGCCGCCATCTCGCAGGCGACGTTCTCGACCGCACCCTGGTAGACCTGGGACTCGACGTAGCGCTGCAGCAGGCCATCGAGGATCTGGGCCGCCTCGGGCTCGTACAGGTAATCCCAGTGCTCCTGCAGCTCCTCGGTGGCGCTAGCCTGCACCGGCAGCAGCTGCTGCACATGGGGCTTTTGCGTCATCGTGTTCACGAACTGCGCGTGAATCAGATACAGCCGGTCGATCTTGCCCTCGCGATAGGCATCGAGCATCACCTTGACCGCGCCGATCAGATCCTTGATGTGCGGCTGATCCCCCAAGCCGGTGGTGCTGGCCAGAATCGAAATCCCCAGCCTGCGGAAAAAAGCCACGCCCTTGCTGCCGAGCAGGCACAGGCTCGGCTGAAGCGATTGCTTGTCCCACTCGCGCATCTGCATCAGCACGGTCTTGAACACATTGGTGTTCAGACCCCCGCACAGCCCGCGGTCAGTCGAGATCACGATCGCACCGACAGACTTGGCCGGGCGCTCGATCATGAACGGATGACGGTAGTCCGGATTCGCTTCGGTCAGATTGCCGATCACGGTGCGCATGCGCGCCGCATAGGGACGGGCCACGCGCATGCGCTCCTGAGCACGGCGCGTCTTGCTCGCCGCGACCATTTCCATGGCCTTGGTGATCTTCTGCGTGCTCTTGACGCTCGCGATCTTGGTGCGGATTTCCTTGGTGCCTGGCATGTCGCTGCTCTAAAGAATCAGTAAGCGCCGGTCTTGGCGAATTCTTCGCAGATCTTCTTGAGCGCGGCTTCATGCGCCTTGAGCTGCGGGTTGCCGTTGATGGCCTCGATCTCGGCCTTGAAGCTCGCCTTGGCAAAGGACTGGAGCGCGGCCTCGAAGTCCACAACCTTGGTCTTCTCGACCTTGTCCATGTAGCCGTTGTTGACCGAGTAGATGGACAGAGCCATTTCCGCCACCGACATCGGCGCGTACTGCTTCTGCTTCATCACTTCGGTGACGCGCTGGCCACGCTCGAGCTGGCGGCGGGTCGCCTCGTCCAGGTCAGAGGCGAACTGCGAGAATGCGGCCAGTTCCCGGAACTGCGCCAGTGCCAGGCGGATGCCGCCACCCAGCTTCTTGATGATGTCGGTCTGGGCCGCGCCACCGACGCGCGAGACCGAGATGCCGGCGTTCATGGCCGGACGGATGCCGGAGTTGAAGAGGTCGGTCTCGAGGAAGATCTGCCCGTCGGTGATCGAGATCACATTGGTCGGCACGAAGGCGGTGACGTCCCCGGCCTGCGTCTCGATGATCGGGATGCCGGTCAGCGAACCGGTCTTGCCCTTCACGCGGCCATTGGTGGCCTTCTCCACATACTCTTCATTGACGCGCGCGCTGCGCTCGAGCAGGCGCGAGTGCAAATAAAACACGTCGCCGGGGAACGCTTCGCGGCCCGGGGGGCGGCGCAGGAGCAGTGAGATCTGGCGATAGGCCACGGCCTGCTTGGACAGATCATCATAGATGATCAGCGCATCACCGCCGTTATCCATGAAGAACTCGCCCATCGTCACGCCGGTGTAAGCCGAGAGATACTGCATGGCGGCCGGGGTCGAGGCTGAGGCTGCGACCACGATCGTGTGCGCCATCGCGCCGTGCTCTTCGAGCTTGCGCACCACGTTGGCAATCGAGCTCTGCTTCTGCCCGATCGCGACATAGATGCACTTCACCCCCGAGCTCTTCTGATTGATGATGGCATCGATGGCGAGCGCGGTCTTGCCGGTCTGGCGATCGCCGATGATCAGCTCGCGCTGTCCGCGGCCGATCGGCACCATCGAGTCGACCGCCTTGTAGCCGGTCTGCACCGGCTGGCTGACGCTCTTGCGGTAGATGACGCCCGGGGCAACGCGCTCGATCGGCGAAGTCTGGGTGGTCTTGAGCGGGCCCTTGCCATCGATCGGACTGCCCAGCGCATCGACCACGCGACCCAGCAGCTCGGCGCCCACCGGCACTTCGAGAATGCGCCCGGTGGTCTTGACCGTATCGCCTTCGCTGATGCCCTTGTAGTCGCCAAGCACCACCGAGCCGACCGAGTCCTGCTCCAGGTTCAGCGCGAGGCCAAACAGGCCGTTGGGGAACTCGATCATTTCACCGTAGCGCACATCAGCCAGGCCGTGGATGCGGCAGATGCCATCGGTCACCGAGACCACGGTGCCGACGTTGCGCGCTTCGCTGGCGGACGAGAACTTCTCGATACGCTGGCGGATCAGGTCGCTGATTTCAGAAGCTTTGATCGACATGAAACTTATCCTTCCAGTGGTGTCGTTAGCTGGCGGCCGAAGCTGCCAGCTGTGTCAGGCCAGCGCGGACGCTGCCATCAATGACCAAGTCATCGGCCCGGATCACGGCTCCGCCGATCAGGGTCGGATCTATCTCGCAGTGCAGATGCACGTCGCGGTTCAGGCGTTTGCGCATGGCGGCGGCAAAGCGCTCGCGCTGCTCGCTGTTGAGCTCGACCGCCGAAGTCACGGTGACATCGAGCGTCCGCTCGGCCTCGGCGCGCAGCCGCTCGAAGTGCTGCGCAATCTCTGGCAGAAAGCTCAGGCGCCGGTTGGCCGCGAGCGAGCGCAGCAGGTTGCGGGTCTCAGGGTCCGGCTCGCTGCCGGCGACGCCACTGATCAGCTCAATGAGCTGCTCGGCGGCAACGTTCGGGTGGTTGAGCAGCGGGCGCAGCTGCGGATCGGCCACCGTGGCCGCCGCCCGCGCCAGGAACGTGGACCACTGCGGCAGCTGCTGGCGCTCAGCGGCGAGGCGGAAGACCGCCTTGGCGTAGGGTCGGGCGATGGTGAGGCGTTCGGCCATGGGATCTCGGTTTACAGTCCGGCCGCGAGCTTATCGAGCAGCTCGGCATGCGTCTTGGCATCGATCTCGCGGCCGACGATCTGCGAAGCCCCGCGCACCGCAAGGGTGGCGACCTGGGAGCGCAGTTCATCGCGCGCTTTTTGCAGCTCGAGCGCAACCTGGGCCTGAGCATTTTCGATCAGTCGCTGGCCTTCACTTGATGCGGTGCGCTTGGCAGCTTCGACAATGTCGCTCCCCTGCGCATGGGCCTGCTGCTCGATCGCGAGCGCCCGCTCGCGCGCGGCCTTCACGAGCTCATTGACGCGCGTCTCGGCCTCGGCCAGCTCCTTCCGTCCGCGATCAGCGGCCTCCAGACCCTCGGCAATATGCTTCGCCCGCGCTCGCATATTGACGGTGATCTCAGGCCACAACTTCATTGCCCCCCAGACCACGATGGCGAAGACGATGATCTGCGCCAGAATCGTTGCGTTCAGATTCACGGCAGTAACCTCGCGGCAACTTCAGTCATTATTTGAGGAACGGGTTCGCGAAGGTGAAGAACAGCGCGATACCGACGCCGATCATCGCGACCGCATCGACCAGGCCGGCGACGATGAACATCTTGACCTGCAGCATCGGCACCAGCTCAGGCTGGCGCGCGGCGCCTTCCAGGAACTTGCCACCCAGCAGACCGAAGCCGATCGCTGTACCGAGCGCACCCAGGCCAATCAGAATCGACACCGCCAGCACCGTCATGCCGTTGATGTGCGCAATATTTGAAGCGTCCATACCAAACTCCTTGAAAGAAAATCAGACTGCGTCGAACTTAAAATGAACCGTTAGTGACTCTTCTCGCTGGCGATCGCCAGATAAACAATCGTCAGCATCGTGAAGATGAAGGCCTGCAAGAGCACGATAATCACGTGAAAAATGCCCCAAGCCGCGCCCAGTATGAATTGAAAAATCCACGAGACTATCGCGCCAGCGTGGGTCGGCCAGCCCTGCGAGAGCGCGAACAGGCCAATCAGGATCATCAGCAGCTCACCGGCGTACATGTTGCCGAACAGTCGCAGCGCCAGTGACACCGGGCGCGCCAGCTCCTCGATGCATTTGAGGATGATGTTGAACCAGCTCATCCACGGCGTATCGAAGGGGTGGAAAAGGAATTCCTTCAGATAACCGATGCCGCCCTTGATCTTGATGTTGAAGTACTGCACCAGCAGGAAGACGCTGATCGCCATACCGAAGGTGATGTTCGGATCCGTGGTCGCGACCGACTTGAAGAATTTCAAGCCCACGCCGCGCTCGGCAACGACCGTGGACCACAGGTCGACCGGGAACAGGTCGATCGCATTCATGAACAGGATCATGCAGAAGATCGTGATCGCAAGCGGCGCGATCAGCGGGTTAGCGACGTGGAAACTGTCGCTTACGGCTTTGTCGATGAACTCGACCACGCCCTCGGCATAGACCATGAAGCCGCGCGGCGCCTTATCGGCAGTGGTGCGCGTCGTGCGCACCGCGATGGCAAAGGCGATCAGGAACACCGCACCCATCGCCGCCGACCAGAACAGGCTATCCAGGTCGAGCGTCCAGAACGCGCTCTTGCCAAACTGCCAGGTCCAGTTCGTCAGATGGTGCTGGATGTAGTCAGTGACGTTTGCGGGGCCTTCGGCAGCCATCATCAATACCCGTGCTTCCCTAATCTAAAAAAATTCCCGACCACCATCCGGCAACGGCGCGCATTAAGCCCCAAAGCTTATGGCGCCCGCAGTTTCGATCCCGACACGCTCGTGCGTGCCAGCGCCAGCCAGTACGCGACGAAGGTCGCCGCATAGACGCAGAAGAGTTCTGCCGGCGCCACGCGCAGCGCGCGCAGTACCCACACAAATGCCAGCACCGTTACGGCCACCTTCATGGCTTCGCCCCGGTACAGTCCGGCCAGCAGCCGCTGCGGGTCCGCGCCCGCTGGCAGCCGGCGCATCCCGAAGCTGGCCTGCACCAGGCTTCCGAGCGTACCGATGCTGCCGCCGATCAGTGCCGATTGCCCGGCCAGATCTCCCCAGATGAGCCAGCACAGCAGCGCCAGCAGCAGTGTCACGGCCGCCTGGGCAGCGATGATCAGCAGCGCCTCGCGCCACGCGGTCGAGAAACCCAAACTGCCCATCGTTCTCGATCCGCAAGATGACAACGGCGCGGCACAGGATCGCCGACCTTCAGGTCAGGGCCGATCCGATGCGAATGCGCCGTGATGCTGTACGTACCGGAGGTCTCGTGCGCTCCCCCGGCTCAAAAGGCGGCGCATTATAGGGCGGGCGGGTGCCCTCTTCAACGCCGAGCAAACGCCTATTGACTTCAGCTGATGTGAGCCAGGATTCCGTCGAGTTCTTCGAGATTATTGTAATTGACGATCACTTTGCCGCGGCCGCCGGCCCCGTGCTGGATCTGTACCCGGGCGCCGAGCTTTCCCCCCAGTTCTTCCTCCAGGCGCCGCACATTGGGATCCTTGCTGTTGCCGCCGCCGCCGTCGCTCCCTTTGGGCCCCTGGGGCTCGCTCAGGCGGCGCACCAAGGCTTCGGTATCCCGTACCGATAGCCCCTTTTTCGCCACCAATGCCGCAACTTCGATTTGTTTTCGACGATTTTCGAGCCCAAGTAGTGCGCGGGCGTGACCCATGTCGATGGCCCGCTCCTCGAGCAGGGTGCAGACCTCCGGCGCCAGCTCCAGCAGCCGCAGCAGGTTCGTGACGGCCGCCCGTGAGCGGCCCACCGCGCTCGCAACCTGTTGATGGGTCAGGCCAAACTCGGCGATCAGCCGCTCCAGCGCCCGCGCCTCTTCGAGCGGATTCAAATCTTCGCGCTGAATGTTCTCGATCAGCGCCATCGCGATCGCAGCCTCATCCGGCACGTCGCGGATCACGGCGGGGACTGCGCCCAAGCCGGCAATCTGGGCCGCCCGCCAGCGGCGTTCGCCGGCAATGATCTCGTAGCGCTGCGCGCCGCCCGCTGCGGTCGGTGCCAGCGGCCGGACCACGATCGGCTGCACCACGCCCTGGGCACGGATCGAGTCGGCCAGCTCATTGAGCGATTCCGGCCGCATGTCCAGCCGCGGCTGGTAGCGGCCCCGCTGCAGCAGATCCACCGGCAGGTTCGCCAGTTCATCGGCCGCCGGCTGGCGCGCGGCGGCGCCTGAGCGGCTTTGCCCCAGCAGGTCGGCCAGTCCGCGGCCCAATGTGGTCTTCTTGGTGCTCATGAGTTCAGATGATATGCCAACGGCCGCGGCGCACTAGTGCGCCGCGAGGGCCTCGTCCTCGCGCCGCAGCATCTCCCCGGCCAGCGCGAGATAAGAGAGTGCCCCGCGCGAATCCGGATCGTGCTGCAGCACCGGCTTGCCGAACGAGGGCGCCTCGGCCAGGCGCACATTGCGCGGGATTACGGTGCGGAACACCTTGTCCTCGAAGTGCATCAGCAGCTGCGCGCTGACCTCGGTGGCCAGGTTATTGCGCGGATCGAACATCGTGCGCAGGATCCCTTCGATCTCCAGGCCCGGATTGGCGCTCAGGCGGATCTGCTCGATCGTCGCCACCAGCGCCGAGAGCCCCTCGAGGGCGTAGTACTCGCACTGCATCGGGATCAGCACGCTGTCGGCGGCCACCAGCGCGTTCAGGGTCAGCATGTTCAGTGAGGGCGGACAGTCGATCAGGATCACATCGTAGTCATTGCGCACCGGGGCGAGCGCCTCGCGCAGCCGTTGCTCGCGCCCCGGAGGCGCGCCCAGCAGCCGCACCTCGGCGGCGGTCAGATCCTGGTTGGTCGGCAGCAGCGACAGACCCGGGCCTGCGAGCGCCACGATGGCCTCGCCGGCCGTGCATTCGCCCAGCAGCACTTCGCAGCTGCCCTTCTGCAGCTGTGACTTGTCCACGCCGCAACCGGTGGTCGCATTGCCCTGCGGGTCCATGTCGATCAGCAGCACCCGCCGGCGCGTGGCCGCGAGCGAGGCCGCCAGGTTCACCGCAGTGGTGGTCTTGCCGACACCACCTTTCTGATTCGCAACTGCGATGACCCGTTTCATAGGGCCGGTAGTCTAGGACAAGGCTCGCAGGGTTTCAGCGCGTTGTGTGGCACTGAGTCAGTGGCTGCGCCCTTGACTCAGCAGCGGGCACAGGCAGCAGGTAAACTCGCCGTCCATGAAATGGGTCTCGGCATTCATCGTCGCGGCGATCTTCGCGGTCGCGACCTTTGCGCTGTGGGGGCTGCTGAACCGCCCGGAGAAGGAGCCGCCGTGGCCGGTGCGCATCCAGGGCGTGGCCTTCTCCCCGTATCGCGAAGGGCAGGATGCGATCCTGAACCAGTACCCTTCCGATGCCCAGATCGATGCCGACCTGCAGCTGCTGTCCGACAAGGTCATGGCCGTGCGCACCTATGGCACCGCGGGCACCTTGGGCGATGTGCCCAAGCTGGCCGCAGCCTACGGCCTGAGCGTCTCGCTTGGCGGCTGGCTCGACAAGAACAAGGTCTCCAACGAGGCCGAGATCAACCAGGTGATCCACCTGGCCAACACCAACAACAATGTCGTGCGCGTGTTCGTCGGCAACGAGGTGCTGCTGCGCGGGGATCTGACGCCCGAGGAGCTGATGGCCTACATCGATCGCGTCCGTGCCAAGGTCAAGCAGCGCGTCGGCACGGCCGAGACCTGGAACACCTGGCTGCAGAACCCGGAACTGGCCAAGCACGTGGATTTTATCGCGATCCATCTGCTGCCCTACTGGGAAGGGCTCGATGTGGATTCGGCGGTGCAGTTTTGCATCCAAAGCCTGAAGCTGGTCGAGGCCCGCTACCCGGGCAAGCCGGTCATCATCGGCGAGGTCGGCTGGCCCTCGCAGGGACGCACGCTCGGGAGCGCCGTGGCTTCCGCGGCCAACGAAGCCCTGTTCCTGCGCCGCTTCCTGGCGCGCGCGGACAAGGAGAAGATCCACTACTACGTGATGGAAGCTTTCGATCAGCCCTGGAAGGCCGATAACGAGGGCGGAGTGGGTGCCTACTGGGGCATCTACGATGTGAACCGGCAGCCCAAGTTCGAATTCGTGCAGCCGATCGTGCGAATCCCCGAATGGCATGTGCTGGCCGGCATCTCGGTCACGATCGCGCTGCTGCTGCTGGGCTTGTTCTATGTGCACAGTGACGCGCTCGGCGCGCGCGGCCGCACGCTGATCGCGGTGGTTGTGTACGCCTCGGCGACCGCCGCGGTGTGGGTGATCTACACCTACACGCGCCAGTACGTGACCCCCACGACGGTGATTGTCGGCACCTTGCTGATCCTCGGCATGCTGGGGGTCATCGCCGTGCTGTTTGCCGAAGTGCATGAGTGGGCCGAGGCGCACTGGATCCGCTCGCATCCGCGGCTGCTGGATCCGGCGCGGACCGTGCGCGGCTATCTGCCCAAGGTGTCGATCCACGTGCCGGCCTACAACGAGCCGCCCGAGATGCTCAATGCCACGCTCGATGCGCTGGCGCGCCTGGATTATCCGGACTTCGAAGTGCTGGTGATCGACAACAACACACGCGATGAGGCCGTGTGGCGTCCCGTGGAGGCGCACTGCAAGGAGCTCGGCGAGCGCTTCCGCTTCTTCCACGTCAGCCCGCTGGCCGGCTTCAAGGCCGGCGCGCTCAACTTCGCGCTGCGCCAGACCGCCTACGATGCCGAAGTGATCGCCGTCATCGACAGCGATTATCAGGTCGATGCGGGGTGGCTGCGCGATCTGGTGCCAAGCTTCTCCGAGCCCAGGCTCGCGGTCGTGCAGGCGCCGCAGGATTACCGCGACGAGCAGGACAATGCCTTCAAGTCGATGTGCTACGCCGAGTACCGCGGCTTCTTCTATATCGGCATGATCACGCGCAACGAGCGCAACGCCATCATCCAGCACGGCACCATGACGCTCGTGCGCCGCAAGGTGCTCGATGCCTTGGGCGGCTGGGCCGAGTGGTGCATCACCGAGGATGCGGAGCTGGGCCTGCGGATTTTCGAGGCTGGGTATGAGGCCACGTACCTGCCCAAGAGCTACGGGCGCGGCCTGATGCCCGACACCTTCACCGACTACAAGAAGCAGCGCTTCCGCTGGGCCTATGGCGCAATGCAGATCCTGCGCCATCACTGGCGCGCCCTGCTTAGCCCCTCCAACAGCGCGCTCACCGCCGGGCAGCGCTATCACTACATCGCCGGCTGGCTGCCGTGGCTGGCCGATGGCTTCAACCTGCTGTTCAATTTCGCGGCGATCGGCTGGTCGATCGCGATGATCATCGATCCGCGCAAGGTCGATCCGCCGCAGATGATCTTCTCGATCCTGCCGCTCTCCTTATTCACCTTCAAGCTGGTCAAGCTCGTGCACCTGTACACGCACCGCGTGGGGGTCGGCGTCCGCCAGACCTTCGCGGCCGCGTTCGCCGGACTGGCGCTCGCGCACTCGATTGGCCGCGCGATCCTCAAGGGGCTGGTCACCAGCCAGGAGCCGTTCTTCCGCACGCCCAAGATGCGCGACAAGCACGCACTGCTCTCGGCCTTTGTCGCCGCCCGCGAAGAAGCCTTCATGATGGTTGCGCTGCTGACCGTGGCGGGGCTGATCCGCATGGTGCCGCGGGAGCTTGCCAGTCCCGATCTGACCGTGTGGCTGGTGGCGCTCGTGATCCAATCGATTCCGTACGCCGCCGCGGTCGCGGTCTCAATCGCCAGCGCCCTCAACCTGCCGGCGACACTGCTGCACCGGGCCGAGCCACCGGCCTCAGATCCGGCGCCACAAGTGTAAGGACGTGCCGCTCGGCGGCCAGACCAGGCACGGCGACGGCGCGGCAGCCCGCCAGCTGCCAGGGACTGGGCAGGGCAGCGAGCTCGGCTTGCGGATAACGGCCCTTCATCGCGATCACGCGCGTGGCGGGGCCACACAGTCCCTTTACCGTCGTGATCAGTTCCGGCAGCGCCGCGAGTGCCCGCGTCAGGACCGTGTCGAATGGCGGCGTCCCGCCCAGAGCCTCGGCGCGCTTGTGCACCGGTTCGACGTTGTGCAGCCCGAGCGTGCGCACCGCATGTGCAACAAAGCGGATCTTCTTGCCGCTCGAGTCGATCAGCGTGAAGTGGCGCTCGGGGTTCAGCACGGCCAGCGGCAATCCCGGAAAGCCAGCGCCAGTGCCGACATCGGCGATACGCGTGCCGAGCAGGTCTGCATTGACACTCAAGGAATCGAGCAGGTGATGCGTGAGCATCGCGCTGCGCTCGCTGATCGCGGTGAGGTTGTAGGCCTTGTTCCAGGCGGCGAGCTCATCGAGCAGCTTCAGGAGCAGCAGCGCCTGCGACTCGCTTAAGGGCACCGCGAGCGCTGCGGCCGAGCCGATCAGCGTGGCAACTTCACTCACGGCGCGCCATCGCGCAGGCGCTCGCCGGGCGCGCCCTCATGAGATGCGCACCACCGTACGCCCGCTGATGCGCCCGGCAATGTAATCGTCAAAGGCCGCCGGCAGTTGCGCGAATTCAAGCGTGCGCGTGACGATGCGATCCAGATGACGCGGCTTAAGATCGCTGCTGATGCGCCGCCACAGCCCCTCGCGGGCCGCACGCGGCGTGCCCGCGGAGCCCACGCCGAGCAGGTTGGCGCCACGCAGGATGAAGGGCATCACCGTGCAATGCAGATCAGCACTGCCGGCGAGCCCGACGCTCGCCACACTCCCGCCCGGCAGCAGCGCGCGCAGCAGCCAGCTGAGCAGCGGGCCGCCGGCGTTGTCGATTGCGCCCGCCCAGCGTGCGGCCAGCAGCGGCTGCTCGCCGAACTCGATCTCGCCGCGCAGCAGGACTTCGCTGGCACCCAGGGATTTGAGCCACGCCGCGGATCCAGGCTTGCCGGTGATTGCCACCACCGGGTAACCGCGTGTGGCCAGCATGTCGATGCCGATGCTGCCGACACCGCCGCTCGCGCCGCTCACTGCCACCGGCCCCTGGCCCGGCGCGAGGCCATTGCGTTCCATGTGATCGATCGCCAGCGCCGCGGCAAACCCTGCCGTGCCGATCGCCATCGCGCTCGCAGCATCAAATCCTGCCGGCATCGGGATCACCACCTCGGCAGGCACGCGCGCGTACTCGGCATAGCCGCCATCGCGCGTCTCGGATAAACCTCCGCCGGTGACCAGCACCGCGTCACCGGCTTTGAATGCCGGCACCTCCGAGTGTTCGACCACGCCGGCCAGATCGATGCCCCCCACCAGCGGGTAGCGGCGCAGGATGCGGCCCTTGCCGGTCGCCGCCAGGGCATCCTTGTAGTTGATGCCGGAATGCGAGACCTGCACCAGCACCTCACCGGGTGAGAGCTGCTCGAGCGTCAGCGGCTCGAAGCCGGCGCGGATTTTCCCATCTTCCTGATGAATCCTGAAGGCTCGAAATGGCGACATATGTTCCTCGCTCGTGCAGCAGGGCAGAATGATGGGCTACCGGAGGACCCGCACGCCCGTGCACGATAGCAATCGCAAGCGACAAAGCAATCTTATTGCCAGCGCACTGCTGGTCGCGCTGCTGGGCGCAGCTGGCCCCAGCAGCGCCCAGCGCCTGGAGCGCGATGGCGCGCTGCTCGATGGCGTGCCGGCGACGGCGCTTGCCGGTGCGGCGCCACTCGATCGCTATCAGCAAGCGCACCAGGCGCGGCTGCTGGACTGGCTCGCCGATGGGAGTCTGCTGGTCGGCAGTGAAGATTCGCAGGGCCTGAAGCCCGAGCGGGTCCAGGAGCCGCTGGCAACGCCCGAAGCCGTCACGGCGAGTGCGCTCCGCGTGCACTCCTGCAGTGCGCAGCCCTACGCCGCCGGGTGGCTCGCGTGCCTTGAGCCCGATGCCGCCGGTTCTGGCGCAGCCCTGGTGCTGCATGAGCTGGGCAGCGGCGCGCAGCACATAGTGGCCGCACCGCCAGAGCGCGCGACCCCAGCGCACTGGGCCCATGATGGCGTCCGGCTCGCCTTTGTGCGCACGCCCGCCGCCGGCGGTGAAGAGATTGCGCTGCTGGAAACCCCAGAGGCCAGCGCGCAGTCGCGCCTTGGGCTTCCGGGCACCGGCTGGGAGCTGCTTGGCTGGTCGGCCGATGATCACCTGTTGCTGCTGCGACGGACGCTGGCCGGCGGCAGCGCGGAACTGGCCTTGGCCAACCTGACCGACAATGTGGTGCTGCCGCTCGAGCCGGCGTATTCGCCCGCCAGGACACGCAGCACGCGCCGCGCGCGCGTGGCCGAGATGCCGCCGCAGATCGGTGCCGCGCGTTTCTCCGCCGACGGGCGCGGCGTCTACTTCATCAGTGCTCAGGAAGGCGCCTCCGCACACCTGCACTATCAGGAATTCTCCGGCGCGCAGGCGCGCGATCTGACCCCGGACTTGAACGCCTCAGTTGAAGCGTTCGATAGCAGTGCCGACGGGCACTATCTGGCCTACCTGTATCGCGAGGAAGGCATCAGCCGCTTGGGGCTGATCGATCAGCGTCAGGGCGTGAGCACACTGGCGGCAGGCGTGCCCGCTGGAGTGCTCAGTGCGCTGCGCTTCAATCGCTCCGGCGATGCGCTGGGTCTGACCGCCGAGAGTGGCGATGCGCCGGCCGAAGTCTATGTGTACACGCTTGCCACGCATCTGAGCACGCGCTGGACGGCCAATGGCAGCGAAGCGCTCGCGGCCGGCACGCGCATTCACTATCCGACCTGGGAGCGCAGCGGCCGCGAGGTCGGCGCGACCCTTTATCGGCCGACGAGCGCGGGCCGTCATCCGGTCGTGGTACTGCTGCGCGCGGAGGATACCGGCGCATCCGCACAGTACGATGGCTTCGTGCAGTACCTGGTCAACGAGCGTCACGTGGCGGTACTGGTGCTGGAAGTCTCACCCTCGCATGCGCCTGTCGGCAGCGATGCGGCCGATGAGCACCGGCAGAATCTGGTGCGTGATCTGGGGGCACTGCTGGTGTGGGCCGGCTTGCAGCCGGATCTGGATCGCGACCACATGGCGGTCGTCGGTCAGGGGACCACAGCGCCCCTGGCGCTGGTGGTCTTGGGTCAGTATGCCGAGCGCTTTCGTGCCGCGGTGTGCATCGATGGGGTGTTCGCGCCGACCGCACCGCTCCCGGAGACCGAGGGTGCCGTGCTGCTGCTCAATGGCCTGAGCGATCCGCTGCCCGCCGGTGCCGCGGGTGAGGCACTGCTGTGGCGGCTGCGCGCGGCGCACGATGCGGTCTGGTATGTGGGGCTGCCTGGGCCGACGCCGGCCGGACGGGAACTGGCCTGGCGCATCGAGAGCGCCTTCCTCGCGACTTACCTCGAGGAATAGAGCCAGGTGCGGCGCGTCACGGTGCTCAGCGCCGGGCGCTGGGCGGCGTAGTAGGCCGCAATTTCCTTGATGTCGGCATCGGTGAGCTGCGTAACAAAGGTGGCCATGACCGCATTCTTGCGATCACCCTTGCGATACTCCTTCAGCGCCTGCGCGAGATAGTCCTCATGCTGGCCGGCCAGCGTCGGGTAATCGGCGGTGACGCCAATGCCATTGAGGCCGTGGCAGGCCACGCACAGCGAGGCTACCTTGTCCGGTGCCTTGCCGATCGGCGCGTCGCCGGCCTTGAGCGTGTCGGGGCCGGCCAGATAGGTTGCGACATCGGCAATCTGATCGTCACTGAGCGAGCCGCCCTGGGCGGCCATCGTCGCGTGCGCGCGCTCCTTGCTGCGGTACTCCTTGAGCGCAGCCATCAGATACTCGGGGTGCTGGCCGCTGAGTTCCGGGACGTTGTAGGTCGGATAGACGTTCTTATAGTTGTCGATGCCGTGACAACCCAGGCACGTGTAGCCGAGCACCTTCCCGTGTTCGGCATCACCGGCCGCCTGCACGGAGCAGGCTCCGAACAGCGCCAGCGCGAGGCCAAGACAGCGGACCCAGGAATGAATCACCGACGGCATACTTATAAACTCCGCGGACAGGCAAAATAGGCTACAAAACGGCGCCAGAGTGTACGTATTCAACCACGGATTTGCTACTGAATGATCGGATTGCTCCAACGGGTCAGCTGCGCCAGCGTCCGCGTCGGTGAACGCCTGTGCGGCGAAATCGGCACCGGACTCCTGGTGCTGATCGGCGTCAGCGCCGGCGACACCCCGGCCCAGGCCGAACGCCTGGCGCAGCGGCTGCTCGATTACCGGGTGTTCCCCGATGCCGCGGGGCGCATGAATCTGAGCCTCAGGGACATCGGCGCCGGACTCCTGCTGGTGCCGCAGTTCACGCTGGCCGCCGATACCCGAAGCGGCAACCGCCCTGGCTTCTCGGGCGCTGCGCAGCCGGCGCTGGCGCAGGCACTCTTTGAGCAGCTGGTGAGCGCCACGCGCGCCGAGGGGCGCGTCGTCGCCACCGGCGAGTTTGGCGCCCACATGCAGGTGAGCCTCGTGAATGACGGGCCGGTCACCTTCTGGCTCGAAACATGAGCGCTCGGGCACACCGCGCGGCGGGCCGGATCCGGCGCGGCCACGGCGCCTTTGCCCTATCATGGGCGCCGCTGACACCGCGGCCGGTGCCGGTGCGGTTCAAGGAGATGCTAAGACCATGAAGGCACTCGAGATTATCCTGCTGATCGTGCTGGTCGCCTTCGGCACCGGCAAGCTGCGCAATGCCGGCAGTGACCTGGCTGCCGCCGTGCGAGGGTTTCGCAGCGCCTTGCGTGGGCCGCGCGCGACGCCACCGCGGCCCGCGGCGGCGGCGCCGCCCGATCCGCGGCCGGATGCAGAATTCCCTGAAGCGCGTGCGCGCCGCCCGCGCGCCGGCGCATGAGCCAGCGGCACGCCGGTGCCGCACAGTGACTGGAGTCTGAGCAGCGACCATGTTTGATATCGGTTTTTCCAAGATCATCGTGATCTTTGGCCTCGCCCTCGTGGTGCTCGGGCCTGAGAAGCTGCCGCGCGTCGCGGCCACTGTCGGCCGCTGGGTCGGTCGCGCGCGTGTCATGGCCAAGCAGTTTCGCGACCAGCTCGAGCAGGAGTCCGAGGGACTGCGTAAGGAAACCGACAGTCTGCGCGAGACCGCCGAGGGCCTGCGGCGCGATCTGAACCCCAATCCCACGCCGGCCCCGCGTCCAGCCGCGGCACCGGTGATGACGCCGGCGCCCTCGCCGGTCCCGACGGCCCCACCGGCCAGCAGCGCCGAGCCGGTATTGATCCCGGATCCTGCGGCGCCGGCGCCCGTGCACAGCGACAGTGCTGCGCTCACGCCGGAGCCGGCCGTGCGCGCCCCGCTCCACAGCGACAGCGCGGAGACGATCCAGGAGCCCTCGCCCCCTCCGCCTGAATCACCGACCGCCAAGCATGAGCCCGGAACCTGAAACCTTGGTCGAAGGCACCCTGATATCCCATCTGCTCGAGCTGCGCTCGCGCCTGATGCGGGCGTTCGTCGCCGTGGTGATCGTGTTCGCACCCTGTGCCTACTACGCCAACACGCTGTTCGAGTTCATCGCGCGCCCGCTGCTCCGGGAGCTGCCGGCCAACGGCTCGCTGGTGGCCACCAGCATCACCTCGACCTTCACGACGCCCTTCAAGCTCGCCTTCATCGCGGCACTGATCCTCGCGATGCCTTATGTGCTGTACGAGATCTGGGCGTTCATCGCCCCCGGGCTCTACCGGCGCGAGAAATATTTCGCCAAGCCGCTGCTGGTCTCGGCCATCTTCCTGTTCTATTGCGGCGTGGCCTTTGCCTACTGGGTCGTGTTCCCGATCGTATTCCAGTTCTTCATCCACACCGCCCCGCACGGCGTGCAGCTGATGACCGACATCAGCAGCTATATGGATTTCGTGCTGTTGCTGCTGATCTCCTTCGGCGTGGCCTTCGAAGTGCCGGTCGCCGTGGTGCTGCTGGTGACCACGGGGCTGGTGAAGATCGAGAAGCTCACCAGCATCCGTGGCTATGTGCTGATCATCATCTTCGTCATCGCCGCAATGCTGACACCGCCCGATGCGGTCTCGCAGACCATCATGGCCGTGCCGATGTACCTGCTGTACGAAGGCGGGATCATCTTCGCCCGCATCCTCACGCGCCAGCAGGCCAGAAAACCCGCTACGGAACCGCCCGCAGCACCATGATCGGTGCCTGCGCCAGCGCCTGCACCTGCCTCCGGGCCGGCGCGGGCCGCGCCAGTTCATGAGTGCGCCGATCAAACTGCACCGCGTGCGCTTGCTGGCGGCATTCGCAACCATCTACATCGTCTGGGGCTCGAGCTATCTGGTCACCCGCATCGGCGTCATGCACCTGCCGGCACTGCTGCTGGGGGGCCTGCGCTACAGCTGCGCCGGCGCGCTGCTGCTGCTGATCGCGCGCCTGACCAAGCGTCGCGTGCGGCCGCAGAGCGGGGAGTGGCGCGGGCTTGCGATACTGGCCTTCTTCGGCATCCTGCTGACCAATGGCATCAGTGTCTGGGCCGCGCAGTACGTGGCGTCCAACAAGTCGGCGCTGCTCAATGCCACGGTGCCCTGCTGGATCGTGCTGCTCGGGACCTTCGGCGCGCGCAGCCACCGGCCCGAGTGGCGACAGCTGATCGGACTGGCCTGCGGCTTCGCCGGCACCGTGCTGGTCGTGCAGCCTTCGGGTGGCCCGCACTCGGACCTGCTGCCACAGCTGATGATCCTGGTGGCGTGCCTGAACTGGGCGGTATCCACCACCTATATGAGAAATCTGCGCTCGCGCCTGCCGGTGCTGACGCTGATTGGCTGGCAGATGCTGCTTGGCGGCGCAGCGATGAGCCTGCTGGGCATGCTGCACGGTGACGTGGCGCGCTGGCACTGGTCGCTGGTGGGCGTGCTGGCGCTGCTGTTCCTGATCCTGTTCGGCTCCTGCCTCGCCTTCACGGCCTACGCCTATCTGGCGCGGCGCACCTCGCCGACGCGCCTTGGAACCTATGGTTATGTGAATCCGGCGATCGCCGCCGTGCTCGGCTGGCTGGTACTGAACGAGCGGCTGACCGGCGTGCAGCTGCTCGGCATGGGGATCACGCTCGGCGGCGTGCTGCTGATCAACTGGCCGCGGCGCAGTTAAGCGCGCGACTCCTTGATGCGCCACTCGAGGCTCACCTTCAGGCGCGCAAGCGCCAGACCCCAGCCCCCACGCAGGCGCAGATACAGCTCCTCCCAGTCCGGATCATCGGCGGGGAAGCCTGAGCCCAGCAGCCGCAGCACGGCCATGCCCTGCTCCTCGCTCAGAATGAAATCATCGACGATCACATGCTCCGAGGGCGGCAGCTCCGCGGGTGGCAGGTAGATCAGGCGCAGTCGCCGCCCCGGCTCAAACACATCAATGTGTGCTGCGCGCACCAGATCCTGGTCGAGGCGGATTTCAAAGCTGCCACCGGCGCGCGCGCTGACCCGGGCGCCCGGGGCGTACCATTCCGCCAGCAGCGCTGGTTCGAGCAGCGCCCGCCAGACCAGCGCCGGCGGAGCACTGATATCGATGCGGTGCGCGTAGCCACGGGTGCGATCGGCCATCGGCTAGCGCTCCGCGGGTCCGGATCGGAGCATCACCACCGCCAGCGGCACGAGCGAGGCCAGGACGATCAGCAGCGTGACGATTCCGAAGTTGTGCTTCACCAGCGGCAGGTTGCCGAACAGGTTGCCGCCGACGACGAACAGCACCACCCAGCCGACGCCGCCGCAGATATTAAAGAGCTGGAAGCGCGTCCAGGACATGCGCGCAGCACCGGCTACAAACGGTGTAAAGGTGCGCACGATCGGCACAAACAGCGACAGCACCACCGCCATGCCGCCATGACAGGCAAAGAACTGCTGCGCGCGCTCCAGGTAGCTGCGCCGGATCAGCTTGAAATGCCCGGCTGCGACGCGCGCGCCCAGACGCGCTCCGACCAGATAGTTGACCGAGTTGCCGCACAGCACAGCGACCGACAGCAGCAGCAGCAGCACCGGCAGGCGCAGCGTGCCGCTCTGATCAACTGCCGCCAGGGCGCCGGCGCCAAACAGTAGCGAGTCCCCGGGCAGGATCGCGGCCAGCACGATCCCGGTCTGCGCGAAGATGATCAGGAACAGGATGCCGTAGATCCACGCGTGGTAGTGCGCCAGCAGCTCGCTTAAGTGCCGATCCAGGTGCAGGACAAAATCGATCAGCCAGTGGATCATGCCCATGCAGGGACTCCGATCCGGGCTCGCCCGGGCCTAAGCAGCGCGCGGTGCATCAGTGCGTGCCCGCGCCGGCACGCAGCTCGGCGAGCGCGCGTGCCACGGGCGCATCGCGCCGCGCCAGCGTCGGCACCGTGCCCTCAGCATCCAGCGGCGCGGGTGGCGACTCGGCACCGCTGAGCACCACGTCCGGGGCGATGCCGGTACCGTTGATCGAAGCGCCGCTGGGCGTGTAATAAAGTGAGGTCGTGAGCTTGAGCCCCTCGCCATCCGAGAGCGGCATGATGGTCTGCACCGAACCCTTGCCATAAGTGCGCCGCCCGATCAGGCGCGCACGATGATTATCGTGCAGTGCCGCGGCCAGGATCTCGGCAGCCGAGGCCGAACCGCCATTGACGATCAGGCTGATCGGCGCCCCCTCGCTGATATCCCCCGGATGCGCCTCCATGCGAAAGCGGGCATCGGGAGTGCGCCCCTCGGCACTGACAATGAGTCCACTGTCCAGGAAATCATCGGCAACGCGCGCCGCCGCATCGACGACGCCACCGGGATTGTTGCGCAGGTCGATCACCAGACCCGCGAGTTTGCCACTGGCGGGCCGCGGAAACTTGGCCATCGCCGCTTCCAGTTCGCTCGCGGTGGTGCCGGTGAAGCTGCTGATGCGCAGGTAGCCGATGCCCGGGGCCAGCAGCTGGGCACTGACGCTGGGCAGCTCCAGGGTCACGCGCTCGACGCTGAACTTCAGTGGCGCGATGCTGCCCACGCGCTGCACGGTCAGGTGCACCACCGTGCCCACCTGGCCACGCAGATGGGCGATCGCAGTCTCGATGGCACCCGGACCGATCGGCTGGCCTTCGACCTCGGTGATCAGATCCCCGCCGCGGATACCGGCCTTGTCGGCCGGTGAGCCCGGGGTGCATTCGGAAATAATCACGCCTGAGGGCGCGGACTGCAGCGCGATGCCGATGCCGGGGTATTCCCCGCTGGTGGTGATTTGCATGGCCTCGAAATCCTTGCGCTCGAGGAACGTGGAATGTTCATCGAGACTCTCGACCAGTCCACGCACCGCGCTGTGCATCAGCTGATGGTCATCGACCGGGTTGACGTAGTTTTCATGCACGCGCTGCAGCACCTCGGCCAGCAGCTGCGCGTCCTGCCACTGGACGGTGGCCTCATTGGGCGCGGACGGCGGACCCTGTGCGACGACCCGGGTCGCCACCGAGACGCTCAGGCCTAGAATCAGGCCGCCGAAGGCGGCCAGCAGCAGACGGGATTGCGGGCTCATGGGCACGCAAGATACTACATGGCCAGTGCCCGCTCCTGTCTCCAGACACCGGTCGGGTTGCTGGCGGCGGCATACAGTGGCAGCTGTTCGAGTACTTCGGCCAGCGGCATCGGCCGGCCGATCGCAAAGCCCTGGCCATAGTCGACCCCGAGGCTTGCGATGCGGGTACGGATCTCCTCGGTCTCGACAAACTCGGCCACGGTCACCAGCGACATCGCGCGGGCGAGTTGCGAGATCGCGCGGATCATGGATTCGGCCTTCGGATCGAGCAGCACATCGCGCACGAAGCTGCCATCGATCTTGAGCATCGTGATCGGGAGCGAGCGCAGGTAAGCGAGCGAGGACAGGCCGGTGCCAAAATCATCGAGTGCGATGCCGCAGCCGAGCTTGCGGACCTTGCGCATCATTTCTTCGGCACGCGCCAGATCGCCGACCGCAGCGCTCTCGGTGAGCTCAAAGCACAGCGCCGCCGGATTGATGCCGCTGGCCGAGATCTGATCGGCCAGGTAGTCGGCGAAGGATTCATCTTTGATCGACTGGCCCGAGACATTGATCGTGAACACCACCCCCGGTGCGGCGAGCATCGCGGCCTGCTCCTTGAGCATCTCGAGCGACTTGGCGATCACCCAGCGATCGATCTCCGGCATCAGCTGGTAACGCTGCGCCGCCGACATGAAATGATCGGGCCCGACGGTTTCGCCCTGCCCATTGATCATACGCAGCAGGATCTCGAAGTGCGGCGGCGAGCGATCCTGCCCGAGGCCGATGATCAGCTGGGCATTGAGGCGCATGCGATCCTCGGCGATCGCGGCGCGCAGATCCCCCATCACGTTAATGTCCGTGAAGCGGCGGATCAGGCTCTCATCGGCCTCCTGGAAAACCTCGACGCGATTGCGGCCGCGATCATTGGCGGCCTTGCAGGCGGTTTCGGCGGCGGCAAAGGGATGCGTGAATTCCTGGTTGCGCGGCTCGACGCTGGCGACGCCGATGCTGACCGAGACCTGCATCTTGCCATCGCCGATCGAGGCACTGGCCTCCTCGGCGCCCTGGCGCAGTGATTCGGCAAAACCGGCGGCATCCTGCAGCGCGGCCGGAATCAGCACCGCGAAGCGATCCCCGGAGATGCGCGCGGCGACCGAGCCCGGGGGCACGCGGCGGCGGATCAGCTCGCCGATCTGCGTGATGACCTTATCGCCAATGTGCATGCCATAGGTGTCGTTGATCACGTGCATGCGATTGACATCAACATAGAGCGCACTCCACCAGCTTTGCGCGCTGGTGGTGGCACTGAGGACGCTGCGCACGCGGTTCTCGAAGGCCGGGCGCGTCAGCAAGCCGGTCAGCGCATCGTAGGCGCTGGCGATGACCGTGGAGATGCGCCGCGCCAGCAGCTCTGCAAGCCGGGAGTGGCGCATCGTGAATTTGGGGGAGGACTCGGCGCGAAACAGCGCCAGCACACCGATCGAGCGCCCATCGGGGCGGCTCACCGGGCAGCTCAAAATGCGGAACACGCCGCTCTTGTCACCTGACTGCAGTCGCAGGCGATTGACGATCACGGCCTCGCGGTGGAGCTGTGCGGTGGAGAGCAGGTGCCGATGAGCTTTGGCGACCAGGCCGCTGTCGAGCGGGTCGTTCTCGCTCTGCTGCACCATCACCAGGCCCTTCTCGGGCACCAGCAGCGCCACCAGCCCGGTCTCGATGTGCCGGCAGGCGCTGCGCAGGATCACCTTCAGATCATCGCCGGACTCGTCGCGCCCTTCCTTGCCACCGGAGACCGCCAGCAGCATGTCAAGATCGTGATCCTGCTCGAGCAACGAGCTGTGCAGGTTGATGATCTTGTCGCGTGCCTGCAGTTCGCGGCGCAGGCACTCCATCGCGGGCCGCACCAGCGAATTCACAAAGGCGAATGAGCCGCGCTCGCTGGTATCGAACCCGGGGCGGCAGCGGATGGCGACGATCGCGAAGGGGCGCGACTTGTCGCCGCTCTCCGGACGCAGCCAGAACACGTACACCGGCTCCTCGTCATTGACGATGCGCAGCTGGCCGGCCGAATCCACATCGAGCTGTGCGGCCCGGATCGATTCATCGATGGCCTCGCGGGTCTCGGCATCGAGCGTCATGTCGCTCGACCAGCACAGATCACCGCGGGCATTGAAGACACTGAAGCCACTCATGCGCGGCAGCAAGACGCGCAGCAGCTGCCCATAGGGTTCGAGCGAGTGCCACTCCGCCTGCAGCACACTCTCGGCGGGGCTGACGAGGGTCTCGGTTAAAACAGTAGCTTCCTGCTGCATATCGGCGGGTGTCAGTGACGGAGGACCGGCGACTACCATGGCGCATTGCGTCCGATCGGGCCATGAACCGGTTCGCTCTTTTGTTAAGTAGATTTATCCTTATCGGGGATCGACGGCCTATTGCTGCATTGCAGCAATAGGCCCCTAGACACTCGGCTCAGCCGGGGGTGCGGTGGCGGAACCACAGCTCCGGATCCACCGGGTGGCCCTCGTGGCGGATCTGCAGGTACAGCTGCGGTTCCGAGCGGCCGCCGGTATCACCTGCGGCGGCGATGACCGCACCGGCTGCGACACTGTCACCGGCATGGACCCGCAGCTGATCGTTGTAGCCGTACAGGCTCAGGTACCCCTCGCCATGATCGATGATCGCGAGCAGCCCCAGGCCCGGGAGCCAGTCGGCGTAGATGACGCGCCCGGCACTGATTGCCTTGACCGGCGCCGCACGTTCGGTGGCAATCACGACCCCATCCCAGCGCACGCTGCTGGCCCGCAGAGCGCCAAAGCTGGCCACGACGTGACCGGCGACCGGCCACTCCAGCTGTCCGCGCAGCCGCCCAAAGGCAGTCGCGTTATCGGGCGGCGGTGCATTGCGCAGGGTGTGGGAGAGCTCGGTGAGGAGCTTTTCCAGATCCGCCTGCTGGCTCTTGAGCCGCTGCAGGCTCACTTCGTGCGCCTGCGCCTGGCTCTGCAGGCTCGCGAGCACCTGGGCGCGCTCGCCACGGCGCTGCTCGAGCTGCGCCAGCTTCTGCTTCTGCTCCTGCCCGATCGACTGCAGCCGGCTCTGCTCGGCCGCGAGCTTGGCATCGAGCTCCTCGATGCGGCTGACGTGCTGCTCGATGGTGTGGATCTGATCGGCGCGCGCGCGGCTGAAATAGCCGTAATAACTGAACATGCGCTGCGCCTGCGTCGGGTGCTGCTGATTGAGCAGCAGCTTGAGCGGTTCGGTCTGCCCGATCATGTACGCCACGCGCAGCTGGGCGGCCAGTGCGGCGCGCTCACGCTCGAGCGCGCTCTGCTCGGCCTGCCGGTCGCGCTCCAGCGTCGCGCGCGCCTCGCCCCGCTCAGCCTGCTCCTGCTGCAGGCGCGTGAGCGACTGGCGCGCCTCGCCCACCGACAGCTCGGCGGCCCGCAGGCTCTTGCTCAGCTGATCGCGCTCCAAGGCATCGTGGCTGACCTCGCGGCTGATCTTCTCGATCTGCTCCCGGATCGACTTGAGTTCGGACTCGGTCTGGCGCACTGAAGCAGCCGGCGCTTGCGCGGGCGGCCCAAAGGCTGCCAGCAGCGCCCAGCAGGCCAGCCAGCGTCTGGCGCCGCCGTAGAGAGAGAATCGAGCCATGCGGAAAAGTCTAACTCACCCGTCTATAATGCGCGGCCCTGGCGCCTCCCCGGCGGCTGCCGGCTTGCCCCTGGCATGGGGCTTTTGAAGCGACACCAGCAAAGGAACTAACGTCCGTCATGGAGCATCTGCCCGAATTCATCCGCCACCATCCCTTCTACGTCGCGCTGATTGTGGCTGCGGCAGTGGCGGTGCTGGTCTATGAGCTGCGCCAGCGCGCGCACCACAGCGGCGCAATCGGTGCGCAGGATGCCATCCGCCTGATGAATCAGGGGGCCGCGGTTGTCGATGTTCGCCCTGCGGCCGCCTTTGCCGCAGGCCATATTTCCGGCGCCCGCTCACTACCGCCCGAAGAGCTCGACAAGGCCGGCGTGGTGCTCAAGCGCTACAAGGACCGGCCGGTGATCGTGTACTGCGAGCGCGGCATCTCGGCAGCCACGACGGTGCGCAATCTGGGCGCGCTTGGTTTCAGTCGCGTCTTTAGCCTGCGCGGGGGACTGAGCGGCTGGCGCGCCGAGAATCTGCCCGTCGTGACCGACTGACGGGCCGAGCGATGAGCGCAGCGGCAATCGTCATGTATGCGACCGAGTGGTGTCCATACTGCGAGCGCGCGCGCTCGCTGCTGCGTGCCAAGGGCGCAAAATTCGAGGAATACGACATCGAAGCGCTGCCCGAGAGGCGCGCCGAGATGCTGACGCGGACCGGTCGGCGCACCGTGCCGCAGATTTTTATCGGCGCGCGCCACATCGGCGGTTCCGATGACCTGTACGCACTGGAGGCGGCCGGTCAGCTCGATGCGCTGCTGCAGGCGGGACGCTAGGCGCGCTGTGCACGAGAGTTTTTCATCCCTTAGGACATCAGGAAATTTAAAAACATCATGAGTAGTAACGATCCCCTGGCCGGAGCAGGTCTCGCCGGCGCACAGCTGGTACTGCAGGCCGTCTATCTTAAGGATTGCTCCTTCGAGTCACCGCAGGGCCCGCGGGCGCAGTCCGAGTGGAACCCGCAGATCTCCCTCGACCTGAACACCGCCGTCGAGCCGCTCGGCGGGGAGCTGCGCGAAGTGATCCTGACCGTGACGGTCTCGGCCAAGCAGGGCGATCGCACCATGTTCCTGGTCGAGGTCAAGCAGGCCGGTGCGTTCCTGATGCAGAACCTGGCCAACGATGATTACAAGAGAGCCGCCGGGATTGTATGCCCCGGGATTCTGTTCCCATACGCGCGCGCCGTGGTCTCGCACATGGTCAGCCAGGGCGGCTTCCCGCAGCTGCTGTTGCCGCCCGTGAATTTCGAGGCGCTGTTCAATTCGGCGGCCTCGCAGCAGCAGCCGCCGAGTACGACGACCAACTGACGTGTCGGCCAGGGACAGTGCGCGCGCGCGGATCGCGGTGCTGGGCGCAGGCTCCTGGGGCACGGCACTGGCAATCCAGTGCGCGCGATCCGGCTCGGCGGTCCACCTGTGGGGTCGCGATACCGTACATACGGCCGCAATGCAGCAGGAGCGGGTCAACAGCCGCTATCTGGCCCATGCGCCCTTCCCTGCGAGCCTCAAGATCGCCCCATCACTCGAGGTGGCGCTGGCGGGCGTCCAGGACATACTGGTCGCGGTGCCCAGCGACAGCTTTCGGGAACTGTTGCTGAAGATCCGCCCGCTGCTGGCGCCGATGCAGCGGCTGTGCTGGGCGACCAAGGGGTTCGAGGTCCACTCCGGGAAGCTCCCCAACGAGGTGGCGCGCGAGGTGCTGGGGAGCGAGCGGCCGATGGCGGTGCTCTCCGGTCCCACGTTCGCGCGCGAAGTGGGCGCGGGACTGCCCACCGCGATGACGATCGCCTCGGCTGTGGAGGAGTACGCCAAGCTGCTGGCGCACGATATCTCCTCGGCCAACTTTCGTGCCTACACCTCCTCCGATATCACCGGCGTCGAAGTCGGGGGGGCGGTCAAGAATGTGCTCGCGATCGGCGCCGGGCTCTCCGATGGCCTGGGGTTTGGCGCCAATTCGCGCATTGCGCTGATCACGCGCGGGCTGGTCGAGCTCACGCGCTTAGGGGTGGCACTCGGTGCGCAGCGCGAGACGTTCATGGGACTGGCGGGCCTGGGCGATGTCGTGCTCACCTGCACCGATGATCAGTCGCGCAACCGGCGCTTTGGCCTGCATCTGGCGCGTGGCGATTCGGTCGAGTCGGCGCTCGCGCAGATCGGCCAGGTGGTCGAGGGCTACCACGCGGCGCGCGCGGTGCGCGAAGTGGCGGCGCGCGAGCACGTAATGATGCCGATCTGCGAAGGCATCTACGGGGTGCTGTACGGGAATGTGGCCGCCGAGCAGGTGGTGCGCGGTCTGATGATGCGGCCGATCCGGCCGGAGTTTGATTAGCTAGAGCCGCTGCGCGCCTTCGAACTGAAGCTGCCGCCAGGCTTCATACACCACCAGCGCCACGCTGTTGGCCAGGTTCAGGCTCCGGTTGCCCGAGCGCATCGGAATCCCCAGCTTCTGCCCTGGTGCCAGGCGCTGCAGGCAGTCAGTAGGGAGGCCGAAGGTCTCGGCTCCGAACAACAGTGCATCGCCCGGCTGGAAACTTGCCTGGCTGTAGTTCTGGGCCTGGCCGGTCTCGATGGCGAACAGGCGCACGCCCGGCAGCGCTGCCAGGCACTCGGGGAGCGAGGCATGGGTGTGGACCTGGGCCATCTCGGCATAGTCGAGCCCGGCCCGACGCAGGCGCGGTTCATCGAGCGCAAAGCCCAGTGGCTCGATCAGGTGCAGCGTGCAACCGGTGTTGGCGCACAGCCGGATGATATTGCCGGTGTTGGGCGGGATCTGCGGCTGGTAGAGGATCACGTGAAACATCGGCCTAGCCTAAGCGATAATCCGGGCACGATGAACGCCCCAGCCCCCGATCCGATCCTGGCCACCACGCTGTGCGGCCTGAAGCTTGCGAGCCCGATCGTGCTGCTCTCGGGCTGCGTGGGCTTTGGCGAGGAATACACCCGCGTCGAGGGCTTCTCGAACCGCGACGCCGGCGCGATCGTGCTCAAGGGCACGACCGGCAACGCGCGCCTGGGCAATCCGGCGCACCGCGTCGCCGAGACCTATCAGGGCATGCTCAATGCAATCGGTCTGCAGAACCCGGGTGTCGAAGCGGTGGTGCACAAGATTCTGCCCACCCTCGATTTTACCGAGACACGCTTCATCGCCAACGTCTGCGGCTCGACGATCGAGGAGTACGTCACCGTGACGCGTGCCTTCGAGGACTCGCCGATCGATGCCATCGAGATCAACATCTCCTGCCCGAACATCAAGGAAGGCGGCGTGCAGTTCGGCAACGTGCCCGAGATGTCGGCGCGTGTGGTGGCCGCCTGCCGCGCGGTAACGGCAAAGCCGCTGATCACCAAGCTCTCGCCCAACCAGACCGACATACGCGAGAATGCGCGCTGCTGCATCGAGGCGGGTACCGATGCCTTCGCGGTCATCAACACCGTGACCGGCATGGCGATCGATGTGGCCACGCGTCGCCCGGTTATTGGCAACATCCAGGGCGGCCTGTCAGGCCCGGCGATCAAACCGATCGCGCTGCTCAAGGTCAAGGAAGTCTACGAAGTGGCCCGCGCGCACCGCATCCCGATCATCGGCCAGGGCGGCATAACCAGCGCGCAGGATGCGCTGGAGTTTCTGATCGCGGGGGCTTCGGCGGTGGGCATCGGCACCGCGCTCTTCTACGATCCGCTGGTGTGCCAGAGCGTGAACGCCGGCATCGCCAGCTACCTGAGGGCGCAGTCCCTCCACAGTGTCGCCGAACTGGTTGGCACGCTGCAGACGCAGCGCGCCGGCGTCTGCTGAGCGATCCACTACATTGAATAGCAGGAGACGGCCATGAGCACAGCCGATGAACTGGAAAAGCTGCGGGCGCTGCACGCCAGCGGCGCCTTGAGCGATGCCGAGTACGCGCACGCGAAAGCGCAGCTGCTGGGCACTGCGCCGGCGGCCGGCACCGTGCTGCAGCGCCTGGCGCGCTCGCGCACTGATCGGGTCATAAGCGGCGTGTGTGGCGGCCTGGGAGCGCACACCGGGCTGCCTTCGTGGGCGTGGCGGATCCTGTTCGTCGCCTCGGTGGTGTGCTTTGGCTTCGGGATCCTGATCTACGTGCTGCTGTGGCTGTTCATGCCCGAAGAGGCCAAGCCAGTCAGCGGCCCATGAGCGAGCCCGGTGCGGGCGATCCGCTGGGCGCGACCTGTGGCACGCATCGCGTATCGTCGCGAGTCTTTAGACGCGCTGCGGCAGCGGCTGTTCAGTGGTGAGCGTGCCGGCAGCGCCGCGCGGGTGGCCATGCAGGTGCCGGCGCGACGTGAGCTTTCCGGGCGCCGCTGCGAGCGCATTCACGGCACGCGGTCACGGCCGGGCTGAGCACTGAGCTCGCCCGCTTCATGCCCGTTTATTCCAACAGCGATCGCGGCGTCATCATCGGGAATTTCCCCTGGTACCAGATGGTGTGGCGTTCGATTCGCGGCGACTTCCGGCCCAAGAGCGAGCCGCAGGGCGGCTACGCCGCCTTCGCGCGCGGGTGGAGTACCCCGGTGGATCTGGCGCGGCTCACCGAGCGGCCGGCCACGCCGGTCATCACCTGGCTCGGGCACGTCTCGATGCTGCTGCAGATTGCAGGTCTGAATGTTCTGATCGATCCGACGCTCGCCACCCACGCCGGGCCGAACGGACGCTACGGGACCGCGCGGCGCGTGCCCGCGCCGCTGACTCCCGAGCAGCTGCCGCCGATCGATGTGCTGCTGATCTCGCACAACCACTACGATCATCTGTGCGGGGCAACGCTCGCGCGGCTCAAGGCCGCGGGACAGCGCCCGCAGATCCTGGTGCCGCAGGGCCTGAAGCGCTGGTTCGATGCCCGTGGCTTCGAGCGCGTCACGGAAATGGCGTGGTGGTCGCAACTGACGCTCGCCCCCAACCTCAAGGTGCATTTCACACCGGCACAGCACTGGAGCCAGCGCACGCCCTGGGATACGAACGCCTCGCACTGGGGTGGCTACCTGCTCGAGTGGCAGCGCACGCCGGATCTCATCTGGCGTTTCCTGTTTCCCGGTGACACCGGCTACAGCGCGGACTTCAAGGCCATCCGATCACGCTTGGGTCCGGTGGATTTCCTGGCGCTGCCGATCGGTGCCTATCTGCCGCGGGATTTCATGAAGTCGATGCATGTGAATCCGGCCGATGCCGTACAGCTGATGCTGGATCTGGAGGCGCGGCAGGCGATGGGCGTGCACTGGGGCACGTTCCTGCTGACCCAGGAAGCCTTTGATCAGCCGCCCAAAGACCTGGCGCAGGCGCTTGGCGCGCACCAGCTGCCGCCGGAGCGGGTGTGGCTCCTGCGTCATGGCGAAACACGGGAATTGCCACTCTAGAGCGCCTGCAGGTCGCGGTGCCGGGCCGAGTCGCTGCGCGCTCCGGGTATGCCAGCTGCGGTGCCGCGAACCTGCGAGCGGATGGCGCTGCTCATGCGATGCTGGTGCAGACCGTGGTTGCTTGATAGCAGCAGAGGATGCGCATAACCTCATCTGATGAGCACTGCATCGGGCTTTCGATTACTGAGCCTTCTTACGGTCCTTTTGCCAGCGCTGTGTGTGTCGGCGCCAGCCTCGCATGCGCTTAAGGCACACCGCGACGCTGCTGATGAGGGAGCGATCTACAGGAAGCTGCTCGCGCTGCGTTCTGATTTCATCAAACGGATTCGCTATGAAGGCTACGAGCCGAGTCTGCCCGCGCCCACGATCGAGATGGGAGATCCGCCGACGTTCGGTAATTACGATGAGGAGAAAAATGTCCTGCATATCGCCATCTGGTCGAAGCTGACGGCAGAGGAGCGGCAGTACTTTGCCGACATTGCGCGGCAGATCGGACCCCAGGCGAGCGCGCGGGGTGTCTTCGAGGACGGAACGGACCGGTGGGTCTTCACGCACGAGCTCAGTCATTGGTGGCAGGCCTGCCAGCACAAGACGCGCACGAACTCGTACGAGGAAGAAATGGGTGCCAATCGAATTGCTTCAGCCTACTGGCGCGAGCGGGATCCAGGCTTCATGCAGCGAATGGTCGCAGGCTTTCGAAGCGTACGGGATTCGATTCAGAGCCCTGTGCCACCCGGGGACTCGAAGAGCAATTTTCTCGACACACATTTTGAGGCCGTCAGTACCACAGACGGCTACACGTGGTACCAGAGCGATATGGTCATCGATGCGGCTGAGGAAACGCCGTTGCCGACTTTCCAGCGCGCGCTTTCGCAGCCGCTTTACCCCTGGTAGCCGCAGCGCTGCCCGTCACGCATCGCCCACCGCTCGGGCGCCTGCCGAGGAGCCGCTACGGCGCGCCCTGCGGCACCGGCGCCGGTGGGGCCGCAGGCGCACGCGGGCCTGAGGAATCGATCGCCGGCACCAGCTTTTCCCGCAGATACACCTGATTGAGCGGATACGCCAGCAGGATGCCTTCGGCCGCGAGTCGCTCGAGGAGCTTGCGGTTGATGCGATCGAGCAGCACTTCCTGTGCCGGTGCATTGGCAATGCCGTTGTAGAAAATCACTTCGAACTGCAGCGCGCGCTCGCCGAGCACCGTCAGCAGGCAGTGGGCGAAGCGCACACCGGGCTCCGCCTGGATGATCTGCTCGACCACGCTGCTGACGCGAGCGATCTTTTCCGGCGGCGTCTCGTACGAGACCATCAGCGTAAACAGACCCCGCTGCTCGCGCATGCGCCCGAAGTTGCGCACGCGGCTCTTGAGCAGTTCGGCATTGGCGATGATCACCTGCTCGCCGGTGACGCTGCGCAGCCGCGTGCTCTTGATGCCGATCTGTTCGACCGAACCTGTGCAGTCACCGACGGTGAGCATGTCGCCAGGCACGAAGGGCTGATCGAGCACGATGGCCAGCGAGGCAAAAAGATCGCCGAGCACGGTCTGCACCGCGAGCGCCAGCGCGATGCCGCCGACGCCCAGGCCGGCGATCAGCCCGGTCACTTTTACGTTCAGGTTGATCAGCGCCAGCAGCAGCACCACGGCCCACACCACCAGGTGCGCGACGAACATCACGACCTTGATCGTGCCGGCCAGGCGCGGCTCGGGCCGCGCCTGATGGCGATTCATTAGTCCGAAACGGATGGCGGCGATCAGCCACAGGCCCATCTGCAGCCAGATACCCACGACGATGATGACATCGAAGATTTCATCGACCCGGTGCGGCCACCTGAGCAACCGCTCGGCCAGATAGAGCGCGGCGACCCAGATGACCAGGCGACTGGTGTGCTCGATCAGATTGGCGATCAGGGCCAGCACCGTCGCCTGCGACCGGCGCTCGCGGCTGATGCGGACCTTGACGAAGCGGCGCAGCACCGGCAGCACCAGCAACGCCAGCAGGAAGGCACCTGCGGCAACCAGCCAGTCGCGCGGGGAATTACCCAGCAGCTGCAGCTTCTGGAATTCGTCCCAGCTGTAGGTATGGATCTCGGACCAGTTCATCGCGCGCCCTATAGATGCACCGGGCCGCGATTATAGGCCGGGCGTGCGGATTCGGGCGGCTCTAGGCCTGCGGCTCGAGATCCTCCGGATCAGCCATGCCCAGTTCCTTGAGCTTGCGCGTCAGCGTGTTGCGCCCCCAGCCGAGCAGGCGCGCGGCTTCCTGGCGATGCCCCTGCGTATGTTTCAACGCAACGCGGATCAGCGCCCGCTCGAAAGCGGGCAGTGCTTCATCGAGCAGCGGCTTGGCCGGTGCGGCCCCCTGATGCTCGGCCCACTGGGTCAGCGCCAGCGTCCAGTCCTGCTCGGGACTCGGCACGGCGCTCGTGCCCGAGATCTCAGGCGGCAGATCCTCAATACGGATCTCATTGCCCGGCGCGAGCACCGTGAGCCTGCGGCACAGATTCACCAGCTCGCGCACGTTGCCGGGCCAGTTGTAGGCGAGCAGGCGCTCCGAGGCATTGGCGGTCAGCGTCTTGGGCTCAACGCCCAGCTCCTGCGCTGCGACACGCATATAGTGGCCAAGCAGGTCGGCCGTATCTTCGCGACGCGCACGGAGCGGTGGCAGTTCGATCCGGATGACATTGAGGCGGTGGAACAGATCCTCGCGAAATTGCCCGATCTGCACGCGCTGTTCCAGGTTCTGGTGCGTCGCTGCGATGACGCGCACATCAACACGGATCGAGGTCTGGCCGCCGACGCGGTAGAACTCGCCCTCGGCCAGCACGCGCAGCAGCCGCGTCTGCAGCGAAGTGGACATGTCCCCGATCTCATCGAGAAACAGCGAGCCGCCATCGGCCTGCTCGAAGCGTCCGCGACGCATGCTGTCGGCGCCGGTGAAAGCCCCTTTCTCGTGGCCAAACAGTTCGGACTCGAGCAGCTCAGCCGGAATCGCCGAGGTGTTCAGAGCGATGAAGGGACGGTTGGCGCGCGGGCTGTGTTCGTGCAGCGCTCGGGCGGCCAGCTCCTTGCCGGTGCCGGACTCGCCGGTGATCAGCACGTTCAGGCTCGAGCGCGAGAGGCGCCCGATCGCGCGGAACACCTGTTGCATCGCCGGTGCCTTGCCCAGCAGCGCGGTGATCTTCGGTACCGGCGCGGCGGTGCTGGCAGCACTGGGGCGCCCGCCGGCGTGCGCCGCGCGGCGCACCAGCTCGATGGCCTGATCCAGATCAAAGGGCTTGGCCAGATACTCAAAGGCCCCGGAGCCGTAAGCCGAGACCGCGCTGCCCAGATCCGAATGCGCAGTCATGACGATCACGGGCAGATCCGGATGCAGATCGTGCGCCTTGCGCAGCAGGTCGAGGCCGGACTGGCCGGACATGCGGACGTCGGTGATCAGCACATCCGGTTCATCGGCGCGCAGCGCCGTCAGCGCGGATTCGGCCGCGTCATAGGCCTTCGGCTGCATGCCGGCATTGCGCAGCGCGCGCTCGAGTACCCAGCGGATCGAGGCATCATCGTCGACCAGCCAGACACGCAGTGGTTGAGCATTCATTCAGTGCCCTCGATTGGCAGTAGGAGTTTAAAGAGCGTGCGCCCGGGGCGGCTGTCGAATTCCACGATGCCCTGGTGACGGGCGAGCATCTCCTGGGCGACCGTCAGCCCGAGGCCCGTGCCATCGGCCTTGCCCGTGACCAGTGGGTAGAACAGGGTCTTCTGCAGTTCGGCCGGCACTCCCGGGCCGTCATCCTCGACTTCGATCGTCGCGACCAGGCGGTGCCGGTGCGTCCCGATGCTGACATTCGAGAGGGCGCGCGTGCGCAGGATGATGGTGCCGTGACCGTCCACGGCCTGCAGCGCATTGCGCGCCACGTTCAGCAGCGCCTGGATGATTTCGTTGCGGTCGAACTGGCCGACCGGAAGGCTCGGATCGTAGTCGCGCTCGATCGTCACGCCGGGGCCGGCCTCAATGCGCAGCAGGTGCAGCACGTGCTCGCAGATCTCGTGGATGTTGGCGGGCTGCTTGGTCGGTGGGCTTGAGGGACCGAGCATGGTATCCACGAGCGCCCGCAGACGGTCCGCCTCGCAGATGATGATGCTGGTGTACTCCTTGAGCGAGCCATCGTTGAGCTCGCGTTCGAGCAGCTGCGCGGCGCCGCGCAGCCCACCGAGCGGGTTCTTGATCTCGTGCGCCAGCTGCCGGACCATGAGTCGACTGCTGTCGACGCGATTGATCAGATCATGCTCGCGTGAGATGCGCTGGCGCTGACGCGCGTCGGTGAGTTCGAGCAGCAGGTGCCGGCCGGTCACCTGCCCCTCCAGTGGCGTGGCCGTGACATCGACCGTGACTGCCGTGGTCTTGCGCCGCGCATGCGCCAGGGGTGTCAGTAGCAGCTCATGGCCCGAGCAGATCTCGCTGCGCTCGAGTGAGCGCCGCAGGATGGCCGTCAGGGCGTGGGCGCCAATGAACAACTCGCCGATGGGTCGGCCACGTGCCTGATTCAGGCCCATGCCCAGCAGATCCTGGGCGGCGACGTTGGCGTAGATCACGCACAGCGTGGCATCGAGCATGACGACGCCGGTCGCCAGCGCATCGACCAGTTCGGCCGAATCAAAATGCGACAGCGGGGAGGCCACCTCGTATTCGGCGACCATCAGCCGGCCCCAGGGCGGCGCGTAGCCGCCCTCAATGGATGATTGGCAGCGTCCTGTTGGCCGGGCTGTTGGGGTTCTGGGGCGCCAGTACCGAGGGCTGACGCACGTAGATGTTGACCGGTTCGGATTGGCACAGGACCGCGCCCGCGGCGTCGCTCACGCTGACCGACAAGGTGTGCGTGCCCCGATCCAGCGGGCTGATCGTGTAGCCAGTGGATCTGCCGCCGCTGCCCGGCACCGCCGCGCCATCGTAGAAGAGCGAGATGCGATCGGTCGCGCGCGGCGCTGGCGAGAGACTCAAACTCACCGAAATGGAATCGGTATCGCCAATCGTGGATTCGGCTGCCGGTGAGCTGACCGAACAGTTGGTGTAGCGGAAGTTGACATCCTTCGCCTTGCCGGCGACGGATGAAGTGGTCGGACCGGCCTTGGGTGCCGAGTAAGTCTGCGGTTCGGATACCTGGATTTCGGTCGCGCCCTGATGCGGCTGGTCGGAAAAGTGCACGACCCCGTCCGCATCGACCCAGCGGTAGACGGTCGCCTGCGCAATGAGCGCCCAGCAACTTCCGAGCACGGCCAGTAGGAGGACGGTTCGCATAGGCACCCAGCATAAACCGATAGCACCCGCACATACAAAAACGGGGAAGGGCGCGTGCCGCGCCATCCCCCGATTTGACAATGCATGCCCGCGCGCAGCGCGGGCCGTTCGGCCCTAAGGCGGACCCGGCCTGTCGGACAGGCTCGGTCGGTGCCGCCCCGGGCGTCACGTGTCTGTATACCTCTACACGCTGTAGTACATGTCCATCTCAACCGGGTGAGTGGACATACGGAAGCGCGTGACTTCCTGCATCTTCAGACCGATATAGGCATCGATG